>Ga0210377_10000384_pt1 | contig 42018 bp, 53 predicted proteins | sample PLM4_65_b1redo_FD_155480 | JGI IMG/M metagenome (GOLD analysis project Ga0210377, IMG submission 155480) | Groundwater sediment microbial communities from an aquifer in East River, Colorado, USA - PLM4_65_b1 redo | ecosystem: Environmental > Terrestrial > Soil > Riparian zone | place: USA: East...
GATCGGCGTGGGCTTGGCGGCCCTGGTCGGCTCGGCCTTTTCGACCACCTGTCGGCGCCCTCCGTCCGCCGTGGCGGTCTTCGGCTTGGGCAGCCGGGTGACCTTCGCCCGCGTGGTCTTCGGCGCAGCTGGGGCCGCTGGCGCCGGCGTGGAGCCATCGTCGCGGCTGAAGAAGCGCCAGCCGTTGCAGGCGATGCCGCCCATGATCTTCTTGCCGGCGTCGCTTAGGGTGCTGTATCGGTCGCCGACCAGGCGCGGGCCCTCGTCGAGGATGAACGGCTTCTTCTCCTCGAGCTGGTCGTAGAGCGCGACGAAGCGCTCCTTGCGGTAGGTGGCGACGAAGCGGTCGCCGGTGGCCAGGGTGCGGTTTTCGATGGGCATGGTTGAGTCCTCTTTCAGATTTGCTGTGATCATCACTCACTCCGCCCGCGAGTGAAGTCAAGCGTTTTCCTCTGGTTGCCATCTGTCCGGTCGAATGTGCTAAGCTGCGGCCAGCAAATCGGAAGGAGGTTGAACTTCAATCACCGAGAAATAACGCGTTGGCCGGGTGGCGGGCGGGAACGTAGAAACCCCGAGGCTTCCGCCGCCCGGTCCCTGTCGTCCACGTCGAGTCGCACAACCGAAAGGATCCCCATGGCAGCCAAGACGAAACTCGCCTTCGAGGCGAAGATTGCCGGCGTGAAAATCGAGCCGGCGAAGGACAACTACGGGTCGACCGGGAAGCTCCTGGTGACCCTGGTGGTCGACCAGCCGAAGCCTCCAGCGAAGCCGAACGTGCCATACAACCTGCAGGGCCGTTGGACCAATGGCGTCACCACCATCAAAGCGCGCCCGGGCGACAACGTGCCACACCAGAAGAAGGAAACTCCCGAGGACTACGACAAGCGCGTACTCGAGCGGCGACGCGAACAGCAGGATTACGACGGGGCCATCGATGAATACCAGGTCGAACTGGAGAAGCACCGGCGGCGCCTGGCAGCGTTCGGCCCGCGACTGATGTCCTATGCGCAGTTGATCGGCATCGCCGGCGTATTCGGAGGCCAACCGGTGAGCGTGGTCATCACGCCCAACCAGGACCTGCTGCCCGCCTTCGCCCTTTCGCTGGTCAGTGAGGACGAGGCGGTCGCCGGCGCCGTTGCGACTCCCGTGGCGCTCATCGATGCCACGCCCAGCGCTGCCGAACCGCGTGTTCGCGCCACAGAGCTGATGGGCTTCGATGGCCCCCAGCTGAAGGCTTGCGGCCACCTGGACAGGGAGCTGTGTGACTGCGACCAGACCGCCGAATCGCCGGCCGATGAGCCCGAGGTCGAGCCGGATGTCGCGGTCGTGGCCATTCCCAAGCACGGCCGCCGGTCCAAGGCCGCGGGCATCATCCGCGAGACTGGCACGGACGAGATTGATCTTCCCGCCGGTAGCACTGGGCCGTTCGAATGAATCGCTCCTACGTCCGGGACTTCACACTCCCGGACGGTTTCACCTGGTGCCGGCGGCCGACGCTCCCGATGGTCGCCCATGCCAGCTACCAGCACGGCAACGCCAGCTGCGGCCTGGCTCGCGTCGACGGGCGGGCTGTCGTCGTGCTTATCGATTGGTCGCCGGCGCCGGGTGTTCCGCTGTGCACGGACTGCGCCAGCTTCCTGTATCGCGCAGGACGCTACCATCCGCAGGAAGACGTCCGCCAGGCATCGTTCTCCGATGCGCTCGCAGGAGGATCCGACCGTGGTTGAGCTCATAGTTCTCGGGATCTACCTGGGGACGGTCGCCCTCGGCCTCGTAGCGCTGGGCATTTTCGGCGACCCGGATTCGCCCAACACGTTGGACTGGATCGTTCCGATCATGGCGTGGCCCGCGTTCGTTCTCTTCTATGTCATCCTCGGCCCGTTCTGGCTGGCGTATCAGCTCGGCTGCCTCGTTAGGAAGCATCACGCAGGAGGACCCGAACGTGGGTGACGAGACCGGGATCGGCTGGACCGACCATACGTTCAATCCCTGGCTCGGCTGTACGAAGGTCAGCCAGGGCTGCGTGAACTGCTATGCCGAGACGCTCATCAAGAATCGCATGGGCAAGGACCTGTGGGGGCCGAAGGGCGATCGCCAGCGCACCGCGCCCGCGAACTGGCGGAAGCCCCTGAAGTGGAACGCCGAGGCCCGGGCCGAGGGTCGCCGCCATCGCGTCTTCTGCGCCAGCTTGGCGGACGTCTTCGAGGACCACCCCGTGGCGCACGAGTGCCGCGAGGACCTCTGGCCGCTCATCAAAGGCACCGAGTGGCTCGATTGGCAGCTGCTCACCAAGCGGCCGGAGAACTTCGAACTCATGTTGCCGGTCGACTGGGGAGACGGCTACCCGAACGTCTGGCTGATGGTCTCGGCCGAGGACCAGGATAACTGGGATCGGAGGGTTCCGATCCTCCTGCGCACGCCCGCGGCTGTGCGAGGCGTCAGTGCCGAGCCGCTACTGGGCCCCATCGAACCAGGTGATGCGATGCTCGACTCGCCGCGCATCTCCTGGCTCATCATCGGCGGCGAAAGCGGCACCGGCGCCAGACCTATGGATCTCGCTTGGGCGAGGAAGCTGCTCGATTATGCCGTCTGCGACGACACGCCGGTGTTCATGAAGCAACTTGGCGCGAAACCGCGCGAGCATTACCGAGACCGGTCCGGTTGGAACGTCGACCTGAAATGGTGTGGTGGGTCGGACGTGCCGCCCGTGTCCAGTTCCCAGCGCGAACCTGACTGGTGGGCACCGATGTTGAAGGCCCGCAAGGGCGACGACCCATCCGAGTGGGCGGCGGACCTGAGGGTGCAGCAATGGCCGAGGTAACCCGCTGCCGGCACGGCATCTGGTCCGATCAGAGGGGTGGGCATGAATGCGAGTACGACGTCTCTACGCCTTTCGTCTCGGAGCCCGAGCCCGACGAGTACGAGGCACCCCGCGAGCGTCCCGCCATGCCGCGAAGTTCGGCCCGGGCGCGCTTTGATGGCGAAGTTCAACTACGACGTCGAACAGGAGCTGGGCGCAATCGCACGGCGCGGTGGCAAGCTGGCCCCTATGGCCGATCCCGAATGGATGGCGCCGCGGATGAGCGCCTTCGTGGAGTGGCTGGAACGCGAGAACATTTTGGAGAGTGGAACCATCCCAGACCTCATGATGCTGGCGCATAATTTCCACTCCATCGTCCTGCAACTGATCTGCGGCGCCGAGGACGGGATTGAGGGCATGGTGTATCCATCGGCTGCTTTGACCTTCCAGTTCGGCTGCGATGACCTGGTGAAACGGGCGGCGGCCAAGCACGACGGTCCGCCGCGATGATGATCATCGCGTTCGACAAGACGACGCCGGCGCTCCTCGCTGGCCGCAAGACTGTGACGCGCCGGGAGTGGGCGCCGAAACACGCGGCTTCGTTCCATGCTGGCGAGCTGGTGCAGGCGTGGAACCATTCGCCGCGAGTGAATGGCGCGAAGCGGGTGGGGACGATCCGGCTGACGGCGGCGCCATCCCGGGAAAGGTCGGACATCATCCTAGCGAGCGATTACGAGGCGGAGGGCTTCGCCTATCTCGACGAGCAGGAGATGACGCTGAGTGACGGCGTTTATCCGCGCGAACTGTGGGATGACTGGTTCACGGATCCGGTGATGCTATGGGTGGTGCGGTTTGAGCTGGTCGAGGTCTTGTAATGGTCCGCTACTGTCCTCGCTGCCACGTCGAGCTGCAGGACCTCGATACCCTCGTCCCCTGGTGCGACCGCTGCGCCTGGACTCCGCCGGAAACGGACGCGCTCCCGGTGCCCCTTCCGCGCTCCGAGAAGGGCGACCTCCCACTGGTACCAGAGCGCTTTTTCGGCGATGCGGACGCCGACCACTATCGGCGCACACGGTTGCCCGAGCAGGACCCGTCGCCCATTCGTGAGGAGATCAGGACGATGAAGCGCCGGCCGCGGTGGCTGGGCGGCGGCTGGATTATGGGCGGCCCTTGTGGTGGCAGGCCCTGCTGACCCGGAAACTGAACGCTGGCGCCCCGCTGCCGATCGCGGTAGATTCGGACCATCTGAACGATGAAGGCTGAACAGGCGTGCAATCAAAGTCCTCCGACCAGCGCGCACACCAGATGCTCATGGTCGAGCGGCGCCTCCTGGTGGCCGACCTCCTGAAGAGCGGCCTGTCCCAGCGGAAGATCCTTGTCGCCCTCCAGGGCCAGCGCGACCCGAAGGATCCCTCGCTGCCGCTTCACAAGATCTCCCTCGGCACGGTGAACTCCGACATCAAGGCGATCATGGCTGAGCTCACGAAGGTCTCGGTCAATCGCGTCCAGGAGGCCCGCGAGCTGGACCTGGCACGTATCGACCAGATGCTGGTCGGCCTGTGGCCTGGCGCCTCCAGCGGCGACGCTGAGAAGGTCCGCGCGGCAACCCCGCTCCTGGCGCGCCGCGCCAAGATGCTCGGCTACGACGAGCCCACGAAGGTGGTCCACGGCGGTGATAGCGAAGCGGCGCCGATCCAGATCGTCTATCGCACTGGACCGAAGATCGACCTCACACAACTGAGCGACGAGCAGCTCGAGCAGCTCGAGAACATTGTCCAGCACCAGGTTGCTGAGGAGCCGGGCCAACCGCCCAGCGAGTTAGAATGAGAAAGGCCCGGCGCCGTTTGCGCGGCCCGGGCACGTCACCGAAGGAGTCTTTCGATGCTCACCAAGGCTAACCGATCCATGAAACTCGGTCCCGGTATTGGGCCGCTCACCACGACCGAGGAGACCCGCCTCGGGGAACTGACCGCGATCGTCGACCGCGGGTTCGCCACCTATTTCGAGGTGGGCACCGCGCTTGCCGAGATCAGGGAGTCGCGGCTCTATCGGGGTGGGGCCCAGACCTTCGAAGAGTTCTGCGAAGCGCATTGGCAAATCACGTCGCACCGCGCGAACCAACTAATGACGGCCGTCGACGTGGTAAAGGAAATCGGAACCGTGGTACCGATTCCAGCAAATGAGCGGCAGGCTCGCGCTCTCAGTGCCGCGCCCGTTGGCAAGCGTGCAGAGACCCTTCAGGAAGCCATCGCGACTGCGCCCGAGGGCAAACTCACGGCCGCACATATCAACTCGGTGGCCGAGCGCTGGGCGGGCAAGGTTACCAGGCGCGAGGAAGTCCCGGCGCCGTTCTCCCATGTCTCAGGGCCCATCCCGAAACCCACGTCGAACCGGCGCCCGCAGGCGGAGACCCTGCGCCATTGCCCCACCTGCACCTGTGAGATGGAGCCCGGAGAACCAGAGTGAAACTCCGACAGTTTCTTTACCTCGATATCTGTCGTGCTTTCGGACTGTCGCACTCAGTCAAACTGTCAGTGAGACTGCGACACTTTCTTTACCTCGATAACTGCCGACTGTCGCACTCAGTCAAAACGTCAGTGAGACTCCGACAAACTGTCAGTGAAACTCCGACAGTTTCTTTACCTCGATATCTGTCGTGCTTTCGGACTGTCGCACTCAGTCAAACTGTCAGTGAGACTCAGCCCGGGCTTGGCGCTGATGAATGAGCAAACTCGGTCTCAACACCACCCTCGCCGATATCGAGATCGAGCGCTGCCGGCGTAGCTTCCCTCGCTTCCTCAAGCACTGGGCGTTCATTAACCGCGAGAGCGGCCAGCAGCTGACCTTCGCCGACCTCTGGGAAGGCCAGCGCGAATTCGCCGAGCAGATGGTCCAGCACCCCTGGCTATTCGCCCTCAAGGCCGGAAAGCTGGGCTTCACCGAACTCGAGTGCGCCTGGGACGGCTGGGTGGCCCTGTTCCGCCAACCCCATGCCCGCGTTCACCTCTTCTCCAAGGACCAGCCGGCCAGCCGCGAGCTGCTCGGCATCGTGAAGTTCGGCATTGAGCACCTGCCGGCAGAGTGGGGGATTCACTTCCTCTCGGGCAAGGCGGGCGACGATACCTCGACCTCTTTCCGCTTCCGGACGGTCTGGATGGCGCCGGACGATGCCCGCGGGATCTTCTCCTACCCGGCGACCAAGAATGTAGCCATCACGCAGTCGGCGACCCACAGCCACGTGGACGAGATCAGCCACATGCTCTTTGCGAAGGAGCTCTGGAACTCGGTGAGCACGACCGTGCCGGAGGGCGGCAGCTGCCACGTCCTCAGCCGCGGCGCCGGCGACTCGGTCTACTCGTATGAGCTGTGGGAGAACGCACGCGCCGGCGTGTCGCGCCTGGTGGCGTTCTTCACCCCCTGGGACCGGCGTCCGGGCCGTACGGCGGAGTACCGCGAACAGATGGCCGGCAGCATGACCCCGGCTGGCCTGGGTTACTACCTGCCCATCACGGAGGAGGACGCGCTCGCCGGCGACGAGACAAATCCGTTTATCGAGATGGACATATGGGACCGCCTGGCCGAGGGCCCGGAGACGCTGCCGCGGTTGGAACCTGGCACGCGGGAGCCCTTCGTAATCTCCCTCGATGCCGGCATCAGCGGTGACTGCTTCGGCGCAGCCATCGCTACCCGGCATCCTCTTCGGCACAACGAGCCGGCGCTGCGCGCCGCGAAGGTCTGGCGGCCGCAGGACTTCCCCAGCGGGCGGATCGACTTCAAGCAACCTGAGCGCTGGGTGCGATTCGTGATTAGCGGTGGTTGCCGCGCCGGCCATCCCAAATTGCTGCCGCTGCCCGGTTGTGAGTACTGCGCCGCCGGCGCCTGGGATATCCCGCCGAGCCCGGGCGCGCTGCAGCTGACCTACGACCCGCACCAGCTCGAGGAGATGGCCCAGGACCTGCAGCGCGACGGCGCTATCTGGGTGGATTCGTTCGACCAGGGCGAGGAACGGCTGATCGCCGATGCCGGCCTGCGGCACCGCGCCATGGCCGGTACGATGGCCCATAATGGCGACGCGAACGTCCGCGAGCACATCAGCAACGCGCGGGCCAAGACGCAACGGGACGAAGAGAGCAAGATTCGCATTGTGAAGAAGTCCGAACGCCTGAAGATCGACCTGGCGGTGTGCGTTTCCATGGCCTTCAAGCGCATCATGCAATACAACGTCTAACCGCCCGGAGGGCAGCGTGACTCAACCCGCCTCACTCGAGTCCTTCGGCTCCGATATCGATCGGGCGATTCGCCGGTCTGTGGAGACCATCGATTCCACCGACCTCGTCGGCGTTGGCGATCGCTACGGTGTCCTGGCATTCGCGGCCGCGTTCGCCGACGCCGTCCCCAGCTGGGGAGTGAGTCCCAGCGTGCGCGATAGCATGCTGCGCCAGTTCATCACAAAGGAGCCCTTCGCTGGCTCGGCGTTCGGCAGCATCATTGCCCGCAACGCCGCGTTCTCCTGGGAGATTCGCGGGCCCGAACGCACCCAGCAGATCGGCCACGAGCTGCTCCTCAACGCCAACTGGGGTGGCGGCTGGGTGGAATTCATCAGTCTCCTCAGCATGGACTACCTCACCCAAGACAAGGGCGCCTTCATTGAGCTGATTCGTGAGGCCGACAGCGAGCGTGCCCCGGTGGTCGGCCTGCGCAACCTGGACGCGGCGATGTGCTGGTCCACGGGTAACCCGCTGCAGCCGGTGATCTTCCTCGACCGTGTGAGCGGGAAGTACCACCGCCTGAAGTGGTATCAGGTGAGGCAGCTGCGCGAGCTGCCGATGTTCACCGGCAACTTCACCGGGACGTTCGGCCGCTACCACGGCATGCAGCTGTGCGCTCTGAGCCGGGCACTCAAGGGCGCGCAGATCTGGTTCAACGTCGAGCAATACCAGCAGGAGAAAACCGGCGGCCGCCACACCAGGGCGATCCACGTCATCTCGGGTGTGCAGAAGGCGGACGTCGAGGACGCCATGAAACTGCAGCAGGCGAACGCCGACGGCCAGCTGCTCGAGCGATACATCCAGCCTGTGATCCTCGCCGCGGTGGACCCGGACGCGAAACCATCGGTGGCCACGCTCGAACTGGCGGGCCTCCCGGACGCTTTCAACCAGCAGGAGGGCCTGAAGCAGTACCTGACGCTGCTGGCGATGGCGCTCCTGACGGACTACGGCGAACTGGCGCCGCTGCCAGGCGGGCAACTGGGCTCCGGAATGCAGTCCGAGATTATGGACGACAAGTCCAAGAAGAAGGGCGCCGGCCTCTTCCGCAAGATCATCACGCATGTGATGAACACGGTGATCCTTCCCGACAACCTCGAGTTCGCCTACGACGAGCAGGATATGGGCGAGGAGGAGGCCGAGGCCACGGTCAAGAAGCTGCGCGCCGAGGCGCGTGCACTGATGGTCCAGACCGGCGAGGTTGACCGCGCCGGCGCCCGCCAGATGGCGCTGGACGACGGCGATATCAGCCCGGAACTGTTCGAGCAGATGAACGCCAAGGACTTGACCGGCGGTGCCTTCGCGGACACCCAGCGATACATCGTCCAGATCGGTGGAGGCCCGGGCGCGGAAACGCCAGGCGGACCGCTCGGTAGCCCTGGCAACATCATCGGCACACCGTTGACCGGGAAGCCGACGCAGACGGTGGCGCCGGCGCCGGAACCCGCGCCGACCGGCGACCAAGCGCAGGCAACGAAGGCCAGCGACCCGATCGCCGAGGAGCGGCTGGCCACCGAGGCGGACGCCCAGGCGGCGATCGAGAAGCCCCTCAAGAGGATCTACGCCAACATCAGCAAGCGTCTGACTGAGCTCGAATAGATGGTCGCGCTACCCTTCAGTCGCGGCCAGAAGGCGATGGCCGATATCCTCCAGGACGAGGCGTTCTGGGCGGAACAGCGGGCGCTGCTCATGAAGGTCATGGTGCCGCTCTGGACAGAGGCGTTCGTCGCCGGCGCCGAGCTGGGCGCGCTCGAGAAGCCGGTCAAGGGCAAGGCGGCCGCGGACCTGCCTTACTCGCTGGTCGACATCCAGGTCATCAACAACGCGGCCGCGGAGTTCATCTCCGGGTACTCGAACACCTGGTGGATGACCTGGTCGATGTCGCAGCGCCAGGTGCTCGGCCGGGCGATCCAGAGCGCCTATGACCACGGCCTCGGGCCGAAGGACGTCGCCAAGGCGATCGCCAGCGCGTTCGCCCCGAAGAACGCCGAGGCGATCGCCATCACGGAGATGACTAACGCCATCGGCGCCGGCGCCCAGGCGCAATATCGAGCGCAGGGATTCGGCCAATGGGATTGGCGCACGGTCGCCGACGCCAGGGTCGATCCGGTCTGTGAGGCGAACGGACAGAACGGGCCGTACCCGATGACCACGCCGTTCGCGGCGGCGCATCCTCGCTGCCGCTGCTGGCCGGTTCCCGCCGGCGAAGCCTCCTAGTTGACATCTGTCCGGTTGCGGGCGCATAGTCCACCTGCGCTAGGTTAGAGGGTCCCCGTCGACCCTCGATGAGCGCACCGCCGCCATGGCCGCGTGAAGGGTATTCGCTCCACCTGATAAACGCGCCTGGCGGCCTTTTCATGCCCGCTTCGAGCGGTTGCCATCTGTCCGGATTTATGTGCTAAGCTGCGGCGAGCAAACGAAACCGGAGGACCCCATGGCTGATCCCAACTACCCGAACCTGCCGCCGATCATCAAGGCGGCGATCGACGACTACGTTCTCAACCACCACTGCAAGGGCGACTTTGTCATGGCGGTGTTGGCGAACGACCTGCGCGGCGCCGTCAACCGCGCGGACCCGAAGAACAGCGAGCCTGCTGTGTGGCGCGAGATCATCGGCTACGTCTACAACGAGGTCCCGGCGCCGGCGCTCGTTGACGTCGACGGCTGGCTCATGGGCTGCCTGCAGCCCGACGAGATCCACGCCTGCAAGTTTCGATCCGCTCCGTGGGAGCAGATGGAGTTTAGCGCCACCTGTTTGTGCGTCTGCCACGAGTGGATGCCGGTGGCGTGATCGGCTACTGGCAGCGGGATGTCGTGCGCACCTTCCCCGGCTTCCATGTCTGGGAGGGCGTCGAGGTCCTGCTGTCCTGCGGGCACGTCATCGTTCGCGCCACCGATCTGCTCCCAGACGCTCTCCCCTGCCGCAAGTGCTGGCGCGCCAACGACCGGGCCATTCGCCTTCTCTACGAAAGGAAACCATGAAGATCAACTCGGCAACCATCACCAACTTCAAGCGCCTGCGCTACCTCGAACTCAAGCCCCAGGGCGCCCTGATCGTCATCGGCGGCGCCAACGGCCAGGGCAAGACTTCGCTCATCGACGCCCTGGCCGACGGCCTCGCCGGCAAGAAAACCGACATCCCGCAGCCCGTGACCCGCGGCCAGACCGAGAGCCGCATCGAGATCACACTCGACGACGGGTTCGTCATCACGAAGTACTACAAGATCGACGACAAAGGCGAGTTGAGTTACGGCCTGAAACTCACGAAGGGCGACCTCGAGGCGGCGAAAGCCGTGGGCACGCTCGCCAAGTTCCACAACGCCTTATCCTTCGACCCGCTCTCGTTCGCACGCGAACGCCCGCATGAGCAGGCGGAGACCCTCCGCAAACTCCTCGGGCTGGACTTCGCCGCCCTCGACAAACGCCGGCAGGAGATCTTCGAACGCCGCACCGTGACCAACAGGATGCTTCGCGACGCTATCGGCGCCATCGAACTGCTGCCCGAGCCGAGGGCGGATGCTCCACACCTGGTGGACCTCTCCGCCCTGCTGCAGCGCCAAGCCGAGTGGATCAGGATGCAGCAAGCCAACCAGCAGGTCCGGCAGGACTCCGAACGCCGCAACAACGCCCGCGCCCTCACGCGCGACCGGGTGAATGACCTGGCTACCCGTATCACGCAGCTGGAGAAGCAATTGGGCGATGCGCGTGGAGAACTGGCGATGGCCGAGCGGGCAGACGATGAGGCAATCATCGCGACGAGGGACGCGCAGAAGGCCGTCCTGGCGCTGGTCGACCCGGACCTCGAGGGGCTCAACGAGGAGATCGCTACGGTCGAGGAGAACAACCGCGCGGCACGCCTGGCGGGCGAACGCGACGCCAAGCACGCCCACAAGATGGAGCTGGAGAAGGAGGCGAACGGTTACACCTTCGAACTCGAGGAGGTTGACCGCGAGAAGGAGGCCGCCATTGCCGGCGTGACGTTCCCTGTGCCTGGTCTCGGCTTCGATGGGGCGGACGGTACGGTGACGCTCAACGGCCTGCCCCTGAGCCAGGCAGCGGAGAGCGAGAAGGTCTGGATCGGCGCCGCGGTGGCGCTGGCCATGTCGCCGCACCTCCGGGTGCTGCTCATCCGGGACGGCAGTGGGGTGGGGCCCGAGGCGCTCGAGCTGCTGCGGGACCTGGCGATGGACAATGGGGCGCAGATCTTCATCGAGCGGGTGGGGACGGAGGGGGCCTCGATCGTCATCGAGGACGGCTACGAGGCCGACCGATGAGACCGCACTGGGTGCCGTGCCGCGGCGGCTGCGGCACGCTCCTGCCGCCCGGCCAGAAGTGCTTCGCCTGCGCCGCCCAGGCCGTTGCCGATTGGAGGGAAAGCCGATGCCCAGGGGAACGTCCGGAATCACTGTCAGCGGTAGCCCGCCCATCTGTTGCGCCGTCTGCTGCCGCGCCGGCCAGGGCGCCGGAAAGCACGTCCGCCTCGTCTTCGCCGGCTTCGGCGACGGGACGGTTATTTGCCTGAGCTGCGGCGACGAATGGCAGCGCCTGGCGCCAGCGATCGAGGCTAAGATCCTCGAGGAAGGACCCATCGAATGACCACGGGGAGCAGCCATGAGTGACCCAGCCAAAGATCTCTCTCAGGCCGAATCGCTGGCGCTGGCTGCGATGGAACATCTCTTCGAAGGTCGCCGTAGGGGCGGCATCGCGGAGAAGGATCTGATGCAGCTTTCGATCGTTGAGTCGCTGGCCTCGATAGCCCTGACGCTGGCAAAACGATGAACGTCCCCTTCACGCTCCCGGGAGAGACCGAGACGAAATACAAACCAGACCCGATCTGCGAATGCAGCCACCGGAAGTCCGAGCATCCACGGGAAGTGTGCCGCGCGCACTTCACTGACCAGCACAACCGCCTTTGCGGCTGCGTGAGGTTCTGGGAGCGGGCCTTCCCAAGATCGGCGGAGGCGCATCGTGGCTAGGAGCATGGATGCGATCGCCCAGCGGTTCGGCACGGGCCCCATCCTGCCGCGCCCGGGCGGCGGTGGCGTCTACCCTTACCAGAACCCGCCCAGGTCGCGGCCGTGCCAGCTGTGCGGCCACGACGAGGCCTTCCAGCACGACGGCCTCGGCAATTGCAGCCAGGCCTGCAGAGTCTGCCGGGGTACTCCCGATGCCTAGCGCTGCGAAACGGAAGACCGGCGAGGTCGCCTTCCTCGCCGGCGCCATGACCACCGTCCACGTGATCTCCTGCTACACCGAGGAGTGTCCGAAGGCGATCCTGATCGAGGGCCGCAAGGCGGAATCGCAGCTGCGCCCGATGGCCCGCAGGACTGGCTGGGCGATGGTGCGCGGCGCCTGGTTCTGTCCTGGCTGCGAGCCGATCGCACGCAGGATGGCCGCGGACCTGGCGCTCGGGGTGAACCTCGAATGAACAACGAACCACGGGAGGATCCTCTCCCCATGAACCGCGACCCGCGCGGCGCCTATCTTGGCTGCGAACGCTGCGGTGGCTGGGAATTCGTCTCTTACACCTGCCTCGGCAATTGCGTGGTGCACGGCTGGACGTTCTACACGAGCGACTACGCACAAGACATCCGCCGCGATCAGCCTCACGTCCACCACGAGCTGTGCCCAGACTGCAGCGCCGACCAGGGATACCACCCGAACTGGGTGTCGGAGGTCCCGCGCTCGCAAGATGAACTCCAGCACCAGCTGGTCGAAATACACCTCAAGGAGCAAACGCGATGACCCGACCCGAGGACCTCAACCCGCGCGCGGCCGCCTCGATGCGTGCCGCCGCCATCCACCAGTTCACCGAGCTGATCGACTGGGCCGCCGAAGGCCCTGGGCGCGCCGCTATCCCGTTTTATGAGGTCGCCGCCAAGACGGTCGACATGCTGATCGACGCGATGCTCGAGGCCCACGACTGGGAGGAGAGCAGCTGGGAGGAGAGCAGCGCCTGTCCTGGCTGTGGATGCACCGACGGCGACGGATGCGTCGAAGACGTGCAGCTCGACCCGCGCCTCCAGAGCGCATGCAGCTGGTCGTCCGTCCAGAATGACCGCGGCGAATGCTTCTGTAGCGCCTGCGTCGATCCGGAGCCGCCGCGGTGAAGCCGATGCTGGACGGCCACGACCGGCTGATCGCCAAAGTGTTCTCGAAGCCGGTTCCTCAACGCTGTCTCTGGTTCAAAGCCGATGGGCTACGGTGCGGGCATTGGGGCATAGCCTTGGCCGGACTTTGCTGGCAGCACGAGGACAAAGACGCGAGGGCGCCGCGGTGAGTGGCACGTCGGATGGGCGCTGTTGGTGGTGCGGCCAGTTCGCGCCCGGAGGCGTGTGCGTGCGACCCCATCCCACCTACGATCGACGGACCGAGCGTGCCCGGCGCTACGTCCAGACCAGCGGCGAGAACGTGCTCGCCAGCATTGATCCGCCGGCGCCGCCTGTTGGCGGGCCCTGTTGGGTACTCGTGCAACCACCTCCGCTTCCATAGCGGAGGTGGGCGGAGATCTCCTGATGGTTGCCATCTGTCCGGTTGAGGACTATGCTGCGGGCAGCAAATTGAAACCGGAGGATCCATGAATTACCACCGCGACATCGCCCGCCACCTCGAACGGGTGGCCTGGCATCGCCGCTGGGCAGCCCACCCAACGGCCACGCCGCGCCTGCGCCGCGCCCACATCCACGCCGCCCTCGGTCTGCTGAGGATCGCCCGGGCCCTCAACACCGGCCCCGATCATGTTTGACAAGAGCGAGTTCCTCATCGTCGGCCTGGTGGTGGTCCTCGTGGCCATCGTCGTCGGCACGCAGATAGCGAAACTCGCATGATTCCGCACACGCTGCGCGTCCGCTATTCATCCAAGCTCGGCCTGCCGAACTACTCAAGCGTCGAGGCCGAGGTCGAGATCACCTACGAACTGGAGGACAGCGACGACCTCGGCGAGGCCGTCAAGCTGGGCTTCATCAGCATCAAGGCTCACGTCCTCGATAATATCCGCGTCGCCAAGGCCCACGTGGCCGACCAGCAACAGGCCCTGGGCGAGGGCGCCTACGATAAGCCCGGCGCCGGCAACTCGAGCTATCGGCGGTAGCCATCCGCCAGAACAGTCTGATACGATCTGAGCATGGAACGCATCGGCCCGGAACTCCCCAAGTGCGATCGCTGCCACGTCCCCACGAGCCTGCGCTTCAACGTGGGCCGTGGGATGCAGTTCGGTCGCTGGCTGCCGCCCGAGCACGTCTGTGTCGTCTGCTATCGCAAACGGCACCGCAACCATGATCGCGGCCACCAGGGCCGCCTGATTCCGCGCAGCCAGGTTCTTCCACCGGAGCAGTTCCGTTGACCTAGACGGGAGTCGGAGATCTGCCGTACAGCATGGCCGCCTTCGGGCGGCTTTGCTGTATCCTCTGGGCATGCTCACTGCCATCCACCCGAAGCTCCCGCTCCTCAAGGGCGACCAGGCGGCGCAGATCCAGTCGCTGGCGAAACAGTGGGGTGCGGACCTCAAGCGCCAGATGGGCACCTACCCGGCGCAGATGGCGACGTCGTCGGGCTACCGCCGCACCGGCACCTACGGCCGCATGAGCCGCGTCACCTACGAATCCTCCGGCGGGCACTTCGCGGTGGTCTTCACCAACCCCGTGGTCTATGGCCAGTATGTCGGCGGACCATCGGCGCAGCAGTCCCGCGAGATGGCGCGCCGCAACTGGCCGCGGGTCGATGAGGTCGCCGAGGACCTCTGGGCGAAGACGGAGACGAACATCAAGCGGGTCATTTCCGAAGCGGTGAATTGACAACAGCGCGATACACTTCGATGATTCGAGCGACCGGGGAAGCAACCGAAGGTCTCTATGGATCCGAAAAGCGTTGCTCCCGCCTCCATCGTTGCGTCGTACAAGGAACTCGCGCGCGCGCTCATGGGCGCCGGAAAGAGCCACGACGAGGTCGTTTCCGAGGTCACGGCCCTGGCCGAAAAGTGCGGTTACGCCTACGAGTCTTCGTGGGTCCCGTTCGCCGGCGCCACCTCATTCGATGAGTACGACTCCTACCAGCAGGCGGCCACGCAGGAAGCAGCCGTCTACGAACTGACCTATGCGTTCCAGTCCGTGGTCTCCAACATCCTGAAGTCCGAGATGCTGAGCCTCGCCGACAAGGCGTCCGCGGTGCGCCAGGCCTCCATCGACCTGGCCTCGCGCATTCCCAACGACCCGCGCACGACCATCGAGCAGGACGAGGGCGACGACGAACTCGAGGAGATGGGCATGCGCTCTATCGGCTCCCGGCTGTGGGGCACGATCACCGGCCGCAAGGCTCAGTGGGATACCGCGTTCATCAACGACCTGCCCGATTCGGCCTTCGCGATCATCATGCCAGGCGGAGAGAAGGACGTCGGCGGCAAGACCACGCCGCGCAGTCTGCGGAAACTCCCTCACCATGACAGCGCCGGCAAGGTCGACGCGCCCCACATGCGAAACGCGATGTCGAGGCTTCCGCAGACGAAGGGCCTCACGGACGCCCAGCGGACGAAGGCGGAGAACCACCTGGCGGCGCACCAGAAGGCGATGAAGAGCCTCGAGGACCACGAGCCGCTGCCGGCTGGCGGATCGTTCCGAGCGTTCAAGGATGCCAGCGGCGCCTACCGCTGGGCCGCCATTTACAGCAATAACTTCGAGGACCTCGAGGGCGAGATCTTCCCGTACGAATCGCACAAGGAGTTCGTCGACTGGGTCGATCGGACCGGGTCCCTCCCGGAACTCTGGCTCTGGCATACGCCAGGCACGAAGGTCGGCTCGGCCGACGCTATCGACCTGTCGACGGAGGGGTTCCTGGTCGCCCTGGGCACGTTCGACGAGGGAAGCAAGGATGTCGCGGCGCGCCTCGAGGCCATGGGGCCGCAGGCGGTCAGCCACGGCTACAACTACGAACCAGCAGGTCTGGTGAACGGCGTCTACACGAAGGAGGCGCACTACCGGACCTTCGAAATCTCGGTCATCCCGCCCGGCCGCGAGGCCAATCCAATAGGCACCGGCTTTGCTGCCGGCACGGAGGTTCAGGTCATGCTCACGAAGGAAAAGCGCGACTATTTCACCCTTGTTCTCGGTGGCGACACCGTCGCCAATCTCGAGAAGGTGCTGGGTGACGCGGCCTCCAAGGCTCGCGAGAAGGGCATCGCATACAAGGACCTCACGTCGGCCTTCGAGCCAACTGAGCCCACCACGGCGGCTGTTGCGGCCACCGCTGCCAAGGACGAGGCGGTTATTCCGCCGGACCTGTCGCAGCTGCTCGCCACGGCGGTGACCTCTGCGCTGGCGCCACTGAGCGAGAAGCTCGACCAGGTGGCCGCCGGCCTGGCTACGACTCAGGACGAGGTCAAGAGTCTGAAGGCCTCCGACGACGAGAAGATCTCCTCGCGCTTCGCGGCGCGTGGTGGCCCTCCTGGCACGGGCTTCGTCGCGTCGACTGACCCGTCGACCACCGTCCGCGCCAATTCCACCGAGGCCAAGGAGGCCGAGGCCGGACTCAAGGTCGTCGGCGGTCCGCTCGGTGAACTCGTCGCCAGTGCGCCGGATGCCATGAAGCCACACCTGGAGATGCTCGGCGCCCTCATCGGCGGCGGCCACTAAACCTCAACGCCCATCACACACCAGGTCCGGGAGGGACGCCATGGATATCACTGCCGAAATGATTGGTCAGGCTCTGCTGGGGCTGGTGCAGAACGTCAAGGCCACGGGCGCCAAGCACGACGCCGGCACCACTCCGGCCACCACGGGCTACGTGCACGGCCCTGGCGGGCTGCTGTCGTACCCGGGCGTCGACCCGGTCGTCTTCCACACGAACGTCGGCTTTATTCCCGGCGTGATGAACTCGATCCCCGCGGTGCCGACGCGCTTCGACACCCCGCTCTTCGAGATCGTGACCGGCATCAAGGCGGACGCCGCCGGGCAGGAAGAGGCCGCGGGAGTCTGCGATGTCGCCCCGGTGGGAGGCACGATGAAGGCGGGCATCGTCACGTTCCGCTTCGGCCGCTACCAGCGGCGCACGCGCACGATCGAACTCAACCGGCTCGGTCATCTCAACAACCGCGCCGAGCCCATGGACCTGCAGCTGGTCGGCCAGTCCGCGGGCGCAAACGTGTTCGGTGGGCCGGCCAACGGTGCGTTCCCGCAGGGCCAGATCTTGACCAACGAGATCGACGCCGTCATGCAGGAGCGGGCTGTCAGCCTGAACCGCCAGCTGCAGCGCCAGGTCTGGACCGGCAACCCGGGCAACAATAACGCCGGCGGCGGATACGCCGAATTCGCTGGCCTCGATCTGCTCATCAATACCAACTGGAGGGATGCCCTCACCGGCAACGCCCTGCCGAGCCTCTACCCGACCATCTTCAACTTCGCGTTGAAGCAGATCGATTCGAACGGGCCGGAGCTGGTCAATCAGGTCACCTACCTGGCTCGCCAGGTGCGCGACCTCGCGGAACGCACCGGTGTCAGCAACGTCCGCTGGGCCTTCACAATGAGGCCTGCGCTGTTCTTCGAGCTGACCAAGGTCTGGCCCTGCGCCTATTTCACCAACCTCTGCACGTTCGGCGCCGGCACCGCGACCGACATCCGCCAGAACATCGACCTCGGCGACCAGACGGCGATGCGGGATGCTATGCGGCAGGGCCGCTACCTGCTCATCGATGGAGAACGCTGGGACGTCATCCTCGACGATGCGATCGTGGAGTACTCCAACACCACGCTGAACGGTGTGACGTCGGGCTGCTTCAGCTCCGACATCTACCTCCTGCCGATGAGTGTCAGCGGCCGCGCGACGCTCTACTTCGAGTATTTCGACTTCAGCAACGCGAGCCTGGCATCCGCCCTTGGTCAGGGCATGGTGCTGGCTCGAGTCCTTGGCGGCGGCGCCTGGCTGGAGACCATCCGGCAGACGCTCTGGTGCGTCGACTGGCAGGCGAAGATCGAACCGCGGCTCATCCTGCGGACGCCCTGGCTCGCTGGCCGCATCACGAACGTCCAGTACTGCCCGCTCATCCAGACGCGCCAGCCGTTCCCGGACAGCGCCTACTGGGTCAACGGTGGCGAGGTCTCCCGTCCGGGGCCGAGCCTCTACAACCCGTTCTAGTCTCGAGCGCCTCGAGCGCCAACGAAGCAGAAGGCCCGGTGAAAACCGGGTCTTTTGCTGTGTGTGGTTGACCGACGTGACCGGCTCCGGAGATACCCGGACATATCCGCTATTGACACGGAGGTCCTTGCCGCGGACGAGACGAACCCGCATGATGACGCTTCGGCGCCGAGCGGCCCGGGGTCCGACAGCCAGGCCGCCGGCGACCGCAATCCCACCTGGAGGAATCCCCTTTGTCCTGGTCAGCGAATTTCAGTTGCAGTATCGAGTCAATTCCAGCGACAGCGCGTCTGGTTACGCCGGCGTACTCGACGGGCTATGCCGAAGACGAACAGAAAGCCGCGTTTCGCATCGCGGTTGAGGCAGCGGTTATCGCCGCTAGTGTTGTCGGACCGCCGTCTGCTGAAGTGATGGTGACGGTGGGTGGTCACGCTAACCCAAACAACGAGCCTGAAGGGGGCTGGGCCAAGGACACAATCACCATCGCGATCGCCCGTCGCTAACGGACCCGAGTTCACTCTTGAAAGGGGAGCCCGAGACCGATAGCGAAGACGCGTTCTAGGCGCTATACTCGGCGCGGGTGTCATCTGGTTCTCCTGGCCGAAGCCCCGGTGGTCAAGCACCGGGGCTTTTGCTTGCCACCTGTCCGCCTGTTAGGCTTCCCCGCGTGAAGGGGGAAGCAACTCCATGCTCCAAGCGCGCATCTTCGTAACCGGCGGCGCCGGCTTCCTGGCCCGGGCGCTCTACCGCCGGGCTACCCGTGAGAACTGGCCAGCAACGTTCACCTGCTTCAGCCGCGACGACGCCAAACACGTCGCCCTGCGGCGCCGCTACCCGAATATCCATTGCATACGCGGCGACGTCGCCGGCGATCGCGACGTCCTCGCCGGCGCGATGCGCGGGCATGACCTGGTCGTCCACGCGGCTGCCGTCAAATATGTCGACCTCGCTGAAACGGCCGTGTTCGACACGGTGCGGGTGAACGTCCACGGCTCCGAGAACGTGGCGATGGCCGCCATCTCCGCCCAGGTGCGGCGCGTCATCGGCATCAGCACCGATAAGGCGGCGCTGCCGGTGAACGTCTACGGGATGACCAAGGCGGTCATGGAACGGATCCTCGTCGAGGCCGACCGCCTGGCCACCGAGACGGAATTCACGGTCTGCCGCTACGGGAACGTCGTTGGGTCGACCGGCAGCGTGATCCCCATGTTCAAACGCCAGTACCAGGAGCAGGGCTCGGTGACCGTCACCGACCCGGCGATGACGCGCTTCTGGATGAGCGCGGACGCAGCGATCGACACTATCGTCGAGGCCTCGCGCTGCAAGCGTGGCTCGACGGTTATCCCTGTGCCCCAGGCCGCATCGATGCGCACGGTCCTGGAGGCCTGCGGCATCCCCACGACCTGCGCGCGCGTGGTGGGCCTGCGCCCGGGCGAGAAGATCCACGAGCTGCTTATCCACGAGCAGGAGTCGGTGCGCTGCTACCAGAACGGCTACGGGTATTGGGAGTTGCGGCCGCCAGGCGAGGTCCACGGGACGCAGCAGTTCTCACTGAGCTCGGAGAACGCCATCTCTCTGTCGGCCGAGGAACTCTCCGCGTTCATCGCGGATTCGGAGGGCATCTAATGGTGATCCACATTCTCGGCGCCGGCGGAATGCTCGGGCAGGCGCTCATCAAAGCCTGCGAGGCTAAGGGCCAGCCGTGCATTGGCTGGGGCCATCATGTTGTGGATATCAGCGACCCTATCCAGGTCGCTGGCCTGGTCACCAGGACCATGTTTCCTAACGACGTCATCATCAACGCCGCCGGCGCCATCCCATTGAAGAATCCTTCGGCGATTGAGATGCTGCGGACGAACGCTCTCGGCCCCTGGAACGTCGCCGAAGCAACCCGCCAGGTTGGCGGTATCGCCGTCGTCCACGTCTCCACCGATTGCGTGTTTGCCGGCCGGAAGCCCCGCAAATCCGGTTACGACGCTGGTGATGTACCTCGCCCACCGATGGATCTCTACGGCCGTTCGAAGCTCGCCGGCGAGGTAGCGATGGAGCATGTCATCAACGTGCGCACCTCGTTCGTCGGTCCGGAGCACGGCCTCTGGAAGCACATCGTGGAGCAGCCCGGCCGGGTCAATGGCTGGAGGGATACATCCTGGTCGGGGTCGACCGTGGATGCAGTCGCGGCGAGCCTGCTCATAATCGCCACCATTCCCAATCGGCTCGGCTGCCATCGCCCCGAGCGCCTTGGCTTGCACCGCCGCGGCAACATCGAGCACCTGGCCACCGAGCGGCCGCTCACCAAACTGGAGGTCTGCGAGTTGCTCTGCAAACACCTCGGAGGGCCTCCGCCTACGCCGGGCGTCCATGGCGCCGGCGTCTATCGCGCCATGGAACCGACCATCGTCCTACCGTCGCTCGCTGAAGCCCTTGGAGAACCCCTGTGACCTCTATTGCGGTAGTCATCCCCGTGGGCCCGCGGCCCTCACACCAGCGCTACCTGCAGGAGCTGATGACCTCCCTCGCAACGCAGACGCGGCCCGCCGACCAGCTGGTCTTCGTCGACGACATGGCCAACCTCGAACTCGACGAGCTGAGCGAGATGTACCGGCGCTTCAGCGGATCGGCGGTCTGGCCCGAGATCCATATCGTCCGCAACTATTGGCTGCTCGGAGTCGCCGGCAGCTTCAACGTGGGCGTCGCCTACGCCACGCTCGAAAACGACCTGGCGTTCATGATGGGCGCCGACGACGTCATGCGGCCGACCTGCCTGGAAGAGACGGTCCGCTGCTTAGGATTGCACGGCGGCATCGACGCCTATTACTACGCCGGGCTCAGCTACATGGACACGCTCGAGGAGCAGACGGTGCCCTGCAACGCGGCCGCCGTCACCCGCGGCCTCTGGCAGATGACCGGAGGATTCCCCGTCGAGTCGGCGGTCGGTGCTCCCGACTGCGCGCTCGTCTCGATCATGATGACCTACATGAACAGCCGGCTGATCCCCATCGCCGGCGGCGCGCCCCTGGTGGACTACCGCCGGCACGCCGAGACCGATACCGCGACGCGTGGCCCCGCCTGGCAGGGCCCGATCCTCGAGTCGAGGAACATCCTCACGCGCGACTGGCAGGCACCTGATTGGGGGCGAATGTGATACCGATCTCGATCGTTGTGACCACCTACGTGCCGCCCGATACGACGCGGGCCGACGCTTTGCTGATGGCAGCCGAGTCGTGGCGTTCGCGTCTGTGCTCCGAAGGGTTCATAGACCTCATCGTTGAGGGCGATGGGAGCCCCGACGACGCGTGGCTTCGAAAGCTGGAAGACGTCTGGCCGGAGCTGCGCTACGAGACCGGCCGCGGAGGCGTCGGCGCATCGCTCAACCGCGGGCTTGCCAAGGCGTTCGAGCGTTCTCCCATCGCCCTCTACGCGGTAGACGATTGGGCGTTGACGGAAGACTTCAACATCTCGCCATGGGTCCAGATGCTCGAGGAGAACACCCAGATCGGCTGTGTCCGCCTGGGCCCACCGCACCCAGGGATCACCGGGACCGTCATCGCCGCCTCCTCGAACTGGCAGGGATGGGCGCTCCGGCTCGACCCGGCCGCCGGTGGCATCATCGCCGCCCAGCGGCCGGCTCTCTGGCACCGGCGCTTCTTCGACCGCATCGGACCTTGGAAGGAGAACTGTTCGGCCCTCGAATGCGAGGCCGATATGAACAGTCGTTGGGCCGTGGATGCCCAGCGCGAACTCCTCCACACGCCGGAGATCGTCCTGGCCCTGCCGCATCCCTGGTACCACATCGATACCGTTAGTCTCTCAGCCATCAATCCAGGAGAACGATCATGAGCTGCGACGCGCACAAGCTGGCGGTCACGCGCCGATTCCTCGACTGGGCCGACGTGGATCTCATCCGCGAACTGACGGCGCTCCTGGACCGCGACCGCGATGTTGTGGTCGTGGACCTCGGCGCCGGCTCCGGCACCACGGCCGGCGCCGTTTGGGCCGAACGGTCCCAGCGCATCCGAATCACGACCTACGATATCGACCCGACAAATCTCCATTGGTCGGGCGTCTTCATGTCGAACATCGGAGCGGCGATCGACGAGGCCTGGCAGGGTCATCTGAAAGACTCGACGGAAGCGGCCGCGGATTGGGGCGACGAATCGATCGACCTGCTCATGCTCGACACCTCGCACACCTACGAACAGACCGTCGCCGAACTCGCCGCCTGGCTGCCGAAGGTCCGTCGCGATGGCTGGGTATGGTGTCACGACTACCGTGGCGATTACCCGGGCGTGACGCAGGCTATCGATGACCTCGTCGGAGCTGGTGATATCGAAACGTGGAAGGTCGAGGGCCTCGGGTGGTCCGGCAATCGCCCGCGAATGACGCAGCCGGAGGCGGCATGACCTGGCCGAACGTCTGCATCATTCTCCTCACCTACGAGCGCCTCGAGTACGCCAAGCGCACCCTGAAACTCGCGCTCGACGGCATCGCCTACAGCGGCCGCCTCTCCGTTCACATCGCCGACGACGGCAGCGGCCCGGGATACATCGACGAACTCGTGCAGCTGGCCGGCTGCTATCCCCACCTGACCGGCATCTCGACCACGAACGCCGAGCGTGGTGGCTATGGGAAGAGCTACAACATGGCGACGATGGTGGTCCACCACGACAACCCCGTGCTGCTGCCGCTCGAGGACGACTGGGAACTCCTGCGCCCGCTCAACCTCGACCCGCTCATCGAGACCCTGGGAGCCGGCGCGGGCATCGGCTGCATCCGTCTCGGCTACCTGGGCTTCACGCAGGACCTGCGCGGCCGCTTCGTTCACGCCGGCGGTGGCACCTACCTGCTGCTCGACGAGGACAGCCCTGAGCCGCACGTCTTCAGCGGCCATCCTCGCCTGGAGACGCGTGCATGGGCGCGAGAGGTCGGTCCCTGGCCCGAGGGATTGGGCGCCGGCGCCACGGAGTTCGCGGTCTGCCACCGACCGCAGGCGCGCCGCGGGATCGCCTGGCCCACCGACCTGGTGCTGACCAGCGGTAACCTCTTCGGCCACTTCGGCGCTATCCAGGCGAGGGACGATTGATGAACGCCCAGGAATTCAGGCAGCAGCGCCAGGCGATGCGGCTCTCGATGCAGGCCATGGCCTTTCGCAGCGGCATCAACAAGGCGTACATCTCCGAATGGGAAACGGGCATCCGGGTACTCGACCCCGAACGCATCGCCCGGCTGGAGGCCGCCCTGGAATCGCCCATCTGCCCCGCCTGCAAGAGGCCGTTTTGATGCGCGTCTTCATCCATCCGCAGATCTCGGGCGAGGACACCGGCCAGGGCGGCATTCGCCGCGTGATCGAGGGCCAGCGCCGACACCTGCCCGAGCATGGCATCGAACTTGTCGACGACCCGGCCGAGGCAGACGTCATCGCCTGCCACGTCCAGATCCCCCCAGAATACCTGCGGGACTATCCCGACAAGGCGTTCGTGCACCACTGCCACGGGATGTATTGGGCCGAATACGAGTGGCCGAAGTGGGCGAACGAGGCGAACACCAACGTGATCGACGCCATCCGCGCCGCAGACGCGGTCACGGTGCCAACCGAGTGGGTCGCCCGCATCGTCGAACGCCATACATGCCGCAAGCCCTGGGTGGTGCCGCACGGCCTCGACCTCGAGGAGTGGATGCCCGGGCCCGGCGCCGGCGTACCCTATGTGCTCTGGGACAAGACCCGGCCGGACCCGGTATGCGACCCGCGGGTTCTCAACGACCTGGCCGGCCTCATGCCGGAGATCCAGTTTGTCTCCACCTTCGGCGAGGTCGCCCCGAATGTGACCATCACCGGGCACCAGGCCTTCGCTGGCGCCCGCGAACTCACGCGCAGCGCGCACGTGTACCTGGCGACCTCCCGCGAGACCTTCGGCATCGCCACCCTGCAGGCGATGGCCTGTGGCGTACCCGTGGTCGGCTACGACTTCGCCGGCCAGGCGGAGATCGTCACGCACATGGTCGATGGGTACCTGGCCGAGCCGGGCAACCTCAACGACCTGGCCGCCGGCGTGCGCTGGGCGTTCGCCAACCGTGATGCCGCCGGCGCCGCGGCGCGCGCGACGGCCCAGAAGTACTCATGGGACTATCCGTCGCTCATGTACGCCCAGATCTACGGTGAGGCGCTCGAACATCGCCGGCGCCAGGTGCCGCGCGTCTCGTTCATCGTCCGCGCCTATAACATGGGCCGCTGGCTCGGGGAGACGCTGCAGTCGATCAGCGCCCAGACGGTCCGGGACTGGGAATGCATCATTGTTGACGATGGCTCGACGGACGATACGGCCGTGGTCGCCGAAATGTACACGCGGGACCCACGCTTCACGCTCCTGCGCCAGGCGAACGGCGGCATCGTCGACGCCATGATCAGTGGCATCGAGGCATCGCGCGGCCGCTACGTGATGGCGGTGGACGCCGATGATCGGCTGACCCCGAACGCCATGGAGCTGCTCGCCGGCGCCCTCGACAAGGACCGCGCCATCCACGCCGCCTATGGGAACCTGTTCTTCGTCTCGGAGGACGGCACCACGGCGATCGACTTCTCGTCCGACGGGCGCATCATCGAATCCGGGCACAGCGGTTGGCCGATGCAGTTCCGCTGGGACTGGCAGGCGCTGGGCCGCAACCTCCTGCCCTATTGCACGATGTACCGGCGCGAGGCCTGGGACCTCACGGGTGGCCACCGCCGGCGCTGCGCGACCGCCGAGGATGCCGACTTCTGGCTGCGCATCAGCTCCTATGGTTTCCGCCCAGCGATGGTGTCGGAAGCCGACGTACTCATCTACCGCGTCCGGGGAGACAGCTACTCGCGACAGGTCACGCCTGTCGATTGGGCAGCCTGGTTCCCCTGGCGCGTGGATGCATGGCTGGCGCCGGCGGGCGCGGTGACACAGGAGTTGCTTCCCCTACCGTCACTAGACCCGCCGGCGGTGGCTGTTGTCATCCCCGTGGGGCCCGGGCACGAGCGCCTGGTCATGGACGCGATCGACAGCGTCGATGCACAGAATTTCCGCTGGTGGGAATGCATCGTCGTCAACGACAGCGGCCGCGAACTGCCACGGATGCCAAGCTGGGTGCGTCTCGTCGAGAGCCGCGACGAGCAAGATCGTCTGCATCGCTTCGGCGGTGTTGCCCAGGCCCGGAACGCCGGGATCGCAAGCGCGCGCGCCGCGCACTACCTGCCGCTCGACGCCGATGACATGCTCGAGCCAACCGCCCTGCAGGTGCTATGGGAAGCCCACAAAGAGCGCCCGGACGTCATCCTCTACACCGACTTTTGGCAGGACCAGGACGGTAAATGGACCATCTGGCGGGCGCCGGACTGGGACGCGAACCTGCTGCTCAGCAAGGGTGCCATCGCCGGCGTGACCGAACTCGTGCCCGTCCGCTACTGGCATCAGGTCGGTGGCTACCCTGAGGACACAGCCTGGGAAGACTGGGCTTTCAAACTGCTCTGCGCCGAGGCGGGCTTTTGTTCGGCGCGAGTCGCGCGGCCGCTCTTCACCTACCGCAAGCACACCGGGCGCCGGAGCAGCGATAATTGGGCCACGTTCGAACGCAGCAAGGCCGATATGATGCTGCGATTCGGTGATTACTGGTCGGACGGGAACGTCCCGCCGAGGAGGACACTCTTGGCATGTGGCTGCAGCGGAAACGCACGCGCGACGGCATATCCGCCGGCGCCGATCCTGCCGGACGGCAGCACCGGAGGCGACATGGCGCTCATCCGCTACGACGGCGAGCGCATCGCGACCTTCCATCTCAAGGGGCCGTCAGGGACGCAGTACCACTTCGCCAAGGGCGAGGAACTCTACGCCTTGGCGGCAGACGAAGCCTTCCTGCTTGACCAGCAGGGCTTTGCCAAGGTCGACGTCGCGGCCGCGGACCAGCCAGGCGACGCTCCGATCCTGCAGTCGGCTCAGACCGGCAGCGCGGAAATACCCGCTGAGACCCCGTCAGATGCCCAGGGCGTCAAATGAACGACGTCGCCGCCGTCCTGGTCGTCGGGCTGGGTGCCTGGCGCCTGGCGTCCCTCATGGTCAACGAGGAGGGACCGTTTGGACTCTTCGAGCGCATGCGCGCGTGGGCGGGCGTTCCGCGCGTGGGCATCCAGGAGCCGCGGCCGTTCATCGGCGGCTTACTCTCCTGCGTCTGGTGCTCTAGTATTTGGACCGCGGCCGGCCTGTGGGCGGTCTGGCACTACCTTCCCGCCGGCGCCCTCTGGCTGGCCGCCGCCGCTATAGCACCTATCGTCGAACGCTGGGTGCACCAGAAGTAGGGAGTTCGCCGTGGGCCGCACCGAGACCGAAACGAAACTGTCGACCGCCGAATGGGCCAAGATCATGGGCATCAATCCGCTGCACTTCGAGGGCGTCAACCTGCAGGCGTTGACCGAGATCGAGGGCAACTGCGCCGGCGCCTGGCTGCAGCACGAATGGCAGCAGCACGATGCGGTCAGCCGCGAGGAACTCTCCCGCTTCATCGCCCGGGCCGAGGCCGATATCGAAGATGCCCTGGGCTTCAGCCTGGCGCCGACCTGGGAGGTCGACGAGCGCCAGGTGAGCATTCGCCCGGTCCAGGTCGAGACCATCAACCTCGGCGGGTCTGACGTGCGCTGGTATCGCCAGCCCATCATCACCGATAAGAAGTGGTTCATCGCCGGCGGCATCCGCGGGACCGCGGTCGTCCTCGCGGCCGCGCCCATCACCTGGGCGATCGTGCCCGCCGGCGACTATCCGCGCACCGGCACCGTCTCCGCTCCCTACACGGGCAGTGACCCGTGCGAGATCCAGATCTTCTATCCGGGCAAGGGCGCCGACCCGACCTACCAGATTCGCCCGGCCCAGGTGAGCATCGCCGCCGGCGTGATCACGGTGACGTTCGCCCGCGAGCTCACCGTGCTCGAGCTGTTGCAGGAGGACATCCTGGCCGCGCCGGTCGACGGCCTCGATAACGCGGCCTTCCTCACGACAGTCGATATCTACCGGGTCTACAACGATCCGAGCACGCAGGTCTCGTTCCTCTGGGAGCCCGTTGGCGGCTGCGGCTGCGGTTCGACCGGCAGTTGCCCGACCTGCAGTTACGCGACATCCACCGGATGTCTGGTCCCGCGCGATGGCCGGCTGGGAATCATCAGCTATGGGCCGGCGACCTGGGACGCAGCGACGGGCGCGTTCATCGCGGCGCCGTTCGGCATGGCGCGGCAGCCTGATATTCTCCGGCTGTATTACCAGGCCGGCCTCCAGGATACGAAGCTCGCCTGCCCGCGCACGACCATGTCGGCCGACTGGGCGCGGACGGTGGCCTACTATGCGGCCTCGATGGTCGACCGTGAGTGGTGCGCCTGCTCGGCGAACGTCGCGGAGAAGTGGCAAGAAGATCTTTCGTTTGTTTCCGGCGGAGAGGAATATTCCCGTTATGGCCTCAGTCCGGCAAACCTCAACAACCCGTTCGGCCCGCGCCGCGGCGCCATCTATGCCTGGCAGCGGTGCAACGGCCGCGACACGCGCATCGGTCGCGCCGCCGTCATGGCTCGATAGGAGAGACATGAGACAGGTCACCTACACCGACACCGCCGGCCGCAAATGGCAGCGCCTGCTGCCCGATGCGGCGCCCGACAGCGACGCCAGGAAGGGCGTTCCTCTGGGCCCGCCCTCGCTCGAGGCGCTTGGTCTGAATCACGAGACCGAGGTTCGGTTGCACAACGCGCTCTTCAATCGCGGGCTGATCACGGCCGACGATGTCGCCCGGCGTCCGAACGAAGTGGCGGCGGCGCTGATGTCTGCGCTACGCCTCGACGCGCAGACGATCATGGCCCTCTACTGACAATAGGCAATTTCGCGGTATACTTCGCGCGACCGGGGAAGCAACCCAGCTCCTATCTCAGCTAGGCAGGTTGTTCCCTCATGGTCGCCATCAAGAACTCGAAGGTCGTCAAGAACACCCAGAGCCGCGTCTTCACAATTGAAGGCGGCGCCAACCCGGGGACCTCTCCCGTGTACCAGGGATATGCCCGCGCCATGGGCCTCGCCTGGCCCCAGGGGGCAATCACCCCGGTCCGCATCCCGAGCGCCACTCTCTACGACCGCTTTGATATCGTCGCCACCCTGCAGGCACAGCAGGGGCTGCCGGCCATGTCGATCGAGTCGCGCTACCGCCAGGTCCTGAGCGACCTCCTGCGCCTCGTGAAGAAAGGCTGCCAGGTGGATATTCAAGTCCACATCGGCAGCTGCAAGGCGCCTAATGACTTCCTCGGCGGCTGGACCGATGGCCACATCGTGGTTCTCCAGGGCGCCAACGCCACCGACTACACGACTGGCGACCTCGGCGCCCTCGATTCGAACGAACGCGCGATGGTCATGGAGACCGTGCCGTTCACCGGCCTCGACCTATTCGAAATCGGCCCGATGGTATCGACGCTGCAGGCCGAGACGCTCATCACCGACGAGATCGTCGATGTCACGATCTGCGACTCGATCGCCTGTGGCAGCTGCGGCCTCCCGAGCGATGGCTGCCAGGTCGTCTTCGCGGTGGTCTCGGACTCCAGCGGTTCGCCGGGTATCCCTGCCGCGGTCATCTGGTCGGCCGACGGCGGCATCACCTGGAACAAGCGCGGCATCTTCACGCTGGGCCTCGCCGAAACGCCCACCGCCATCGCGTGCGTCGGCACCGACCTGGTCGTGCTCACGAACAACGGACTTGCCCATCACTGGATCCCGATCAGCGACATGGTCAACGCGACCGGGAGCTGGACCAAGGTCACCACCGGCTACGTCGCCACGCATGGCCCGAACAACCTGGTGAGCATCGATCGCACGCACACGTGGATCGTCGGCGACCTTGGTTACATCTACTTCAGTGCCGATATCCGCAGCGGTGTCTCGGTGCTGTCGGCCGGTGACCTCACCGTGCAGAACCTGCTCGCCATCGACGCTACAGATATCCTCACGCTCGCCGCAGTCGGCGCCTCGAACGCGCTCTTGACCAGCAACAACGGTGGCACCACCTGGTCGCTCGTCACCGGTCCCGCGGTCGGCATCGCGCTCAACACCGTTGCGATGAGCACCGACCAGTTCTTCCAGATCGGCACGGCCGGTGGAAACCTCTACTACACCAGGAACGCTGGTCTCACCTGGACGCTGAAAGCCTTCCCTGGCTCCGGCTCCGGGGTCATCCGGGACATCGTCATGGTCAACGACACCGTCGGCTACATGGCGCACGACACGGCGGGCTTCGTCGGCCGCGTGCTGCGGACCATCGACGGCGGCAACAACTGGTACGTGACTCCCGACAACCCGAACATCCTGTTCCCGTCGGTGCGTCGCATCAACCGCATCGCGGCCTGCCGCGACAACATCAACATCGCCTTCTACGGCGGCCTGGGGAACGACGCCAACGATGGAAAGCTTCTGAAGGCGGCCGCCTAATCCAGCCTCACGCCATGGGGAAAAGCGAAGGCCCGGGTATCTCCTACTGCCCGGGCCTTTTGCTTGCCATCTGTCCGCCTGTTAGGCTTCCCTCACCATGGCAAAACGCGCGAGTACTCCGAAAGAACCGACCGTCCCCGACTACCTGGCGAAGCGGGAACCGACCGACGCAGAGAAGGCTCTCACCGCCGTCAACGAGGCGCTCCACATCAACGCGAGTGACGGCTCGGTGACGCTCAGTAACGGGATCGTCATCGGCACGAAGAAGGTCCCCGTGATGATCATTCAGCGGGTGGTGAGCGTGCTGCCTGAGCCGACGGTGCCGATGATCTTCATCGATGACAGCAACCGCGAAGAGCCGAACTACAACGACCCGGACTACCTCCAGGCGCTCGACCGCTGCTACAGCCAGCGCATCGAAGCGGTGCAGCGTATCTACACCGCCTTCGGCACTTTCGTGATTAGTGTGCCGAAGGATGCCGGTCTCTATCGGCCTGAAGATGATCGCTGGATCGAGGACCTGCGTGCCAACGGACTCGAGCCGAACGTCGAGACCACGCAGTCGCGCTACGTCGAGTGGTTGCACCTCCACGCCTGCGTCGAGGCCGCGGACCTGACTGCCATCTCGTACGCTGCGTCTTCGAAGACGGGTGTGCTCGAAAAGGAGGTCCTCGACGCGGTCCAGTACTTTCGGAATAACGCGGAATGGCGAGCCGATCGAGGACTATCCGCTCGCGGACCAATTGGAGACGGGGATCCACTACTCGAGGGATCTGCCGTGGATGGTGCCGGCCCTGGAGGAGCGGGAGGCAGCACACTTCGCGGGGTACCCGTGGAGGAAGTGGCAGAGACTTCCGAGGGCTGAGAAGGCACACTGCGTCGCGCACTTCCGCCTGCGCTGGAAGATCGAGGCGAACGTCGAGGACGCCAGGAACCGCTACCGGAAGGCCCAGGAGGCTGCCGCGCGTGCGCGCGAGGCTGCGCGGTAGAGCGTCCCTCTTTTTGAGAACTGTCCTGAAAACGGGCCCTCTCACTCAGTCAGAACTCAGTGATGATTCGAGGGTTTCTTTACCTTGAGAACTGTCCTGAAAACGGGCCCTCTCACTCAGTCAGAACTCAGTGATGATTCCGAGGGTTTCTTTACCTTGAGAACTGCCCAGCGGCCCGCGGTGCCGTGAGTTAGACTTTCGCTGGGGAAGCAACCCACGCCGCTCACGAAGGCAGGACGCTTCCATGGCCCAGCTGCAGCCCCTTGGTTACAAAGCCGTCATCGAGGGCTTCGACGCCTACGTCCAGCAACTGAAGGCAATGCAGAAGGCGGGCGACGACACCGCCCGTGGCCTCGACGACAGCGCGAAGAAAGCCAAAGCGGCGAACGATGCGTTCGGGACCCTGCAGAAGGGGTCCGCGCTCCTGAGCGCTGGCATCCTCGGTATCGGCCTGGCATCGGTCAAGATGGCCGCGGACTTCCAGCACCAGATGAGCCAGGTCGGCGCCATCGCCGGCGCCACCGACGAGGAGATGGGCAAACTCAGTGCGGCGGCACTGAAGATCGGCGCCGATACGGCGTTCTCCGCCAGCCAGGCGGCCTCCGCCATGGAGGAACTCGCCGCCGGCGGCCGCTCCGTCTCACAGATCATCGGCGGCGAAGCGCTCGCCGCGGTCAACCTGGCGGCTGCCGGCAACTACGGCCTCGCCGATTCCGCCCGGGTCATCGCGACGTCGATGTCGGTCTGGGAAGGCACGCAGATCTCGACCAACGAGGTCGTCAACCGGCTGGCCGGCGCCGCCAACGCTTCCCGGTTCGGCGTGGATGATATGGCCCAGGCCGTCGCCGCCGGCGGCGGTGTGGCCAAGGCGGCCGGCGTCGACTTCGGCGACTTCAGCACGGCGATCGCAGCGACCGCCAACTCGTTCAGCTCGGGCTCTGATGCCGGCACGTCCTTCAAGACTTTCATCACCTCTTTGACCGGGAACAGCAACCAGGCGAAGGACGCCCTCGCCGCCCTCGGGATCATCACGAAGGACGGCTCAAACGCCTTCTATGATGCCGCCGGCAACCTCAAGAACATGTCGGAGATCACCCAGATCCTGCATGACGCGCTCGGCGGGCTTTCCCAGGAACAGCAGACCGTCGCGATGAAGACGATCTTCGGGAACGATGCATACCGGACAGCCGCCGGGCTGATGAAGCTGACCGGTGACGAGTTCACGGCCATGTCGGCGAAGATGAAAAGCACCGACGCGGCAGCGGTGGCCAAGCAGAGGATGGACAACCTCTCCGGCGGCATCGAACAGCTGAAGGGCAGCATCGAGACCGTCGGCATCGCGATCGGTACGCGCGCGATCCCGATGCTCACCGGCCTCGCCGCCGGCGCCACGAAGGCCACCAATGCCTTTGGTGAGCTGCCTGTGAGCACGCAGAACCTGGTGCTCGCCATCGGCACGATGGTGGTGGCCCTGCCCGCGATGATTGGCCTCGTCCAGAAGGGCGCGGTGGCGGTCCAGACCCTGGGCCTGGCCATGCAGACGGCTCGCGGCCGGGCCGCGCTCATGGCCGTCGGCATCGGGGCGATCATCATCGGGCTGGACCTGCTCTCGCAGAAGGCCACCGGCGCCAGCCTCACGGATCGGGTCTTTGGCGACGTCGGGAAAACGGAGGCCGGCAAGAAGGCGGTGGACGAGTTCGCCGCGGCCCTCCTGGCCGGCGGTGAGAAGGCCGACAAGTCTAAGATCGCCCTGGATCAGCTCGCGAAGACGACTGCCGAGTTCGCGAGCACCAGCGCGGACGCCGCCGGCGAGCAGTCCGGCCTGCAGAACGCCCTGCTCGGGAACGACAACCGGATTTTCGGCTTCAATGTCGGCCTGTCGGGCGGCATCGACAACCTCAAGAAGTTGAAGGCGGAGACGGAGGTTTCCGCCAAGGCCCTCGTCGAAAACGGCGCCACCGTCTACCAGCTGAAGTCTGCGTATGACGCGCTGCCGCCGACGCTGCAGAAGACCTTTGACGACGTTACGCACGTTTCGGCCGCCTGGAGCATCGCCCAGGACGCCGTCGAGAAGGAGATCTTCGCCGTTCGATCGGCGGACAGCGTCCACGCCGCGGCCGCGAAGAGCATGGAATACACCGGTGCGGCGATCGCCAAACTGGGACAGACCGGTGAAGAGCTTGCGACCTACATGGGGGCCACCTGGGGGCCGACCCTGAACTCGGTCTTCGCCACGTTCGAGGGCGATACGAAGAACAAGCTCGCGTCCATCCAGGGGAAGTTCCCCGACGTCCAGATCTCCGCCGATGGGCTGCGGGCCTACCTCAAGGAGACGTTCGGACCGGACGGTGCATCGGCCTTCGACGATTTCGAGAAGAAGGTCGAGTCGTCCTTCAAGGACATGAAGGGCGCCCTCGCCGAGATCTTCCCCGCCGTGGACGAGTCGTTCACGAACTGGAAGAAGCGAATCGACCAGATGGTCGTCGACCAGCAGAACTTCGAGAAGAACCTCAAGATCATCTATGCCGGCATCACCGCGGCCGGCGTGGCCTTCCCGGACGAGATCCTGGGGGCGCTCGCCGACAAGGGGCCAGCGTTCGTGGCCATGTTCACGAAGCTCTACCTGGAGGATCCGACGAAGGCGCTCAAGGTCCTGAAGGTCGCGGCGCCGGCGGCGATGGGCGTGGCCGCCGACCAGATCACCAACCGCGTTATCGGCGGCATACCTGGCATGACGGCCGCGACCACGGCCCTGATCAACAAGCCCTTCACGGCTGCGGCCGCGGCCTCGCGCGCGGAGATGCTCGCGAGCGGCGGACCGTCCATCGTGCGTGGGCTGGCCGATGGGATCGCCGCGAACTCTGGGTTAATCGACACGGCCGCGCAGAAGACCGGATCGATGGTTCCGCCTGGCGTGGCGAAGGGCATCCGGGACAACGATGCGCAGGCCAGGTATGCCGCGGAATGGTTGGTGTCCGCCACCACCGAAGCTGCCCGTTTGAAAGCCGTGGAAACGTCGCCGTCCATCGGGGCCGCAATCTCACAGGGCGTCGGGTCCGGCATCTCCGCGCGGATCAGCAATCCTGTTGCGGCAGCAGTCACGATGATCGGAGAGGTTCTGCGGGCGGCGAAGGCCAAGGCAGAAGCCCAGTCGCCATCCGAGCTGTTTGCCCGGGAGGTCGGCAAGCCGATCCCGCAGGGCATTGCCAAGGGCATCGACGACGGGTCGATGACCGTCACCAGCGCCCTGGACAAGCTCTTTGGACCGGCGAGCACCTGGTGGATCGGGCTGAACAAGACGAAGGAGCAGCTGCTCGCGTGGTGGGCCGATACCGGGGCAAAGATTGGCGTCGCGGCTGGCGCTGCGATCGGTGCCGGCAGCGCTGCTGGCGGTGCCGGGTCTGGCGGCCTTCCACCGCTGAACACCAGCGGCAACGTCGGTGGCGCCGGTGGATTCGGAGGCGCCGCGGGGGGCAGTTCGTTCGCCGCGCCCAGGCCCGACAAGAGCGGCAACATCCCTGGTGTGCAGGGCTACGATGTGACTCAGAAGCCCGACGGCAGTTATGAATACACCGCGCACAACTACGGCGGAACGGCGCCAGGGCTGCCCATCAAGCAGCCGGACGGCACCTACGTCTCGGATAGCCAGAGCAACCATCCCGGGCAGTACTGGAACGGCACCGGCTGGTATTCGACGAACGTCAACAACCCGAAGTCGAACGCGGACTATGGCCAGGCGTCGAGCCAGCCGGGCGGCTTCCACATCGATATTGCCACGGGCTTCCTGGTCCCCAACAAGAGCGCGGCGATCGGCCTGAACTACTCGACGAAGGATCAGGCTGTGTGGGTGCACCGGGGCGAGGCGGTGATTCCCGAGGCCTACAACGCCTGGGGGCCCGGCAGTTCGGTGAGCGCGCCGATGGGTGGTGGCGGCGCCGGCGGATCGACCAAGTCGATAACGATCGATATGCGCGGCGCGCAACTCACGGGTACACTCGCGGAGAACGAGGCGCTGATGACGCGAGTCGCGCGCCAGGTCCTGAACGATGACCTCGGCCGCGGCTCGGTGCTCGCCGGTGTCACGTTCCGATAGAGGGTGAGAGATGCCGGACTGGCCCGTCGAAGCTGCGCAACCCCTGCCGGTCTTCCTGTCGACGATCGAGGACTGGGTCCGCAAAACCGGGCGGCTGGCTGATTACACGTCGGCGGCTTTCATTGATGGAGCGGTCTCCGTCCCCCTCATCGTGCGCAGCACGTTCACCGCCAAGAAACTGTTCTGTTTGAACGGCGCGATCCTGGTCGGGAACTGCCAGATGGCCATCGCGCGGTCCGGAGTCAGTCCTTCCTTCGGACCTGCGCCCACTTCCAGCATTACCCTGGCGTCGATCGTTGCCCAGGCCGGTATCAGCGTCTGGCAAGCATTCGACATCCCCGACGTTATCCTCACTCCCGGGCTCTATTACCTGAGATATGGTTCTGACGCCATCACCGGGCAAGTGCAGCGTCTCTACGCTCCCACCGCGAATCTGGGTGAGACGTGCTACCTGGCCGGCTGCTGGCTTGGCACATATCCGCTCTATGGGGGTAGCTTTTTCCAGGGTATGTTCGACGGAACGGTACCGATCCTCGCCGTGGGAGGGGTGGCCTGATGCCAGGATGGCCAGATCGACCCCGCTTCTCTCCGTCCGTCAGCATCTGCAACGCCGAGAATTGGTACAGGGAAACCGGCGTGCTCACGCTCTGGACCGGCGCCGCCTGGTCGACGGCGAACCTCGCGGTCTACACGCCGATCTACGTGCCGAAGCCGATGTCGCTCACGCAACTGGGCGTGTTCCACGGTGGGGTGGTGAGCGGCAACATCGATGTCGGCATCTTCTTGCCCGACAGCGAGGGCAAGCCGGGCGCGCGCCTGGTCTCGAAGGGATCAACGGCCCAGGCCGGCATCAATAGCCTCGTCCTGCACAACACCGCGGACGTCTGGGTCGATGGTCTCGTTTACCTGGCGTGCGCCCTGGATAACAATACCGGCCAGCTGATGCGGCTGGTCGCCCTGGCGGCGGACGGTTCGGGCCCGAACGAAGGGAGTATTTTCACGCAGGCCGCGGCCTTCCCACTGCCGGCGAACGCGACACCGAACGCCGCCGGCGTCGCTGCCAATATCCCGGTTATGATCGCAACTGTGGGGATGAGCTGATGGATTACCCAAAGCCGATCGATACGCAGGTCGAGCCGATCTTCCTGACGACGGCCGCGGAATACCGGCGCCAGTATGGGAAGGTGCCGCTGCTCACGTCAGCGGTCTGGGGCATCGCGAATCAGATCCTTGCTGGACCCGTTAAAGTTCGCCAGCGCATGACCGTTAAGAAACTCTATTGCTTCAATGGTGCCGCGGTGTCTGGCAACTGTGATATCGCGCTGTTCGGTCCAGCCGGCCGACTCACGGTTGGCGGATCGAACTGGATGAATCCTCAGTGGCGGTTGACGGCGGCAGGATCGACCGCCCAGGCCGGGATCAGTGTCTGGCAAGCGTTCGACATCCCCGACTTCATCATCCCTCCGGGGATGTACTGGATCGCCTACGGCCTCGACAACATCACCGGCGCCGTGACGCGACTCGACACGCTGGCCGCGAACATGAACCAGCTCGGCCACCTGGTAAACGCGCTTTCTCTACAGGCGAGCGGCATACCGATTTTTGACAACAACGCCGGCGTTCCGCTGGCCACGCTGGCAGCCGCGGCATCGTATCCGCTGCTGGCGCTCGGAGGGATCGCCTGATGCCTCTCTGGCCGTCTCAGATCGTCCCGAACGACTTTGTCGACACCTTCTACCTGCCGAACACCGAGTGGTGGTACCAGCAAACCGGCAAGGCGCCGATCGAAACGTCGGCCGCCTGGACCACCGCTAATAAGGCCGTCTACACGCCCGTGATCGTGCGCGGCATGTCCAAGCCGTCTGGAATCGCCGTCTACAACGGCGCCACGGCCGCTGGCATGCTGCAGGTGGGGCTCTATGCAGTCGATAGCGAGGGCAAGCCCGGGGCGCGGTTGATGGCGAGCCCACCGACCCCCCAGGTTGCGGCCGACGTCGGGCGATTCACCGACGTCAATTTTGACGACGTCGGGAAGTGGGCCGGGCCCGGTGTCTATTACCTGGCCTGCGTCTTCGATGGCGCCACGGGGACGGTGACACGCCTGGCGGCGCTCACAAGCGACCAGAGTGGGCCTATCATGGGCGGGATATTCACGCAGGCGACGGCGTTCCCGCTGCCCGCGGTGGCGACCCCGGACGGCGCCGGCGTGGCGTTCAACGTCCCGATCCTCGTGATGTTCGGCTAGAAAGAGGAGACCATGAGCAACCCTAATGTCGAAGCCAGCGGCACCCTCACAGCAACTGGCAGCGCCACCGAAGACACCCTGGCGACCATCAATCTCCCGCGTACGATGTCGCTGATCGTCGACCTCACCAACCTGGTCGGCGGCGACGCGGTGACGCTCCGGGTGAAACGCAAGATCCTGAGCGGCGGCGCGGTGCGCACGGTCTACAAGGAGACCTTCGCCGGACTGCAGACGGACCCCGGCGCCATCTCCGTGCCGATCCCATCGCCGCACCAATGCATCGTCACGCTCGCGCTCGAGACCGCAACGCCCCGAAACTTTGACTGGTCCCTGGAGTCGATGTAGATGCCTCGAGGAACTGCTCGCGCAGCGGCACTGCTGACCGGCCGCCAGGCGGCGGGAACGCTGGTCGTCATCACGTCGCCGGCGGCCGACGCGGTGGTGTTGACCTCTGCGTTCACCGTGACGTGGACCACCCCGGGCGCCCAGGCGACGTTCAAGCTCCAGATCTATTCGAACGCGGCCGGGACCACGGTGGTCTACGACTCCGGCCTGGTGAACACCGCCACGCTGGCGCACAACGTGCCTGGAGGATCCATCCTCAGCGGCGCCACCTACTATGTGCGCGTCTTCAGCTGGGGAACGGACGGATCGTCGGCCGAGTCGGCCATCGTGCGGTTCACGACGGCGTTCCCGACCTCCTCGAACGTCCCCGGGCTGGCCCTGACGATCATGGGCGGCAACTGCTCTCGCGACGCCACGATGCTGCCCGGGATCAATGTCCGGTGGTCGACACCGGTGATCGGAGTGGGCGAGACCTTCGTCAGTTACCACGTGCGCCGGCGCCTGGCGGGCACCACCGCCTACACGACGATCGCGGTCATCACGGCGATCGGGACCCGGACCTACACGGATTACACTTGCATCCCCTGGGCGACCTACGACTATGCGGTCGTCTGGAACGCGACCGCCGCGACCGGGACTCTCACGAGCGCGGTGCAATCGCCGGCGCCGCACTCTCACGTGGACTTCGAGCACGCGTTTATTCACGAGGTCGCGACGCCCACGGAGTTCGTGCGGTTCGAAGCCTGGGACCTGGCGGTGGAGACGGCGCTCGACATGGTCCTGGAGACGACGGTCGGCCGGCTGGCGCCAACGGCGTTCGTGGGTGAGGCGATGAGCAGCAAGATCTCGCTGCGCGGACTCGAGCAGTTGCGACGGGATCCGCGGCGGTGGCCGGCGCTGGTGAGGATGCTCGGGCGACAATCGACGTTGGCGACGATGCTGTGCGTGCGCAGCGGCCGGGACCGGGAGCGGTACTTCGTGGCGCTCCCGCGGGTGCCGAAGGCGATCGGCCAGGTGACATTCGTGGCCACGCTCGAGCTGCAGGAAGTCGCCTATGATGAGGCGGCAGCATGAGTGACCTCACGTGGGGTGAGTAGATGGCGCGATTGAACGTAATTGGCTTTGAGACCGGGGACTACAGCGAGACCGATTTTCAAAATGGCACCGGGTCGATTAGCACTACCCAAAAGAGAACAGGTGCTTACTCATTACGAGCTAATCCTACAACGAGTACGCTCCTGTTCAGGCTGAAAACCCATGATGCCACGGGGGCTTTCGCAACCTGGAACACCGCCAATATTTATTTCACTTTCTACTTGTGGATAGCTTCTGCCCCATCTGCCAAAACGACAATTCTGGAGGTGGAAAGCGCTGGCCCTTCACAACTACGTGTGAAACTGGACACTGATAACACTCTCACGCTCGTCTACTTCAACGGCGCTGCCGTTCAGACCCAGATAGGGTCGGCATCGGCAGCGCTTAGTACAGGCGCGTGGCACCTGATCGAGGTGAAAGGGACCGCGCTCGCGACGGGTGGTTCCTCAGTGGCCGAGCTAAAACTTAATGGCTCGGTGGTGGCGACAGGAACCGGACTCACGGTCATGGTCACCCCGGCAAACAGCACCCATGCCTACATAGGCATGATTGATGCTGCAACGGCGGACCTCTATTTCGACGACATTGTCATTGACGATGCTGCCTACCCCGGCGCGAGGCAGGTCAACATCCTCAAACCACGCGCGGCGGGCGCGAGCGCACAGTGGGCAACGGGCACGAGCGCTCTGTTCTCTGCGGTCAACGAAGTCCCGCACGACTCGGATACCACCTACATCGGCTCCGTCACTTCCGGTAACGCCTCCTCATTCGCAATGGACAGCAGCGCCACGGGTGGGGTGGTTGGCACGATTGGCGTCATCAAGACGGTAGGCATCTTCCGCGACGAGGGTGGCGCGTCGAGCATGTCCGTGCGTCTCCGCAACGGGGCGACGAACCGTGACACTACGGCGGTAGACCCTGGCGCAACCTATGTTGCTCTGGCTCGTTTGGACGCCACCGACCCGAACGGCGGTGGCGCATGGACAAGCGGTGGGCTGGACACGATCGAGGCAGGAGCGGTCAACAGCGCAGCGGTAGCGGCGCGGTGCACGGCGCTCTACGTGATGGTGGAGTGCGCGGGTACTCCGTCATCAAAGGTGCATCAACTCGTCGATGCTGGCCTCGTGGACCGCGGCCTCATTTCAGCAGGATTGGTGGGATAGATGGATTACCTGGGAACTTTCGATGTCAACAGCACCGTGCGGATCCTCTTCACCACCCACGCCCAGACCGGCGCGGCCATCGCTCCCCTGACAGCGTTCGAGGCGGCGGATGTGATCCTCTACAAGAACGGCAGCGCCACCCAGCGCAGTTCGACCTCCGGCTGGACGATGACCAGCCCGTTCGACGCGATCGTCGGTCTTCACCAGATCGCTTTCGATCTCTCGGACAATACCGACGCCGGCTTCTATGCCGCCGGATCCGAGTATGTCGCGATTCTCTCGCCTGACACAGAGACGGTCGATGGGCTCGTGGTGATCCGGGTGCTCGGGTCGTTCAGCATCGAACGCGTCTCCAAGGTAAATGTGACGGCGATGGCTGCAGGAGTCATCACCGCGGCCGTCATCGCCACAGGCGCGGTCGATGCCGACGCCCTGGCGGCTGATGCCGTGGATGAAATATGGGCGAAGGCCCTTAGTGACCTGGCAGCGGTGCCAGGCGCGACGGCGACGGTCCTGGCGGCTCTGAACTGGCTCTTCGAACTGGCCCGCAACAAGCGGACGGAGACCGCCGCCCTCGAGGTCGTCTACAAGGATGACAGTTTGACCGCCCTGGCATCGTCCGCGAAGAGCGACGACACGGTGACCTTCACCACGGGTAAGTACGCCTAGCCATGGCCATCGATACCGCGGCAAAGCGCCAGGCGGCGCTGCGCAATCGGCGCGGGATGCTGCGCCCGGACGGGGACCTGACGAGCGGCGCCGACCGCGCCGCAATGCTGGGCCACTATTGGTTCCCATTCCCGCCGCCCGGCCCCGACATCATTCCACCGACGGATGCCGAGATTGCCGACGCCCTCAGCGGCCGCCACGGGCCGGTGGCGATGCGCTTTCGATTCGAGCAGCGCACGCTCTGGAACGAATTCGTCCAGGACCTCGACGCTGCCGTCATCCTCAACGTCGGCGAGATCATCGTCGACAACACCAGGGCGGTGGTCTGGACCTGCGACCTGCGCGTGCGGCCCCAGTTGCTGCCGGCGACCTTCGATCCCGACACAGACCACTTCGCGATCTTCGCGGAGGCCTTCGCCGGTCAATACCTGGGCACGGGCGAGTGGGTGCCGTTCCAGCTGGGCCTCTATTCGATGGACGAGGTGCGGGCGACGCCCTCGGCCAACAACCAGGAGGCGTGGGACGTGCGCGCCGCCGACGTGTCGCTGCTGCTGTTCGAAAAGTACACCCAGGTGAGTTACACCGTCGCCGCCGGCGCCCGCTTCACCGACACGGTCTACGCGCTCATCACCGGCCTCGGCCTGCGGGCCCAGATCACGGACAGCGGCCTGACGCTCCCGGTGGCGAGGACCTGGCCCTCGAACACGCCCTACGGGACGATCGTCAACGCGCTGCTGAAGGCGATCAATTACCACCCCGCCTTCGCCGACAACGAGGGCATCGTGACCTCGACGCCGCGGCTGGCGCCGAGCACCGAGACGGCCGACGTCGCCTACACCACCGAGGCCGAACCGCGCATGATCCGGCCCGGCTTCCAGCGACTGCGCAACCGCAACCTCTACCCGAACCGGGTCACGGTGGTGAACCGGGACGCCAACCGGGCGCCGTTCGCCGTCGAAGGAATCAACGATGACCCGGATTCGCTCGTGTCGACGGTCGTGAAGGGCAGCGTGACCAGTATCGAGGTGGATGGGAGCCTGGTGCCGTCGACGGCCGTAGCGGCCGCTGTGGCCTCCTACGAGCTGCAGGCGGCCGCCGGCGAAGCAGAGCGAGGGACGCTGTCGACGCACCCAGATCCCAGGCGCGGGCCGCGAGACTTTTACGAGATCACGTTCGAGGGCGCCGAGGTGGCCACCCTGTGGCGATCGCTCGGCTGGCGGCTCGCCCTGCGCACAGGGACGAAGATGGACCACCAGATCGCCCGGGCCAGCCAGGTGGACGTCACCACGACGACCGTGTGAGGATGCAGCCATGGCAGCAGAAGACCGCAACATCCTCGACGACGTGACCCGGCAACTGGCCGCGGACCAGCGCGGGCAGCTCTTCCGGGCGGTGGTGACCGCCAACGATGGCTCGCAGGTCTTCATCCGGCGGGACGATGCCGCGGCGGCCGACACGCAGAGCTACCCGAAGGCCAGCGGGCTGGTCGTGGCCGCGAACGACGAGGTCCTGGTCGGACGGGTGGGTAACAGTTACGTGGTGATCTGCAAAATCATCCGCAACTAACCGGACATTTGGCCGGTTGTCTGTGCTATGCTCGGGTCATGAACGCACTCATCGCTGCCGCCCTGCTCCTCTGGGGCTGGTTCGCCCCGCTGCCCATCACCACGCACGACGCGCGCGAGAACCCCGCCTATGATCAGGTCACCTCGACCGCCTGGGCGGACGAGGATGTCTCGACTCCCTGCGAGATCTGGTTCGGCGCGCGCTT
>Ga0210377_10000385_pt1 | contig 42002 bp, 34 predicted proteins | sample PLM4_65_b1redo_FD_155480 | JGI IMG/M metagenome (GOLD analysis project Ga0210377, IMG submission 155480) | Groundwater sediment microbial communities from an aquifer in East River, Colorado, USA - PLM4_65_b1 redo | ecosystem: Environmental > Terrestrial > Soil > Riparian zone | place: USA: East...
ATATACTTTTTCAGGGGTCGTATTAATTCCAACCCTATGAAGAATATCCGGCATGTTCGTCCCTCCTTCTGGTTTATGGTTAAGGGCCTTAATTACTCATCTGGACCGACTACCGCGCGGGTCACGCCCCGTTTTTTGCGCGGCTCTGTGGACCCGGTGGTCAATGCATTCCGATCTATGTCAATTTTAAGTATTTGGCTATTACATCATTTGCTTCAATTGCCTTTTCTTCAGGAACAAAAACTGATATCTCAATATAAGGGCCAAAGAAATAGAGAAGCGCCCGGTGGTAGTATCCTCTAAGTTGGCAAGGTATTTTATGCTGCTTGAGTAAACTCCTCAATAATCCTGCTTCCATTGGTTTCTGAAATTCCGCAACTTTAACAAGGGTTCCAGAATATCTTCTAATACGAAGTTCAGTTACGAAGTCGAGCGCTATCACGGCAGTAACCATTAAAGCCAAACCACTTATAGGGGTATCAGTAAAATAAAATGAAATATCTCGTAAAAGAAAAAATAAACACAAGTACAAGGCACCCACAAAAGCCATAGCAACCCATTTATATCGGATACTTTTGGCTGCATCATCAAACAAGTTGTCTACGACCATAGCACCCTTATTCTGCAAAAAAAGTATTATTGACTTTGGACGATAAAAGAATGAGGAGAAGATAAAGTAAAAAAGGAAAATAGAAATAATTGTGCCGATGTAATAGCCCAGTTTTCCCGGTGATATGGCAATTGCCAGTTGCCGCCAGTTTTCAGCGACAATGAAGCCGGCTAATGTTGCCGGATATAGCATAATATCTGCAACCCAGGAGGAAGGGATAATACCTGCCGTAGTAAGTTTTATCGGCATGTAAGCTTCCCTACCATCATCAAATCTTACACTTAATTTACTGTACGTCCTTTCAACGACGATTACGATAGCAATGATGATGAGAAGAGCTATTGCTACGCCAAGAAAGTGTTTCAATGGGTTAGGACCCTCATACAAATTAAATGCTTTTTCTAAATAATGCGGCAGGCCATATACATAACTCGAAAATATAAGAAGACTGATTCCGTGGCCTATGCCCCATGATGAAATCATGTCAGCGATCCAAATCATGAGAAATGTTCCTGCCGTGAGAGTAATCATTAAGATCAAACGAAATTCCAGGCCAGGCTGATATACCGCTTGCCATGAAGACATATTTTCTAAACCCCGTGCAAGGTAATACGCCTGAACTAACGCAAGAACCAATGTAATCCACCGGGCGGTGCTCACCAGGTTAGCTCGGCCTGCATATCCGTTTTCCCTCCATGATTTGAGCGGTGGTAGAAAAAGGGCGCAAAGCTCAACCAAAACATATGCGGTTACATACGGCATTAACCCGAGCGAAAATAGTGATATTCGGTTAAATGCGCGGGTACTATCGCCCGCCAGTTTGCTAAGTGCTTCATAATTGATTCCCGGTGCGCCAATATGTCGTAAAAGGTTCCAAAACAAAAGAAGCAGCAGTGTCAGAAGTAACCGCCGCCGAAAATCAGTTATAATAACTTTTTTAGGCTTTTCTATTGATGGCAACAACGGGTGTGTATCAGACAACGAGCTTCCGCAGTCTGAGCAAGTAGTAACGCCTGGTAAATAATCGGCAACTTCATTAAGACGTTTTCTGTGGGGGCAATCGGGATTTGGACAAAATGGCATTTATTCCTCTGTGATTAACCATGCTATTGAGCGGCAAGACCGAGTATATCAATAATCGGTCTTTTTGTAAAATATATTGACATAACCAAATGATATGATTATACCCGCATGTCGCTTAACACCAGAAATAGAATGCATAACGTCATTGCAAAGGATCATTATGTTCAATGTTCCGGTTTAAATATCACAGCGTATTATGAAACCTGTTTGACAATACCGGTGTTTCTGGTTAACATAGGAATAACACATTAAATCAGGGTCAGGGATCAAGGGGCGGGGTTAAATATAATCATCAATAATCAACGTTCACTGTTCATGGTTCAAGGTCTAACGTTGATGGTCTCGCAAAAAGTCAGAAATCACCAGTTTTGTCATTTCGAGCGAAGCGAGAAATCTTGGTTTCCCAATCGGCTGAAAGACCCCTCTCGGAGCCTGCCCCGAGCAAGATTCCTCAGTCACTTCGTTCCTTCGGAATGACAAACGAGGGATTCGGGGTGACACTATCGGACTTTTTACGAGACTTTCAACGTTACAAAGTCAAATTCCAACGTGCCGGTCTTAAATAATTATGCTCAAAAAAATCTCCAGTACTTTCATCCTGCTCCTCTGGTTCATCATGCTCGGTCTTCTGATCGAGAGGACTTACATCCGCCCTTCATCGGTCATCGCCCTTGACGTGATCACGGAAGAAGGCGTGCGCGCAACGGATGAATGGTTCGGCATCTACCAGCAGGGCAAAAAGATCGGTTATGCGCACTCGCGTACCATACCCGAGGCGGAGACCTATCACCTCTTTGAGGAATCGGAGATGGACATACTCGCTCTCGGTTCGGTCCAGCGGGTCAAAACGATCATCAACAGCTACACGACAAAGAACTTTCTGCTCAAATATTTCGATTTCATGCTTCAGTCCGACATAACCACCATGAAGATCAAAGGCGCGGTGATCAAGAATCAGCTTGTCCTCGATATCGATACAGGCGGTCAGACGCGGACCGAGAAGATCCAGCTCTCCAGTCCTCCCTACCTTTCGCCGAACATCAAGCCGGCCATTCTGCTTATGGGGCTTGAAACAGGCAAGACATACCGGTTCCCGCTTTTCAATCCCGCAACCATGAGCACCGAGGAAACTACGATTTCCGTTGAGTCAAAAGACCGCATCAAGATCGGCGATGCCGAGAAGACCATTTATAAAATGAAGGAATCGTTCCAGGGCATGGAGACCACATCATGGATCACTCAGGATGGTGAAACGATCAAGGAGGAAAGCGCTCTTGGCTACAGCTTGTTGAAGGAAAGCAAGGCTGAAGCGATGAAACGTGATAAGGGCGGCCCGATCGTTGACATCATAACACTGACCATGATCCCTTCTGACCCGATAAAAGACCCTTCGCAGGTAGCCTATCTGCGGGCCAGGCTGAAGGGCGTTCCGCTGCAAGGCTTCCAGCTAGACAACGACCGCCAGACGCTTAAGGGTGACGCGATCGAGATCCGCAAGGAAGACTACCCAACGGCGTATCGCCTGCCCTATACAGGAAAAGAACAGACTGAATATCTGTTGCCTAATGCGTTGATCCAGAGCGACGATAAAAAGATCATTGATCAGGCCTCTAAGATCCTGGCCGGCGAGAAGAATGCTTATGCGGCGGCGAAAAAACTGAACGATTGGGTCTATTCTGCAATTGAGAAAAAGCCGGTCATCAGCATCCCGAGCGCGCTCGATGTCCTGAAACAGCGTGAAGGAGACTGTAACGAGCATACAGCGCTCTATACGGCACTTGCCCGCGCAGCCGGCATCCCGACGCGGATGGCGGCCGGCATCGTCTATATGGAGAACGGTTTCTATTACCATGCCTGGCCCGAGGTCTGGGTCGGCCACTGGATGCCCGTTGACCCTACCTTCAACCAGTTCCCCGCTGACGCAACGCACATCCGCTTTACCACGGGAAACCTTGACCGGCAATCCGATATCATCAGGCTGGTAGGGAAGCTGAAGGTGGAGGTATTAGAGTATAAGTAAAGAACACGCAAAGAGCAGAGGGCATAGAGCATAGCGCAGAGAGCATAGGGCAAAGGGTTTAAACGCTATGCGCCATGCGCTCTGCGTCGCTGCTGACAACCATGATCAAACTCATCAACCTCACAAAGAATTACGGCAAGCTTACTGCCGTGAACAAGATCAATCTCGAAGTCGCCCGGGGAGAGATATTCGGCTTCCTGGGCCCGAATGGCGCGGGCAAGACCACGACCATCAAAATGATAGCGGGCCTGCTTCAGCCCACCAATGGCAGCATCCTCATCGATGGTCACGACGTGCAGAAAGAACCGATCAAGGCAAAGTTCATCATCGGCTTCATACCGGACAGGCCGTTCCTGTATGAAAAGCTCACCGCAACGGAATTCATGCAATTCGTGGCCGAGCTGTATGAGATGAAGGACGCTGGCAAGCGCATCAATGAGCTCCTTGAGCTGTTCGGACTTCCTGAATGGGGGAATGAACTGGTCGAGAACTTCTCGCACGGAATGAAACAGCGCCTCGTCACGGCCTCGGCCCTGCTTCACCACCCGAAGGTACTCGTGGTGGACGAACCCATGGTCGGCCTGGACCCGCGCGGCGCGCGGCTCGTCAAAAACCTCTTCAAGGACCTTGCTTCAAAGGGTGTCACCGTGTTCATGTCCACGCATACGCTCGAGATCGTGGAACAGATGTGCACCCGTGTCGCTATTATTAATAAAGGCGATATCATCGCAGAAGGCAGCGTCGAAGATCTCGGCCGCATGGCGCGCATGCCGGAAAGCCATCTGGAACCGATCTTCCTGAAATTGACCGGCGGGGACGAGGCGATTTAACTGGTTTAACCTAACCCGGAAAAGCCGGAATCAAAAGGTCAAAACCGAAAAGCGTCTCTCGCAAAGGCGCAAAGTTCGCAAAGAAAGGCTAAATTATTTGTTTTAAAAACCAAGAGTTAAAGATTTTCTTGGCGTGATTCCCTAAGTGGCCGCTTTTCTTTCATAGGCCATTGCGTCTTTGCGAGAAATATTCTTGTCGTTTTGAGTAGAAGTTGATTCATTAGTTGCTCGGAGGAACATGGAAGCGATAAAATTATTTCCCTTTCTCAAGTGGTGGCCTCTCGTCAATCGCCGTACACTGCGCGCTGATATCATGGCCGGCATCACCGGGGCCGTCATCGTTCTCCCCCAGGGAGTTGCCTTCGCCATAATCGCCGGCCTGCCCCCGGAATACGGTCTCTATTCGGCAATGGTACCGACGATCATCGCCGCGCTGTTCGGCTCATCCCGCCACCTGATCTCCGGTCCCACGACCGCCATTTCCATCGTGATCTTTACCACGGTCAGCCCGCTGTCAACTCCGGGCAGCGCAGAGTACATCCAGATGGTAATTACCCTCACCTTTCTTGCCGGAATATTTCAATTCTCGCTGGGGCTCGCGCGCCTCGGTGCGCTCGTTAATTTCGTTTCCCATTCCGTGGTGATCGGATTCACTGCCGGCGCCGCCATACTCATAGGGACCAGCCAGCTCAGCAATCTCCTTGGCGTCCCCGGTTCGAAAAGACATGCCTTTATCCATGTCTTGACAGACCTCGTTCAGAGTCTGCCCGATATAAATTACACGGTGCTTACGATCGGTCTCAGCACCCTGATCGCTGCGCTTGTGTTCAAAAAATATCTTCCGCGCTGGCCGGGAATGCTCTTCGCCATGATCATCGGCAGCATCCTGGCCATTATGATGAAAGGCAGCGAACACGGCGTACGGCTTGTCGGCTCACTGCCTGCGCATCTGCCTCCATTCTCATTACCTGACCTTTCTACAGCCGACGTTCGTCTCCTGGCACCGGCTGCGCTCGCAATAGCGATGCTCGGGCTGACGGAAGCGGTCTCCATCGCCCGCTCCGTGGCCACCCGCTCGCACCAGCGCATCGACAGCAACCAGGAGTTCATCGGCCAGGGTCTTTCGAATGTTGTTGGAAGCTTCTTTTCAAGCTATGCCTCGTCGGGCTCGTTCACCCGCACGGGACTGAATTATGAAGCCAGGGCAAAAACACCGATGTCCGGCGTTTATTCCGCAGTGTCCCTTGCAGTTATTCTCCTGCTCATTGCTCCGCTCACCGCTTATCTCCCAATCGCATCCATGGCGGGCGTTCTCCTGCTCGTAGCGTATAATCTCATCGACTTCCATCACATCAAGGTAATCATAAAAACGAGCCCCTCCGAGGCGGCAGTACTCGCCGTTACTTTTTTCTCAACGCTTCTCGTCGAGCTGGAGTTCGCTATTTATGTGGGCGTGATCCTTTCGCTCCTGCTCTATCTCAACCGTACGTCCCATCCGCATTTCATCACGCTTGCCCCTGACCCCGAGAGTGACAGGCGGAGCTTCACCAATATTCTGAAAAAGCCCTTGCTGGAATGTCCCCAGCTCAAAATCATCCGGATGGATGGTTCGCTCTTTTTCGGGGCAGTCGATCATTTTGCGCAGGAAATGCGCGCTATCACGAGGCACTACTCCGAGCAGGCCCATATCCTGCTCGTCGGCAGCGGCATTAACTTCATCGACTCTGCCGGGTGCGAGGCGCTGGCCCAGGAGGCGCACCGCCTTCACCTGAGCGGAAGAAAGCTCTACCTCTGTTCGCTCAAGGGGGAAGTGATGGATGTGTTGAGGCGCGGTGAATGCATAAAACGAATCGGCGAGGAAAATATCTTCCGGTCAAAGATCGAGGCAATTGAAAAGATCGTCCCGCAGCTCGACCCTGAACGGTGCCGCGTCTGCACCGCACGCATTTTCGCTGAATGCGCAAAGATGCCCGGGGCGAAACCCTGACCGAAACATTATCGTGAAATGACAGAAAGGACGTAGTCATTTATTTTTATCGTCATTCCCGCAGCGATTTTGAGCGGGAATCCAGTCTCGTTCCTGTCTGATTCTGGATCCCCGATAAATGCCTTCGGGGATGACGGTCAGGATAGATACATTTTATATGACCCTTGACGATATAGTTAGCTGGTAAAAAACCATGCTCCTACTTCTCACCCCTCGATATCTTGCCATCAGGAACAAGCTCACCCGCCTCGCTCCCGGCGACGGGTTGAAAACAGTTGTCCTTGGCCTCCTCGGCCTGGGATTCTGGGCTTTCATGTATGGCATATCCTTCAAGGTCCTCTCCTACTTCAGGACCATCGAAGGCCTCGGCGACCTGCTCGCGCTCCGGCTGATGTCGATGGTACTGCTGACCTTCTTTTCGATCCTCGTATTCAGCAATATTGTCACGTCGCTTTCGACCTTCTACCTCTCGGGCGAGCTCGACATTCTGCACTCCGCACCAATAAAGATCGAGACCATATTTCGCACGAAATTCATCGAGACGATCATCGACTCGTCATGGATCACACTCGTCTACGGTCTGCCGGTCTTCATCGCTTACGGTGCGGTGTTCAAGGCCCCGGTCCTCTACTATCTCGGCCTCATGCTCACCATCATTCCTTTTTTGATTATCCCTGCCGGAATCGGCATCATGGCGACCATGCTGCTCGTAAATGCCTTCCCTGCCCGTCAAGCCAAGGACGTCCTGGTGCTCTTAAGCCTGTTGTTCTTCGTGGTGCTGTACATACTGCTGCGCATGCTTCGGCCCGAGAAACTCGTTGACCCTGACTCCTTTCCCTCACTCGTCCAGTACCTGACCGCCATGCGCGCGCCGGTCACTCCCTTGCTGCCGAGCTTCTGGGCCACCGAGATACTCTCCCCCCTGCTTCGCCGGATCAAAGGAGAGACCCTCTTTTATCTGCTCATGCTCTGGAGCACGGCTGGCGCAAGTATCGTGATCGGAGAATGGATCTGCGGAACGGTCTATGCCACCGGCTGGTCGCGTTCCCAGGAAGGTAAAAAATCTCCGATCTCACGTTCGCGGCTGGCAGATGCATTTTTCCGCTTCACGGTCCTGCCGTTCCGGGGAAAGATGCGCGCCATAATAGCGAAGGACATAAAGCTCTTCTTCCGCGACACATCGCAGTGGTCGCAGCTCTTCCTTATCTTCGCACTCATGGTAGTGTATATTTACAGCTTCAAGCTCCTGCCCCTGGAGCGCGCGGCCATGCCGAGTTTCTTTCTCCAGAACCTGATCTCCTTCCTGAACCTCGGCATGGTGGGGTTCGTGACCGCGTCGGTCGCCATTCGGTTCGTGTTCCCCGCAGTGAGCCTTGAGGGTGCTTCTTTCTGGATCATCAGGTCCGCACCGTTGTCGCTGAGGGATTTCCTCTGGGCAAAGTTCTGGAGCAGCCTGCTGCCGCTCATGATGCTCTCCGAGATCTTGATCGTGCTCTCGAACACCCTGCTCAAGGTAACGCCCTTTATGATGTGGCTCGGCATCATTACGGTCTTTTTAATGACCTTCGGCATCACGGCCCTCGGCGTTGGCCTCGGTGCCGCCTTCCCCAGGTTCAAGCACGAGAACGTGGCCCAGATCCCCACGGGCTTCGGCGGCATCGTGTATATGCTGTTGACCATGCTGTTTATCGGCGTTGTGATCACCCTCGAGGCATGGCCCGTGTACAAGATTTTCACTGCTCAGTCACTCGGTTATCAACTCACTATTTCGGGATGGGTCTCCATTGCGCTGTCGATCATTGTGGTCCTGATTGTTAATATTTATGCCCTTTTTTTACCCATGAAAATAGGTCTCGCGCGGCTGAAACAGCATGAAACATAGGTTTTCTACAACCACAATATATTGTGCCTCCTCTGAAATTCAATACCTTACCTTGTTATTTTCCCCTTTACAAAACCCTATTCATATGATATAAACATTTCAGTTAACGGTTTCAAAAAATCATCCGCCCGTCTGTTCAAAAAGAGGTGGCCTATGCAGCTAAAAACCCTTGAAATGATCGGCTTTAAATCCTTCTCAGACAAGACTACCATTGCTTTCCAGCCGGGTATTACAGCAGTGGTAGGACCGAACGGCTGCGGCAAGAGCAATATCTCCGACGCTATCCGCTGGGTGCTCGGCGAACAGAGCGCCAAGCATCTCCGCGGTGACACGATGGAAGATGTGATCTTCAACGGAAGCGAGAGCCGCAAGCCGCTGGGAATGGCCGAGGTGACACTCAGACTGTCGAATGTCAATGGAACCTTTGCATCTTCAGAATTCGGTCACTACCAGGAGATCGAGATCACCCGCCGTCTCTACCGCTCCGGCGAAAGCGAATACCTCATCAACAGGATCCCCTGCCGCCTCAAGGACATTCGCGATCTCATGATGGATGCCGGCGTCGGCGCGAAGATACACGCCATCATCGAACAGGACAAGGTTGACCAGATCCTATCCTCCAAGCCGCAGGACCGCAGGTTCCTGTTCGAGGAAGTGGCCGGCGTGATGAAGTACAAGGCCCGCCGCCAGGAGGCGCTCTCCAAGCTCGAATCGACCAACCAGAACCTGCTCCGGGTGAATGACATCATCATCGAGGTCAAGCGCCAGGTCAATTCCCTCGACCGGCAGGCCCGGAAAGCCGAGCGCTATCAAAAACTGCGCGCGGAGATGAAGGACCTCGATTTCCGTCTGGCCTCGGTCGATTACTCCAGTCTCGGCGCCGAGTGGACTGCCTCATCCGAGGAGTTCAAAAGGCTGGAAGACGAAGTAACGGCGCTGCACGCTTCGCTCGCCGGGATCGAGTCCACGATCGAAGAGACCAGGGCGGATTCACTGTCCGCTGAACATGAACTTGGAACGCTCCAGCACAAGATACACGAAACCGAGACCGCGCTCAGCCGCGCCGAACATCGCGTGGAGATGTCGAAAAGTCAGATCACAGCCCTTATTGAACAGCGCGGCCGCGACCTCGCGGACAGCGAATACCTGAGACAGGAGACCGCGCGGGTAGCCGCGCAGAAAGCGCGGCACGAAGAAGAGTCCGGGGTCCTGGCGATTTCGATACAGTCGAAGAACGCCGTACTGAGCGACAGGACTTCGGGCCTTGAATCCCTTTCCCGGGCGCTCAAGGAAAAAGAACTCTTGCTGGAGGAGACCAGGGCAGGGATCCTGAGCGCAATGACAGGCTCGGCCACGGAGAGATCCAGGATCGTGAACCTTGAATCACGCATCACGCAGATAGATGAACAGGATGCCCGCGACCTTTCTGAAAAGAAGGACCTGGAGCAGAGGCTCGCTGAACTCGCGTCCCGTCTTGCAGTAAAAGAAGGCGAGATCGAGGAGCTGGCGGCAAGGAAGAACGCGGCCCTGGACGAGCGCCTGAATATAGCCGCCCGGCTGGAGCAGGCAATCGCGAAGAAAAAAACGCTCGAAGCGGACCTGAATGAAAACAAGAACATGCTCGCGGGCCAGAGCGCCCGTCTCCGCTCCCTGCTCGAACTGGAACAGAGCCTCGAAGGCTACCAAAAGGGAGTACGGACCGTGATGTCTGCTCGCAAGGAGGCGTCATCGGCGGCAAACCTCGGGACCATCCACGGCCTTGTAGCGGACATGATCGAGACAGAACCAAAATACGAGGTCGCGATCGAGGCAGTTCTCGGCGACCGGCTGCAGTATGTTGTCGTGGACTCCCAGACCGATTCACTCAAGGCAATCGACTACCTCAAGTCGAAAAGCGGCGGACGGGGCACCTTCCTGCCAAAAAATACGCGCGAGGTAAAATCAGAACCGTTTAGAAAAAATGGCCATGCCGGCGTCATCGGATCAGCATTGAATATCGTGAGCTACAAAGACACCTATAGCAGCGTGGCCCAGTATCTGCTCGGCGACGTTGTTGTCGTGGACAACATGGACACCGCCCTCTATTTGTGGCAGAAGAACGGCTTCGACAAGACCGTCGTCACCCTCTCCGGAGAGATCGTGGACCCGTGGGGCGCGGTCACCGGCGGAGGAATTGACGCGACCGGGACCGGCATGCTCACCAAGCGTCGCGAGATCAAGGATATTGAACATGAGTTGGCCGGGCTCAGAGACCGGATCGCAGCGCTCGAAGCGGAACTTATATCCGTCGAAGCATCGATCGTCTCGGATACCAGCGTCGAGGCCGAGCTTTCCCGTCAGATCCATCGTATGGAGCTCGAGTTCGTGAACGGCGAAAAGGACCGCACAAGCATCAGAGACGACATCGGCCGCGCAACGGAACGCATCAGGACACTCGATACGGATGCAGCAGGACGGGCGACCGTGCGGCAGGAATTGAACACCGGCATTGAACAGTCAACGGAAGCGCTCCGGAACCTCGAGGCAGGCCATTCAAACGCGCAGTCAGATATCGATGCTATCCAGGTCGAACTTGCTCATCAGAAGGAAGGGCTCGATACAGCGCGCTCCGCGATCACCGATCTCAAAATGGAGCTCACTGCGCTCCAGGAAAAACAGGCCGCGGCCGCCAGAACCATCGCATCGCTTTTTTTGACGGAAACGGACATGACTGAACGTCTTGCGAAGCGCGAGGCCGAGATCACCGGCATCGCTGCGAAGCTCATTGAACTCGAATCAGCCATCGCGAGCACCGAGACAGAGATAAAGGGACATATCGGGGTCCTCGAAGAGGAACGCCGTGTCCTCGTTTCAAAGCAGGAAGCACATGCGGTTAAGACCCAGGCGCTCCGCGCCGCCGAGGAACAGGCCCGGGAGGTGCGCCACGACATCGAGGCCGCCCAGAAAAAGCTTTCCGCCAATGAGGTCAAACGCACCGAGCTCCGCATGAAGATCGAGCACCTGAAAGACACGATATGGAACACCTATCATACCGAGCTCGAGATTGTGGTCCAGGAACTCGGACAGTTCGAGATCAATGTGGAAGAATCAAAGGCACAGGTCGACGACCTGCGACAGAAGATCGACCAGATGGGTCCGATCAACGTGGATGCGCTCCAGGAATACAACGAGTTAAAGGAGCGGTACGACATCCTGAGCGCTCAGCAGCACGATATCAATGAGTCCATCACCAACCTCAAGGCCACCATTGCAAAGCTTGACGGCGAAACCAGGGAGCTCTTCAGCGAAGCCTTCAACGCGATCCAGGAGAAGTTCAAGGAGGTCTTTGCCCTCCTGTTCGAGGGAGGCAGGGCCGAGCTCGTGCTCCTGGACGAAACGAACATCCTCGAATCGGGCATCGAGATCATCGCGCAGCCCAGGGGTAAAAAATTCCAGAGCATCACCCTGCTCTCGGGCGGCGAGCGGGCACTCACGGCAATTGCCCTGCTCTTCGCGGCCTTCCTGGTAAAACCAAGCCCCTTCTGCATGCTTGATGAGGTCGACGCGCCGCTCGACGAAGCGAACGTCACTCGCTTCACCCGCCTCATCCGCGAGATGAGCATCCACTCGCAGTTCATCACCATCACGCACAACAAGCGGACCATGGAGATGGCCGACGCACTCTACGGCATCACCATGGAAGAACCGGGTTGTTCCCGTGTTGTATCGGTGAAACTGCGAGAACCGGCATTGGTCTAACAGAATAGTTCGGGGTACAGGGTTTAGGGTTCGAAGTAACACACCCCAGCCCTCTACTCCGAACTTTCAACTTTCCATTCATCAAGCCCTGTGATATTATCCTGTTTATGCTCAGTACCATCCGTTCGCTAATGGAAATCAATAAAGACACTGTTTGTATTTCCTTTTTGTGCATCTTTCTAACGGCAGCTCCCTTCACTGCACGCCGGAACCTCCAGAGTCTGACAATAATCAAGATGGTACCGCGCCTTCATATGCGTATAACAGGATCAAGCTCGTGTTCGAACCTGATGCGTATTACACCGACCTCGATCTAATCATCTCCCTGACCAAGGCTCCGATCCCTCAACTCGGAGAAATGACCGAATCGGAGATATACCGGACCCTGCTCTCCCGTGCTGCTCTCCTGCCGCAATTCCTGGTACTTGAGAACAAGCAGATTGCGCTTTCTTTGGCAGTCGGCTTTATGTGGGAATCGGCAAAAAAATATACCGGCTCTTGCCACGGGGCAAGGACGATTTTCAGGTCATTCTCCGGCCGAATATCGAGTTTTAGAAGTCGGTTTCTCGGACAACGTAGTTAATCCATGGAACTGTGGTGAGGGGAATCGGACAAAAAAAGCAGACCCGGATTGATCCGGGCCTGCTTAATAGGTTAATGCGCTGGATTAAAGCTTAAAGCTTTACGACATTCGATGCTTTGGGGCCTTTGGGAGAATCGATTACGTCGAACGAAACTTCCTGACCTTCAGCCAGGGACTTGAATCCGCTGTCCTGAATATCGCCGAAATGAACGAACACATCACCGCCGCTTGCACGGGTAATGAATCCAAACCCTTTGGCATCATTGAACCACTTCACTGTACCATTTTCCATTGTGAGCTACCTCCTTCTTGTGTATTGAAGCTCACGGAAAAGGCCAAAAAAAATCCGCAAAGCCAAAAATGTCTTTGCGGTTACCCTACAAGTACATCCGGAACTTCTGAAAGGCATATTCCCATAATAGCGCCGGGAAGTCAAGCATTATTATTGGATGCAAAATTATTTTACTTAACGTTTAGATCCGGGGATTTGAATAAGGTTCGTCAGAACATCAGATCAGAATGTGCAAACTGGTCTTGAAAAACGACCTCGCCTTCCGGGAAGCTTTGATTCACTGCGCGATCCGACTTCCCCCTGAGAATATCTTTTCTGGGGAGATGCACAGGCGACTCGAATGAGCCGGGTAATGGTCTGTCCGGCAATAGTCTTGTCCCCATATCAGCGAGCGTCAGCGTGCTTTTCCATAATCGGCTGCGCGAGGGGGCCCCGAGAACGGCCGTATAAATAAGACCCTTTTCCGTATCCATGGCGCCCACGAAGCAGTGCCTCGCGCTGCATGTAAATCCGGTCTTTCCGCCTATCATGTCAGTTCGTGACCAGAGCAGGTTATCTGTATTCGAAAGAAATAATTCCCTGCCTGCCGCTGTTTTAACCAGCCATTCTTTTTTACCGAGGATCTCCCGGATGAGCGGGTAGGTGAGTGCTTTCTTCAGAATGATCGTCAGATCGCGGGCCGTTGTATATTGTTTGCCTTTGGGCAGTCCGGAGGCGGTCTCGAAATGCGTATCGAAGGCCCCTATCTCGTTTGCCTTGTGATTCATCAATGCGACAAATGCATTTTCGGTAGCGCCCGCCGCTTCAGCAAGAGCCACGGCTGCGGCATTGTTGGACCTCATGAGTGCCAGATGGAGGAGATCTGAAACGGTCAGTACGTCGGCCGTCACAAGCCGGGGCTTTCCGGAGCGGGCTGCCCGAGCCCTGCTGCTCACCGTCACGTTAGTTGACGGGTCCAGACGATCGAGGGCCACCATGGCGGTCATAAGCTTTACCGTGCTTGCAGGTGGAAGTTTGGCCGATGGATATTTCTCAGAAAGGACCGCGTCGTTCTCACCGATCACGATCCACGCCTTTGCCGCAATACCACTACCCTTCCGTGAAAAAGAAAAAGCGGGCTGCACCGCTGTCAGCAGCAGGACTGCGAACAGCAGGTAAAATAACATTCGTTTGATACGTCCTCTGGGTAACGATACAGGTCGGTTCATTGATTTGAGTATACACTAAAAATATTAAAATGTAACGTATTTTTTGTCATTTCTTAAAAAAAGTTCCATCGCTGATCGTGTATGATGAACCATTTATGTCAGCGTATGTCAGCACTATTTGGAACCATTTTGAGCTCTCGATGACATGCAATGAACCTCTTGCCGAATCCTTTAAAATAATATATACTCATAAAAAAAATTAATAGGTTGCCCGGATCAATTCCTGAACGAAAACCGCGTGCTCTTGGGTAATCGGCCGCATGGACATATTTTTACAGTAACTATACTTGGGGGAACATAACTATGGGGAAAAAAGGCTGGGTCGTTACGCTTGCGGGTATGGGGCTGAATCTGACACTCGGTATCCTGTACGCCTGGAGCATGTTCAGCAAACAGCTTACCGAATCAATCGAGAACAACGGATTCGGATGGTCGAAAACGACCGCAACACTTCCCTATACGATCGCGATAGCCGTTTTTGCCATCGTAATGGTTCCTGCCGGTCGTCTTCAGGACAGGTTCGGGCCGCGGATTGTCGCCACCGCGGGTGCGCTTCTGGCCGGGTCGGGGCTCATTGTCGCAGGTTTCGCGTCGCCGGAAAATATCTTTTTTGCCGTGATCGGATTCGGCGTATTAGGAGGGACCGGCATCGGACTTGGGTATGCCTCCGCAACCCCCGCCGCAGTAAAATGGTTCTCGTCCGAGAAAAAAGGACTCATTGTCGGTCTTGTCGTAGGCGGGTTCGGGCTAGCACCCGTGTATATCGCCCCCCTTTCAAAGTACCTTCTGGGGACCTACGGGATCGGCAATTCATTCAGGATCCTCGGCATCGCTTTTATGGTGATAGCCGTAGCGCTGGCGCAGTTCATTAAGAACCCGCCTGCTCCCATTCCGTCTCAAAAAGGACCGGCGGCTGCCAATGCGGTAAAACCCCTTCAGAACGATTGTTCATGGCAACAGATGCTCAGGACCCCATCGTTCTATTCGCTCTATATTCAATTTGCCTGTGCCGCAACCGCCGGCCTTATGATCATTGGACACCTTGCAAAGATCGTATCCGTCCAATCCGGCAATTCGATAAAGATCGGTTTTGTCTTTGTGGCCCTTCTCGCGATCTTCAACGCAGGGGGCCGCGTTGTAGCAGGCCTCGTATCCGACTATATCGGCAGGGTGGTTACGATAGCCCTGGTGTGTACAATGCAGTCCCTCGTCATGTTCTTCTTCCCCTTGTTCACCACGGTGAACGACTTCATTCTCGGTTCAGCAGTGGTAGGCTTCAACTACGGTGCTTGCCTTGCGCTTTTCCCGGCAACAACTGCTGATTACTGGGGGACCAGAAACCTGGGGATGAACTACGGGATATTATTCACCTCCTGGGGTGTGGGAGGGATCTTCGGACCGATGCTGGCCGGAAAAATCGCCGATGCTACCGGTTCCTATGCGTTTGCCTACTCGGTGGCGTCGGGACTCCTGCTGTTCGCGGTATTTCTCGCCATGATAAGCTATATTAATATATCCGTGAACATCCCTGAACGGGAATTAAAGATCAAACTCGGGAAAAGCAGGACGGGGAAACCGGTCGAGGTTGGAACTGAGGAGCGAAGGCGTGAGGAGCGGGGTTCTGAGCCCCGCCCCTCGGAATATCAGATTCGGTAAGTTTGTAACCTATCAAATGCTGCAACCTTTGGCATAAAATAGTGCGCCGAAGACGTGTTATCATGCCTGGCTGCTTGCAGGCTGATTTATTTGGTTAAAATGCTCCAACCACCTTTGCCGCCTGGCGAAGCAGGTCATAGTCCTTGTCCGTTATGGGAGCGAACCCGTCGCCAGCACACCAAGGGTCATGCTGTTGTTCAGAGCGTTGGAGGGAAATCCCCTACCCGTGCGATGCGATACCAATCCACAAACTGACCTGCAGCAGGATGGCCTTCCTCAGGCGCCCATTCTGCGGCATTTTTATCTTTCGGCTGAGCGTACGGTCCCTGTTTTACCTCAAAGAAGACCGTACCGCTTTCGAGCGATACGATTGAGTGCCAGGTTTTCTCTGGTATCTCTGCGGCGAATACCGGCCCTCTTGCAGACAGGACGACCCTTTCGGTTACCATACCGGAGTCATGAAAGAGGAGGAGCGTCGCGGAACCACGCAGAAGCAGAAAGACTTCGCATGTCTCCGGTTCGGCATGCCGGTGCGGCCTGATATAGGTTCCTGGTTCTATTGCCACACACAGTCGTTGGACAGGGTCCTCAAGTCGCAGATGAAGATTATGATGCGCCCGTTTCCGGGGCGACTCCTTTGCCTTGTTGATAAGCGAGTCCAGCAATGTATTGTCGATCTGTTTCACATGGCCTCCCTGTTCATCTCAGGCGAATCTCCGGAACCAAAGATCAGCAACAATCTCCCTGAAATGTACCAATACTGCCTCCAGGTCTTTCTAATAAGGAATTACAGCGTTTGAACAACGTCGCTGTCAGGATGCCTGGACCTGCAAGCCACTGCGCCCGTCCGGACCGGACGGATCAGACGGGCTTTCAGGATTGACATGCCGCGGCCGGCAGATGGATGGGATCAACGAAGATATCCGTGGCTGGTTTCCGGTAGTAAGGGCATTGCGCTTCACGGCACCCGTGCGGGTGCCTGTTGCTGTCTTTGCACACAATCGATGCTTTCGCCACCGGCAGCTCGATGCCGAACCTTTCCGTGAAGATCGTAACCGCCTCCGAAAGCGCCGCACGCGCATAAGCCTTGCAGCAGCTTGGCCCTGTAAGTTCGGCGACAACCTGCGAGACCTCGATAACCGCGTTCATAGTGATTTTCTGCTCCGTATCGGAGCCGCACCGGGACCCGAGGAAAACCGCTAGGCACGCGCCGATTGCCGGCGCAACGCCGCACACCCCCGTGAGCCCGCAGTAACCGCTCACAGCCTGCTTAGCGGTCCTGGCGAACACTTCGCGGATGTCCGCATCCGTGATCTTGCCTTTGCCATAGGGAGAATTTTTGAGTGCCGCCATGAGAGCTCCCGCGGCAATGTACGCATGCTCGCACCCGAGCATGGGAAGGTTCGGATGGCCCATCATGAGCTCGGCTATCGCGAAGGGATCTTTCAGTTCCGTGGTAAATATCACACCCTCGATCATCTGCATCGCGTCCCCGCGGTGACACGTTTCGCATACAAAATGCCCTTCCGGACATTTGACATGCCCCTGTTCTGTTGCTCCGCAATAGACGCATACGAGTTTTTCAGCTTGGTGCAGATAGTCAAGCGCCGAACCGCAGACGAGGCAGTTCTCAGGGTTCTTTTTTTCGTCCATAGCTACCATATATACCACAGATGACAGCCGGTTTCCATATTACATACTGTTTATGTCCTTTGCTTGACTTTTCCGATGCATTTGAGCTATTCTAAACTTACGTTATCGAAGATCGAATGATCCAGCGCTGATATCTCGTTTGATCTCATCAGGAGCTATTCGTGAATAAAGCGGTTCTGCTGCTTCTCACCTTGATTCTTATGCCCCTCCCCTCCTCTGGCCACGAAACCGCGGCCACGAAAGCCGATATCGCTCTCGAGGAGAAACTGGGGCAATACCTTCCCGCTGACGCTATCTTCGCCGATGAGAATGGCAAGCGCGTATCTCTTAAAGAGGCGATCGACAAACCCGTGATCATAGCGCCGGTCTATCTGGGCTGCACGCATGAATGCCCCCTGCTCCTGACCGGTCTCGCCCAGGTCCTCGGCAAAATCGATATGATGAAGCCGGAAAAGGATTTCAGGGTAATAACCCTCAGCTTCGATGACAAGGACAATCCGAAGATCGCCCTTGATAAGAAGAAGAACTATATCAAAGCGATCGGCAAACCCTTCCCCGAAGATTCCTGGAAATTTCTGACCGGTGATGCGGTGAACATTAAGAAGTTCACTGATTCCATCGGCTTCAAATTCCAGCGGGATGGAGCGCATGATTTCTCCCACCCCGTCACGCTCGTTGTTGTCTCACCTCAGGGCAGGATTATACGATACCTTGAAGGCATAAGTTTTCTTCCCTTTGAAGTGACCATGGCGCTGACTGAGGCCGCTCAAGGCAAGGTCGGCTCTCCCACCCGTAAGGTGCTCATGTACTGCTTCAGCTATGATCCGCTCAAAAAATCGTACGTATTCAATATATTGAAGGTCACGGCAACGGTCATGGTCCTGTTCGTCGCAGGCTTTTTTACGTACCTTATACTATCGTCAAAGAAAAAAAGGACCTGAACTTCGGGATTACCACTATAAGATTCCATCGATTGCAAGCTGGAGAATGTTTTAGCCGGGCTTGTGTAAATTGCCGCAGGCTGAAGCCTGCGGCTACCAGGAACATCCTATGGAAAATAACTTTTACCATACACCGGGAAAATATCCGGGCATCCTCGGCTGGCTCTTCACAACCGACCACAAGCGGATCGGACTGCTCTACCTCGGTTCGACGCTCGCCTTCTTCTTCGTTGGCGTGTGCCTCGGGCTCACGATGCGCCTCGAACTTATCCGCTCCGGCACGCATTTTATCAGCGCCCAGACCTACAATGCCCTGTTCACGCTTCATGGCGTGATCATGATCTTCCTTTTCATCATCCCCGGCATACCCGCGTCACTCGGGAATTTTATGCTGCCGCTCCAGATCGGCGCTCGCGACGTGGCCTTTCCCAAGATCAATATCCTTTCATGGTGGCTGTATATCATCGGCGGAGCGCTTGCCGTCACCTCCCTTTTTACCGGCGGCGGCCCGCCTGATACAGGTTGGACCTTCTACATTCCCTACAGCGTTCGCACGACTACGAACGTCTCTCTCGCGCTCTTTGGCGTGTTTCTGATCGGCCTCTCGTCCACGTTCACGGGGATGAATTTCCTCACGACGATCCATCGCCTTCGCGCGCCGGGCATGAAATGGTCGCGCCTGCCGCTCTTTACCTGGTCGCTCTATGCCACGGCATGGGTGCAGCTCCTCGCCACCCCGATCCTTGCCATCACGCTCCTGCTGGTCATCATCGAGCGGTCATTCGGAGTAGGCTTCTTCGACCCGGCCAGGGGAGGCGATCCCATCCTGTTCGAGCATATGTTCTGGATATACTCTCACCCGGCCGTTTACATCATGATCCTGCCAGCCATGGGGGCGGTTTCCGATATCATTCCGGTATTCGCCCGCAAAAACATTTTCGGATACAAAATGATCGCGGCCTCGAGCCTGGGCATCGCCCTCTTCGGCTACCTTGTCTGGGGACACCATATGTTCACCAGCGGCATGAGCGACACGGCGCGGATGATCTTTTCTCTCCTTACGTTCCTCGTTGCAATCCCGAGCGGGATCAAGGTCTTCAATTGGATCGCAAGCCTCTATAAAGGATCGATCAAGGTGGATGCGCCGCTCTTCTACACGCTCACCTTCATTTTTCTCTTCTCAATCGGCGGGCTGACCGGACTCGTGAACGGGGCGCTCGCCACGAATGTGCATATCCACGGAACGTACTTTATTGTGGCGCACTTCCATTACACCATGTTCGGTGGGACCGGATTCGCCTTTTTTGCCGCTCTCCACTTCTGGTATCCCAAGATGTTCGGGAGGATGTACAAAGAACATCTTGCAAAACTTGCCGCGATCGTCCTCTTCATCGGGTTCACCATGCTTTACTTTTCCATGTTCGTGCTCGGCTGGGAAGGAATGCCGAGGCGATATTACGATTATCTTCCAAAGTTCAACACACCGAACCTGATTTCAACGATCGGCTCCTGGGTCCTCGCGATAGGGCTGTTCATCATGTTCTATAATCTGATCCGATCGCTCTGGACAGGAGAAAAGGCCGGCGATAATCCCTGGAATGCCGCCACACTCGAATGGCAAACGTCCTCGCCGCCGCCAACGGAAAATTTTGCGACGATCCCCGAGGTGACGAAGGGGCCGTACACCTTTAGAGAACCTGCATAGCGCAGAGGGCATAGAGTGACCGACCAGTCCTTTGCCCTTTGCCCCATGCACCATGCTCCATGCGCTTTATAACTATGAACGAGCTTGCTCATACAACAAACGAACACCGCGACTATCTTGGCGCCAAGATCGGCATGTGGCTCTTCCTGTTCACCGAGATCCTGCTGTTCGGCGGCCTCTTTCTGGTTTATTCAGTCTACCGCGATGCCCACTCCACCGACTTTCACGGCGCGGCACAGGAGCTGAGCACCGTCATCGGCGCGATCAATACCGTGATCCTGCTGACGAGCAGTCTCACCATGGCACTCTCGATCTCAGCGCTCCAACGTTCAGAAAAAATGCGATCGGCCCTGTTCCAGGCCGCGACTATTATCCTCGGTATCGCGTTCCTGATTAATAAATACCTTGAGTGGAGCGAGCACATCAATCATGGCTTCTATCCCGGGTCAACAGACATGCTTGCAAAGGGGCATGGTCAGGTCCTGTTCTTCGGCCTTTATTATGTTATGACGGGGATCCATGGCCTGCATGTTTTGATCGGCATGGGCCTGATCGGCTTCATGCTCGTCCTCACTGTGAAAAATAAAATTTCGAGCAGCGATTTTATCAAGCTCGAGAACACCGGGCTCTTTTGGCACCTGGTTGACGTCATCTGGATTTATCTGTTCCCGTTGTTTTATCTGATTACGTAGATCGAGGGAATCATCTGGTAGTCGCAGACTTTAGTCTGCGCCAAATTTTATGCCCATTTCTCCGATCAGATATTTCCGATACCCGCGCAGGCTGAAGCCTGCGACTACCTAGTGAGATACCATGCAAGAGAACGAACAAACTCATATCGTCCGCACGAAGATCTTCGTCGCCGTTTGGCTCTGCCTTCTCGCGCTCACGGCATTGACGGTCAAGGCGGCGCAACTTCACCTGGGAGCGCTCGGCATGCTTGTCAATCTGCTGATCGCGTCGTCCAAGGCGAGCCTGGTGCTCTGGTTCTTCATGCACCTCAAGTACGAAGCGCGGCTCCTGAAGATCATGCTCCTCATCCCGATAGCGACGCTAACGATCATCATCGGATTGACCTTTTTCGATATCTGGTACAGGTAACGAGCACACACGTAAGGTGGTTATATGGTTAACGGTTGGCCCAATTTATCCAGTCCTGCGGACAGTGTTTTTTTCTTTATCCTCGGCATTGCGGTCACGTTTCTCTCCGTGAATACCGCGGTGATGATCTATTTTGTTATCAGATACAGCCGGAAAAGGAATCCGAACGCGGAAGAAGTTAAAGAGAATACGACCATAGAGGTCATCTGGACCGTGGTCCCCACCATCCTCGTGCTGATCATCTTCTTCGCGGGCTGGAAAGGGTTCCAGTACATGCGCACGGTCCCGCCCGATTCCATGCCTGTGAAGGTCACGGCCCGGGAGTGGTCTTGGACCTTCGACTATGAGAACGGCAAGGAGACCAGCGTACTGAAGGTCCCCATCCGGAAGCCGATCAAGCTGATAATCACGTCGGCTGATGTACTCCACAGCCTCTATATCCCCGCATATAGGATAAAGGAGGATTGTGTACCGGGCAGGGAAACATATCTCTGGTTCCTTCCCGATGAACTCGGGTCTTACGACCTGTTCTGCACGGAATACTGCGGCGTGGGCCATTCAGCGATGATCACCAAGGTCGAGGTCATGAGCGAAAAGGATTTCGATGAGTGGTATCGGGGTAAAGAAAAAACCAGGGCTGCAACCGCCGCCAAGACCGGCGTTACGCACGAAATGAAGAGCGAAGGGCCCCATCACCCGGACGGTTTAGCGCTGCTCAATGGAAAAGGCTGCCTTGCGTGCCATACGACGGACGGGACCCCGAAGATCGGACCTACGTTCAAAGGTGTCTTTGGAAGGAAAGAGACCGTGGTCCGCGATGGCAAAGAACGGGAGATTGTCGTTGACGAGGCCTTCATCAAACAGTCGGTCCTTCAGCCGGAAATCGACCGGGTCAAGGGGTTTCCGCCGATTATGCCTTCACAAAAGGGGATTCTCACGGACGCTGAGATCGATGCGATCATTGAGTACCTGAAAACGCTAAAGTAAGGTGGTCTCGAAAAAAAGTCAGCAATCGCTGGTCTCGTCATATTGAGCTCCTCGTTGTCATTTCGAGCGAACGAGAAATCTTGATTTCGTGATTGCCTTCATAATTCCATGACACTCTTAAAACCATATCTCACACTCTGCCGGCTCATGGTTTCCCTCTTCGCCGCCGCATCCGCGGCAACCGGATTCTTCCTTGTCCCCCATCACCGGATCACCGGGGTATTTGGTGTGGCCTTTGCGGTCTTTCTCTTGTCCAGCGGAGCGTCAGCCTTGAACCAGTATCAGGAGCGTGACCTCGATGCGAGGATGGAACGTACCCGCAATAGACCACTCCCGTCCGGAAGCATCGGCGCGTCACGAGCCGTGGCTTTCTCTCTTGCGCTGGTTCTCGCGGGACTGGCTTTCCTGGCGTATGCGGGGGGAACGAAAGCGATGTTCCTGGGTCTCTTCGCTCTTATCTGGTATAACGGCCTGTATACCTATCTAAAAAAAACAACTGCGTTCGCCGCCGTTCCCGGCGCGGTCGTGGGCATGGTCCCCCCGGCCATCGGATGGGTGTCAGCGGGTGGCGCCCTATTCGATCATCGCATCGCTGCGGTCTGTTTCATCTTCTTCATGTGGCAGATACCGCATTTCTGGCTGCTGCTCCTGGACCACGGGGAAGAATATGAACAAGCCGGCCTCCCGTCGCTCACCCAGGTGATGAGTAGACCGCAGATTGGCAGGGTCACATTCGCCTGGATCGTTGCCGCGGCGATAGCGGGACTATCCCTCCCCCTTTACGGATCGATACGGTCGCCGGTGGTTTATATGTTACTCATTCCGAGTGCGGGCTGGCTTATCTGGAGTGGGAAGACGCTGACAGGGAAAAGACCGGATGGTCCCCTCTCTTCCGTTCTTTTCCGGAGAATAAATATTTACCTGCTCCTCGTCATGTCACTTCTGTCTCTTGAAAATATCTTTTTCCCTAACCCATGACAACAAACCGTATTGAAATAGCGAATAAATTGAAGCTGCTGTTGATCGAGTCCTCTCCGATGATCGAGGGATATACCGCTGCAGTCTGCCCGGCTTGTACGGATGTCTGCTGCAGGCAAAAGCACGGGATGTATCAGAAGAGGGATATTTCATATCTGCAGGAGCTGGGTGTGGATGCGCCTTCACGCGATGATGCGAGGCCTCTGGACGGTCCATGCGAGAGCATGGGACCAAGGGGCTGCGTTTTGGCGCGATGGATTAGGCCATTCAGATGTACGTGGTACTTCTGCGAACCGCTCATCAAAACATTGAATGAACGTCCACAGCGAAACGTGCGAAGGTTGTCCGCCCTGATGCAGGAGATGATCCAGCTCTTTGACGCATTGTCCTGACCTTGGCCGGAAGGGAGAGATTTCACAACAACCGTTTGGCGATGACCTGCTTATATGATGACAATCAATGTTGCCTCGTAATAATAAAGCATGATATTTTTTTAAAAGATTTTTTTTAAATATCATTGCCCTGACCATCCTTTTCAGTGCTATTATAACAATATATATTATCTTCGATCTTCAAATAACAAAACCCTTTTCAACGTACGACGTACGACATAATAAGCAGGCATTGGCACATATTGTCGAACTGACTCTTATAAAAATCAAACTATTTGTTATGGGGGCGACTGATATGCGTACACGTTTATGCTTGTTTGTAACTGTGTTGCTTGCGCTTCTGGCATTTTCATCGTCTGGTGCTGCACTCGACTTCTCGGGGCAGTCACGATCCTACCTGCAGTCAAGGGAGTCAAGTGACGCCTCTAAACTCATGCCCTTCTTCGAGTACCTCGACTTCAAGGCTGAAGACATCGGCTCGCAGAATGTGTCCTTCCATTTCGGCGGCTGGCTCCGGTATGACCTGAGGGAGCCGAGCGCGGCTGACCAGAACAGGAACAATAGCGATCTTCAGTACGCATACCTCCGCATCAAGGGAAATCAGGCAAACGCCGCCGTGGACCTCGGAAGGGTCCTCGTCAACGAGGGTGTGGCATCGGAGCAGATTGACGGCGCCTATGTTCGGACTTCGCTTGTGGCCGGGTTCGGCATCGCCGCGTTCGGGGGCATCCCGGTGGAAACAACGTTCGATGATCGCAGCGGCGACTCCGTCTACGGCGGCAGAATCAGCCACTCCGTTCAAGACGTCTACCGCATCGGGTTCTCGTATCTGAAGGAGCAAAACGGCAAAGAGTTATTCAACGGGAAGGACGTGAGTAAGAATTTCAGGGAGGAAGAAGGTGGAGACCTCTGGCTGCGGCCCCTCAATAGCGTGGAACTTATCGGCTCGTCATCCTACAATGCCATCACCGCTGCATGGATGAAGCATGCATATTACCTTACGCTTGGACCGTTCAGCAATCTCAGTTTCCGCACGGAGTTCACGGAGATCAGCTACAAGGACTTCTTTACCTCGGCCACCACGACCACCTTCATATTTGACCCGACGATCATCGACCCCAAGGAGAAGGTCTCCACCGTTGGAGAAGAGGTGGTCTTGAATCTGGGGAGCACGACGCTCTCGGCGGACTACAAAAATTATAACTACAAGATCGCCGGTGATGCAAATTACTACGGGGGAAGGCTCACCTTTGCTACGGTGCCACAGAATATCGCGGCCGGCCTTTCTTTCCATAAGATGGACGGCAAAACCGACGCGCTGAGATACAAGGAATACCGGCTGTATGGATACAAGAAATTCACCACAGCCGATATCACCGTCGACCTTTTCGCCGTCGAGTATGATGTGGAGATCAACGGGGTAAAGACCGCATACTCCGCGTCGCTCGCCGGCGGTTATGCCCTGTCGGCCAGGGCGCGGCTTGCGGCCGACATCGAGTACTCCAAGGACCCGTTTTTCAATAAAGATGTCAAAGGTCTCGTGAAGTTCGTGTACAACTTCGAAATGATGTCCAGCGCCCAGGGGAGGAAATAAGAAATGAAGAACATTTTTCCGAAGCTGTCGATATTCATCGGACTCTCAATCGCTTTCGCAGCGGTATTATATGCTTGTGCCGGAAACACAAGCCTGGCAAAAAAACATCCTGCTGAAATCATAACTGCGCTGCCCATCTGCGCCGACTGCCACACAGACTGGCGCACATCCTTGAACCATACCTCTGACTTCAGCACGCGTCACAAGTTCTACGCGGCGCAGCAGAAGCAGGTCTGCGACCTCTGCCATGTGGAATCCTTCTGCGCTGACTGCCACGCGAACAAGGAAGAGCTCAAGCCGAGCGACAAGTTTAAGACTTCTCCGGAGCGGACCTTGCCACACCGGGGAGACTATCTCACGCAGCACAAGATCGACGGCAGGATCAATCCGGCCTCGTGCTTCCCGTGCCACGGCCGTCAGAACAATGAGCGTTGCAAAGCTTGTCACAGGTAGCTGACGATAGAATACGGTGCCTGATCGCCTCCTCCTCTTCATCATGGTCATCGCCGGTTGCAGCACACCGAATGACCAGTCTGTCCTGAATCCGCATACCGGCAAACACGCCACGAACTGGTATGTTGATCATAGGACCGCATTCCTTGCGAATCCGTCTCAATAGTACCGAAGCCATGGAACTGACTTTCGCGGTGGGATTTCCGCTGTTAGCTGCCTTTCAACAGACCTTAACGGAATGTCATGCCATTCAAACGGTCCATCAGGACACCCCGCTGATTGGGCAACTCCTGGTTCTCACGGCGCTTACTTATACTCCCGGCAGCGCCCCCGGGACCGGCCAATGCACTCCGGCTTGCCACGTTACACGCAGCTGGTGATAGCACTCGCAATAAAAGGCGCCTTGATTACAAGGCGCCTTTTTCTTTCTCCGGGTCTGTAGCGATAATACATGATGAGAATAAAAAAGCCTCACTTCGATGCGATGAAAATCGCCTCCGTAAACCGGTTGTGCTGACCGGTCTTGACGGTATCCTTCTCTTGACATATGACGCAAATTATCATATCGTTACTGTAGATTCCATGGAGGCGGGTATGATAATGAAAAAGTCTCTTTTCTTCTTTGCGGTTATTCTGCTGCTCACTGCCCGCAGCGCCCCTGCGGCTGAAATGCGGGAGATCGAAATGAGTGACGGCAGTGTCATAAGCGGAGAGGTCCTGTCTTTAAGCAAGGGGATCTATACGATCAAGTCCGACAGCCTTGGCACCATCAAGATTGACGAATCAAAGGTCAGGGTGATCCGGCTCAGATCCGCTTCTCAAGGTGCTGGGGCTTCCCAGAGCTCCGGCAGCGATATACGATCTCTCCAGAACAAGATGATGAACGATCAAGAGATCATGGGTATGATCCAGTCCCTGCAGAATGACCCTGAATTCAAAAAGCTCCTGGAAGATCCGGACATCATGAAAGCGGTCAGTGCGGGCGATATCCCTGCCCTCATGGCCAATCCAAAGTTCACGAAGCTCCTGAACAATTCCACGGTGCAGGATATCCAAAAAAAGGTCAAATAATTCGTTAAGGAACCGGCATAATAACACAAGTATCCATCCGGCATATGCAGGTATCGCCTGATATTGACAGCTTGACATCCCTCCGCTTTACAGGTACTATCTCCGAAAAATCCAGAAGGGAAATGGTATGGCCATAACCTACAAAGACGCGGGTGTTGACATCGACGCAGGCGACCGCTTCGTTGAAAATATAAAACCCTATGTAAAATCCACGTTCAGGCCCGAGGTCATGACGCACATCGGCGGGTTCGGCGGGCTCTTTGCCCTTAAACATTACAAGGCCCCGGTCCTGGTTTCCGGCACCGACGGTGTGGGCACCAAGCTCAAGATCGCCTTCCTCACGAACCGGCACGATACCGTGGGAATAGACCTCGTTGCCATGTGCGTGAACGACATCATCGTCCAGGGAGCGGAACCGCTCTTCTTCCTCGATTATTTTGCCACGGGCAGGCTCAAGCCGCAGGAGCACGCCGATGTCGTCAAGGGCATCGCGGAAGGATGCAAGCAGGCCGGTTGCGCGCTCATCGGCGGCGAAACCGCCGAGATGCCCTCCTTTTACAGCGAAGATGAATACGACCTCGCCGGTTTCGCGGTGGGTGTCGTTGAAAAGCATAAGATCATTAATGGATCAAAGATCAAGCCGGGCAACGCGCTCATCGGACTCGCCTCTTCGGGGCTCCATAGCAACGGCTTTTCACTCGTACGCAAGGTCCTGCTCGAAAGATCCGGCTACGGCATGAATGACACCCTGTCCGAGCTGTCCAACAAACCCCTGGGCGAGGTGCTGCTTACCCCGACAAAGATCTACGCGAAATCAGTGATGGCACTCATGAAGGACTTCGACATCCTTGGCATGGCGCACATCACGGGCGGCGGCATCACGGGGAACACGCCGCGCATGCTCCCGAAAGGAACGCAGGCCCTCATCCGTAAAGGGACTTGGGACACGCATCCTATATTCACCCTGGTCAGAAAGAAGGCCGGCGTTGACGACAACGAGATGTACCGGGACTTCAACATGGGGATCGGCATGATCCTGGCCGTGCCAGCCAAACAGGCGGACGCAGTGATGAAGAAGGCAAGGAAACTCGGCGAGCAGGCATATCTCATCGGCGAGATCGTCAAGGGCAAGCCGGGTGTGAAGTACGAAGAGAAGTAACAGGTCATAGGCCATGGGTCAGACAATAGAGTTCAATTGCCCCCTGCCCCTGACCCATGACCCTCCCACGAGGTCTTGCATGAAGAAGGTCAAACTCGGCGTTCTCGTCTCCGGTCGCGGTTCAAACCTCCAGGCCATCATAGACAATATCGAAAAAGGCCTTCTCCCGGCCGAGATCGTTATTGTGATCAGTGACCAGCCTGATGCTTATTCCCTCGAGCGTGCACGAAAGCACAACATCCCGGCCATCCATATAAGCGCTAAAGGATACCGGGAGAAACGGGACGAATACGACGCCTTGCTCGTAACAGAGTTCCAGAAAAATAATGCGGAACTTGTTTGCCTTGCCGGATTCATGCGAATCATCACGCCGACCCTGATCAAGGCATTCCCCAACAGGATCCTGAACATCCACCCCGCCCTCCTGCCGGCCTTTCCCGGTCTCCATGTGCAGAAAGCCGCTCTGGACCACGGCGTTAAGTTCTCAGGCTGCACCGTACACTTTGTTGACGAAGGCATGGATACCGGCCCGATCATCATCCAGGCTGTAGTGCCGATCCTTGACAACGATACCGTTGACAGTCTGTCGGAACGCATCCTCAAGCAGGAGCACAAGATCTATTCCCGCGCCATCAATCTGTACGCCGAAGACAGGCTCAAGATCGACGGAAGGCGGGTCCTCGTCATTGGCGGGAAAACAATGGCCGACGAATTTCTGTTGAATCCCTGACCCGAACAACCCGGAAAAAGATTGCCTCAAAAGTGTAGGAAATCGCGCAGCGTTATACGCTATTAGTCCGCTTGTTTATCTTCCTCGTCACTTGGAGCAGAACTACTGCGTGTTAGACTGTGCCCAACACTGACGCCTCATCGAAGTCCTTCGAAGCTGAATGTGTATTGTTATTTATAGTAAAAGTATAAGTTTATCTGCAACTATCCAATCCCTTGATTTATAGCCTTAATTCCCCCATCTAGTTTTCACCAATTTACTATTGACAACGATTATGCAAAAGAGGTATATGTATAGAGTTTAGAAACTATGCAACTATTCATTTAGATCATCTATTTTGATGGTCATCAGGACAGGAGGAGCATATGAAAGATAAGAGATTTTGGTCGCCGTATATCGCCGGAATCATTCTTGGATTGACCCTTTTGGCGACGTTTTACGTCGCGGGACGTGGGCTGGGCGGATCGGGTGCCATGGCCCTCGTAACGGCTGTGGGTTCCCATGCTCTGGTACCAGAGTTTATTAGCAAGTTGAAATACTTTTCCCAGTATATAACTCCTGAATCGCCGCTCTTGAACTGGAATCTTTTCTTGCTCGTCGGCGTTTTCCTGGGTGCCCTGGCAGGCGCGGTGTTCTCGGGTAATTTCAAGGTTTTGTTGGATAAGGGCAAGAGCATGAGCGTGAGAACGAGACTGATCACCTCGTTTGTGGGCGGTATAACCATCGGCTTTGCATCGCGGCTTGCCCGCGGATGTACCAGCGGAGTGGCCCTTACCGGAGGAGCCCAGCTTGCATTGTCGGGATGGATCTTTGTTATCTCTATGTTCGCGGCCGGTTTCATAGTTGCCGCATTTTACAGGAGGTTATGGTCATGATAGGTCCCTTTGAATTAAGTCAGACAGTCAGTCTCGGACTGGCGGTCGTGTTGGGTATTTTCTTCGGCCTGTCCCTCGAACGGGGAGGACTGGGAAACCCTCATAAGCTGACCGGGGTCTTTTACCTGCGGGATTTCACGGTGCCTAAGGTCATGTTCACTGCGATTGTTGTCGCATCCGTCGGTCTTTACCTGCTTTCCGATCTCCGTCTTCTGGACCTGGACAGGGTCTATATCATACCGACGTTTTTCTGGCCCCAGATCGTGGGCGGTGCGCTGTTCGGCGTGGGTTATGTCGTGAGCGGATACTGTCCCGGCACGGCAATGGCCGGATTTGCAACAGGCAGACTCGATGCGCTGATAACGATAATCGGGGTTGGGGCGGGGTCCCTGCTGTTCGCTGTTCTTTTTCCTATCCTCGAAGGCTTCTATCTGTCCTCGGACATGGGTCAGACAACGTTGCCGAAGCTCGCGGGCGTGAACAACTGGGTCATCATCGGTGCGGTCGTAGCCTTCGCACTCGGGATGTTCCTTCTTATGGAGTGGTATGAGAAGAGAAAGGTTGGACATGGCACGCATCGCGAAGCGTTTCCAAACAGTGTGGGAGATAACGCCGTCATACACACTCGCTAGTTCAAGTACATCATTCACCTTTCGGGCAATTTGTTGATCTCACCACGATCGGCAAATTGCCCGACTTTTTTTGATCCTACAAAATACCTATCCTCTTTGCAATCAGCCTGTGAGAACCTGTCAGCGCTGTATCGTGCTACAAATCGGGACACGGCAGCCGAACCCATGGAACAGCGAGCCGCACGAATCCGGGCCTTCAAGCGATGAGCGTGGCTCCTGATGATGATTTTTCCCCTGATGATTTTTCCCCTTGATTTATTTCAACCGATAGATTAAATTATAAATCCCAACAAGAGTGGGCGAGTAGCTCAGCTGGGAGAGCACCGCGTTCGCAATGCGGGGGCCGAGGGTTCGATCCCCTTCTCGTCCACCAATTTTAAACAGCCTGCAAGACTGGCTGCATGTCGTAGAGTTTGAACCATGCTCAATTTGTACTGATCCTGTCCGCGGTATCAATCCCTTTCCGCAGAATCCCTGAATAATACGCATACTCGGACGTATTGACTTGTTTACTGCACGATGCATTCGCTTTACGCGCACAGAAGGCGGCAACCTTTTTTCGGCAGCCGCGTCTACTCGACACGGGACCGATCACGTCAGTAGTTATTGACAAATCGGTCCATCTTCGTTATAGTGTGCAGGCTTAGAATATATATAATTAGTTCAAAGGAGAACCACACGATGCGGGAAAGACAAAAAGAGCTGAAGCGAAAACGCAAACGCAAAGAAGAAACCCTGAAGGCCAAGAACAAGTCGGCAATCGCCGAGGCAGCGGCCAAAAAAGGGAAATAACGTATGCCGTTCAGGCGTATTCTCTCCACAGTCGCGTTCATCCTGTCTGTACTCCTCTGCCTGTCTGTGCTGATTCCCATGGGTTGCGCACCTAAAGTGTTGCCGGAACCGGTATGGGAAAAAGATGCCCGCGAACTCCTGGACCAGGCCGATGCCCAGTTTTCCAAAAAACAATACGACCAGGCCACAAAGACCGTAGATGTTTTTTTCTCCCGTTTCCCGACAAGCAAACACCGGGATCGGGCGCTCTATCTTCTGGGCGAGGTGCGCTTTTCGCAACGCGACTATCCGCGGGCGCTGAGCTATTACAAGGAAGTCATCGAGAAATTCCCCTCATCATCGTTCATTGTCCAGGCGCGCTACAAGCTCGGCCTGTGCTACTTTGAGATCAAGGAATATGACCTCGCCATCGCTAACCTCGAGGACCGGAGCAAGATCACCGATCCGGCGCAGCTCAAGCGTGTCTCGGAAATCCTCTCTGCTGCGTATCTGACAAAAAAGAACTTTCTGCCCGCCGTGAAGGAGCTCTTGTGGCTCGCCGAGACCGCGCAGAACGAACGTCAAAGGGCCGGTTACCGGGACAGGATCCGCGAGATCGTCGACAAGAACCTTTCGGAAGACCAGCTCAGGACCCTTTCACATGGATCCAATTACCCCTCGGACATCTCCCGTTTGCGGCTCGCCGCGCTTTTGATCGAACAGCGAAATTTCCGGGAAGCCATCTCGGTAAGCAAGGACTTTCTCGAAAAATTTCCCGCTCACCCCGAAAGAATGCGGGGGGAGATGATCCTGAATGAGGCCACATCCAGGCTCTCTGCTCCACGACACTATATAGCCGCGCTCCTACCCCAATCGGGCCAGCTTGCCTTTTTCGGAGACCGGGTGCTGAAAGGCATCCAGCTCGCGGTGCATACGTACAATCTCCAGGCCCCCGATAACCGGGTGGAACTTCTGGTGAAGGACACCGAAGGATCTCCCGAAAAGGCCGTGGCTGCACTCACCGAGCTCGCATCCAAAGACATCGTGGCGGCCATTGGGCCCTTGCTGACAAAGGAGGCGGAAGCCCTCGTCCCCTCCCTCGAAAAGCTGAAGATCCCCGTTATCACGCCTGCAGCCTCCGGCGAAGGTATCGGGTCGATCAGTCCCTGGCTGTTTCGAAACGCCCTGACGAATTCCATCCAGGCAACAGCAGCCGCGCAGTTCGCGCTCGGGCTCAATCTCAAGAAGTTCGTGATCATTCACCCCGATGATGCCTATGGCAGGGACCTGGCTCGTCTCTTCGCCAGGGATATGGAGCGGAAAGCCGAGATCCTTGCGACCATAGCCTACCCGCCGGATATAAAGGACTTTGGCCCGTATGTGCGGAAGATCATAGAGGCCGATTTCCGTTCCCGGAAGATCGTCATCCCGGAAGATGACCTCGAGCGGAAGAAGCTCTTCAATGAGTATACACCGAGCTTTGATGCCTTGTACCTCCCCGGCCATGCCGAAAGTGTCGGCTTGCTCATCCCCCAGCTCGCTTTTTACAATATCAAGGGCATTGCCATGATCGGGTCGAACAACTGGCATACACCCGACTTGATCGAACGGGCGGACCGGTTTGCCGAGGGAGCGGTCTTCATAGACGGGTTCTTTCCCGAGAGCACGGACCCGGTGATCAAACCGGTCATCGAGGCCTATCGTTCGGCATACCAGGAAGAGCCGGACATCCTCGCAGCCCAGGCCTACGATGCGACCATGATGGTCCTCTCGCTCCTGAAAGAGCACAAAGATACACCCGGGGCCATCAGGGACGGCCTGCTCGCGATGAAAGACTATCCCGGCATTTCCGGCACAATCTCCTTTCCGGGAAACGGCGAAGCGCTGAAGAAACTGTTCATCATAAAGATTCAGGACGGAAAGTTCGTGCCGTACACTAACGGGAGATAACGCCCTGTACCGCATTGGAGAAGCTGCCGTGTGAATTAAAAGCCGGGGGATGCAGGATGCAGGACGTTTTAATAGAACTCCGCTTTAGCTCCGGAATAATAACCAGGTGAGACAGAAACATGGAAGAAATGACTCTCATACAAAAAATCGTTATAATGGCTCCGCCGCTCATATTCGCCATTGTGCTCCATGAAGTGGCGCACGGCTGGGTTGCGAACAAACTCGGCGACAATACCGCCCGAAGCATGGGCAGGCTCACGCTGAACCCCATCTCGCACATTGATCTCTTCGGCACGATCATCATGCCGCTCCTCCTCTTCGTGGTCACACATGGCCAGATGGTATTCGGCTACGCCAAACCGGTGCCGATCAATCCCTACAACTTCAAAAACCCCAAAAAGGATATGGCGCTTTCGTCGCTTGCCGGGCCGGGAGTCAACCTGATCATGGCATTGGCGTTCTCACTCCTCCTGCGAGTCGCAGTGCCTCCGCTGGAACCCCTGCTCCCCAAGGCTTCATGGGATTGGTTTGCGCTGCCCATCACTTTGATGCTGGGTTACGGGGTCGTTATCAATGTCGTGCTCGCCGTGCTGAACATGATCCCCATACCGCCGCTCGATGGGAGCAGGGTCGTGTACTGGCTCCTCCCTGACAAACCAGCGGCCGTCTACTACCGGCTCGAACCCTATGGCACTCTCATTCTTATGGCGCTCATCATCTTCGGCGCGCTCGGGAAAATCATGACGCCTGTCCTCCGGCCGATCCTGTCGCTGCTGCTCGGCGGAGATATTATGTGAACCAGGGTTCGGGGTTCAAAGTTCAAGGTTCAGAATCTATTTTTATCCGTGTTAATCCGTGTCCATCCGTGGTTAAAGAGGATTTCTTATGCCCAAACAACGCGTTTTAAGCGGAATGCAGCCGAGCGGTCTCCTGCACCTCGGGAACCTCATGGGCGCCCTGGACAACTGGCGCAAGCTCCAGGACCAATACGAGTGCTACTACTTCATCGCAGACTGGCATGCGCTCACCACGAACTACGCGGACACGTCGAACATTCGCACCTTTCGCAGCGAAATGGTGATCGACTGGCTAGCGGCCGGACTCGACCCGGATAAATCCGTGCTCTTTCAGCAGTCCCTCGTGCCCGAGCATGCCATACTCCACGTGCTCCTGTCCATGTCCACACCGCTGCCCTGGCTCGAACGTGTTCCCACGTACAAGGAAAAGATGGACCAGATCCAGGACCGGGAGATGAACACCTACGGGTTCCTCGGCTATCCCGTGCTCCAGGCCGCCGACATACTCATCTACAAGGCGCATTTCGTGCCGGTCGGCATCGACCAGCTCCCTCACCTTGAACTCACGCGGGAGATATGCCGCAGGTTCAACCAGCTCTACGGCGAGGTCTTCCCTGAGCCGCAGCCGCTCATGACCGAGTACCCCAAGCTGCCGGGCACGGACGGCCGCAAGATGAGCAAGAGCTACAACAACTGTCTCTACCTTTCCGACAGCCCCGAGGCCATCACCAAGAAGGTGATGCAGATGATCACGGACCCCGCGCGTATCCGCCGGCAGGATCCGGGCAATCCTGATGTCTGTCCGCTCTTTGCCCTCAATAAGATATTCGCCCCCAAAGAGTGGTGCGATTATGTCAATGTGGAGTGCAGGCGCGCGGGGATCGGGTGCGTGGATGACAAGAAGGAACTGTTGAAACATCTCCTCGCCTATCTCAAACCCTTGCAGGACCGGCGGAAAGAGTTGGCAGCACATCCGAAGAAGATCTCCGAGATCATTCAGGATGGCTCGCGCAAGGCCCGGATCATCGCCGCCAAGACACTCGCGGAAGCCAGCGAGGCGATGAAGTTGTAGGATGTAAGGGACGTGAGAGCCGTTTCATCTGGCATTGCCTGTGTGCATCTTGGTAGCGACGGACAGGCGATTGCAGATTATGACAAAGCAATTGAGATCAACCCGAAAGATACAGAGGCTTAGTATAACCGAGGGTATGCCTATTCGCACCTTGGCAATGTCAGGCAGGCGAGTGAGGATTGGAAAACAGCGGCAGGATTAGGTTATAAAAATGCCCGGGCCTATTGAAAATAAACCAGGGGATAGAATGACAGAATAATAATTAGGTAAACAGGATATCGTCACATTATCGGGAATAGCGATTTATCCCGTTCAGTGATTTTTCCGCGTAACTGCCTTCTCCCGAAAGACCCTTTTATTTCTTCTTGTCCTTCCTCTAATGATATGACCGGATAAGGTGGCTGTAGTAACAGAAGGGCTTGCATTACCGATCCCCTCAAACCACAGCCTATCAGTCGGCAGATTGTACACAATGACTCCCGAACCCGTAACCAACGGCATATCCCATCCACAAAAACCCTTGACAATACACGGCGTCTCCCCTATTATTCATGCAGATTTCACCCAGGAAATAACCGCATGACAACCACCCTTCAGGACGTCTTAAAAGAGTACCAGTCCGACATGGAGCGCATGGAGCACCGGATCCATGAGAGCCTGGGCACCGACGTTCCGCTCATCCAGCAGGTCAGCAAATATATCCTCGGCGCCGGCGGAAAACGGTTTCGACCCTTGCTGCTCCTGCTTTCAGCCCGGCTTTGCGGGTACCGTGAGCACAACTCCGAATATCTCCTCGGGAGTGTCGTGGAATACATACACACCGCCTCGCTCCTGCACGATGATGTTGTTGATGAGGCCAGGGTCCGAAGGGGCCGGTCTTCTGCAAACTCCCTCTGGGGGAATCAGGCGAGCATCCTTGTCGGCGACTACCTATACTCCAAGGCGCTCTATCACGCCGTAAGGATCCAGAACCAGCGGATCATGGACGTCCTGTCCGAAACCACGACCACCATGTCCGAGGGGGAGGTCCTCCAGCTTACCCAGATCCAGAACGCGGACCTCGCCGAGGCGGAATATTTCAGGCTCGTGGAATGCAAGACCGGGGTGCTCATTTCGGCTGCTTGCCGACTCGGCGCGATCATCAGCAAGGCACCGCTCTCGCAGGAGGACGCACTCACAGCGTATGGGAAAAAGCTCGGTCTTTCATTCCAGATCACCGACGACACCCTCGACTACGCGGCCGACCAGAAACAGCTTGGCAAGGTCCTCGGAAAGGACCTTGATGAAGGCAAGGTCACTCTCCCCCTCATTTACCTTATGCGCAAGGCGAACGCCGGGGAGAAGGACAACTTGAAAAATATTCTGGAAGCCGATGTTGTCAGCGAGAACGACCTGGCGTATACGCTCGGGTTGATGACGAAGCATGGTGCTGTTGATGAAGCGCTCGGCGTCGCGCAGTCGCTCTCCAATGATGCGAAAGCCACCCTGACCGTGTTCCCCAATTCAATGCCGCGCCGTGCTCTCATGGCGCTTGCCGACTTTGTGGTGCAGCGGGAAATGTGATGCCTCACAAGGTGCTCAAGGCCCTCACAGACTATGTCGTTCAGCGGGAGATGAGATGCATCCTCTTGTCAAACTGGCGAAGAACACCATAGACCTGTACATCCGCGAGGGCAAGATCCTTCGGGTGCATGAAGAGGATCTTACTCCGGAAATGAAAGAGCAAGCCGGAGTCTTCGTCTGTCTGAAGGTCCGTGGCATGCTCCGGGGTTGCATCGGCAGCTTTCAGCCGACCGAAAGCGATGTGGCACATGAAGTGGTCCAAAATGCGATCAGTGCCGCTACCCAGGATCCCCGTTTTCAGATGGTTCGTGCAAATGAATTGGACACGCTGGAGTATTCAGTGGATGTACTCACGCCACCCGAGCTGGTTCATGACTTCCGCGAACTCGATCCCCGCCGCTATGGGGTGATCGTGCGATCAGGAGGCCTCCGGGGCCTGCTCCTGCCTGACCTTGAAGGTGTGGACACCGTGGAATACCAGATCAGCATTGCCAAGGAGAAGGCCGGGATACCGCCCGGGACAGCAGTCGAGCTTTCACGGTTTGAGGTAAGACGGTATCATTAACGATGACATTTTGATTGTATTTCACTTAAGGAGGGCATGAACACTGATGGAAAGACCTGACAGGACCGAAAAAGACGATGCACAGAAGGCAAAGCTCATATTCATTTCACTCGCGGCGCTGGTGACCATTCTTCTCATATGGAGCTTTTACACCGCGAACAACGCCAGACAGGAACGCGACAAGGCCAGACAGGAAACCGAGCAAATCAGGCAGGAGAATGCCAGGCTGGAACAGATGCTGAAGGAACAGAACCAGATCAACGATGATCTGAAGAAAAAACTGCAAGTGTGCGAAACCAAACCAATTCCTAAACCGGTTGCGAAGAAGACTACATCTAAAAGTGCAACAAAGAAATCATCCAAGTCAAAAAAGACCCATTAGTCGGTGACCAGAACAGGGACCCGTAACTATCCTTCCAGCCGCGGTCCCTGTGATTTTTTTTGTTCGATACCGAGATTGGAGATCATCATGAAAAATCGGCAAACCGTGCGTTCCTTTGAGTATAAAAATGATTATCTGTACATCATCATCCGCCAGGCGCCTGAACAGGGGCCGAAGGCCTATGTCTTCTGCTGCGGAATCAACATAGCCCGGTTCGATCCCATCTGTTGGGGCAAGGCGGGTATCTGCTCGAACCCCGCATTCAAAGGTTTGCAGTTGCTGCGAGCCGATGTCTCGTCGTTCGGGCTGAAACTGGGCATCCAGACAAAAAATGCCGAACACATCCCCTGCGGGCCAATGTCTCCTCAGACAGGGAACGGATGGTACCGTGAGAACACACTCTTGATCGTCGCGGCGTCTCCCAAGGCCGTTCAGAAAATCCTGGAGTTCAGCGTCAGGGACCTGGTGAAGACGGTCCTTGCTATATGCGCCCCGGATGCAAAGATCCCTACAAAGCTTCCGAACCCGCCGGAGATGCAGAAATATCTTGAGTCTTTGAGCGTAAAGAATTACAAGCAAATGGCGCCGCCTCCGATCGCGAGAAGAGAGGACCAGAATTGACTGGTGATACTTGTCTGAAGGATAAATATCAAAGATCAAAGTTCACCTGAAATGCCAAAACTCTTTTGAACGTGAATGCTCATGGCGTCATCGGTATCAGGTTCGAACTTTGGATTTTGGCATTTGAACTTGTATGAAACATCTGCCGATTTTCAGGAAACGCGTCCATTCAACCACCTCTGGTCCCGGTAAATTTAATTTTCCCGCCGAAGGTTAAAATCATGCCATCGCTCGCGCTCATCAAAGACGACCGCTATATGGAGCACAACCCCGGCGACGGCCATCCCGAAAGCCCGGCCCGGCTGCGCGTGATCCACGATCTCGTTGACCGGGAATTCAGCAATCTGCCGCTCATCCCGCCCCGTCTCGCGACAGAGAACGAACTCGCCCTGGTCCATGACCCCTTTTATATTCAGACCGTCGCGGACACTGAGGGGAGAATTCACTCCCGACTCGATCCTGATACCGGTCTTTCCGCACGGTCTTACGAAATAGCCCGTCTAGCGGCCGGCGGTCTGCTCAATGGCATAGATACTCTGCTCAATCCGCAGTCCGCAATCCGAAATCCGAAATCGATCTTCGCCTTCATCCGTCCACCCGGCCACCATGCTGAGCAGGATCGCGGCATGGGTTTCTGCCTCTTCAACAATGTGGCGATCGCTGCGGAGTACACAAGGAAAAATTATGGATTGCGAAGGATCTTGATCGTGGACTGGGACTTGCACCACGGCAACGGGACCCAGCACGCGTTCTATGACGATCCGGGTGTTCTTTATTTCTCCTCCCATCAGTACCCATACTATCCGGGCAGCGGCGGTTTCGATGAGGTCGGGAACGGCAAGGGAGAGGGCTTTACCGTGAACGCACCCTTCCCCACAGGGTTCGGCGATGCGGAATATCTTGCCGTATATGAACGCATCCTCATGCCCATAGCCCTCGAATACAAACCGGATCTGGTCCTCGTATCGGCAGGCTTTGACCCCTATGTGAAGGACCCGTTGGGCGGCATGAAAGTAACCGGGGAAGGCTTCGGCGGCCTCGCGTCTATCGTACGCTCCATAGCGGAACAGACGTGCGGCGGCAAGGTCCTTCTCGCGCTCGAAGGAGGGTACAACCCCGAAGGTCTGCGGAACGGAGTCAGAGAAGTACTCCAGAAGCTCCTCGGCCAGCCCACTCCCATTCCGAAGATGACCCCGTCAGCAAACGCTGCTGAGGTGATCGCGCGAATTGTCATCGTGCATAAAAAATACTGGAAGAGCCTGATATAAATTCCTCGACATACCGGAACACCCTCCTTAGCAGGCTCTCGATTTATTCGTTTTGTTGACAGGTGTCGCCCTCTTCTGGTATTATCACGCATGCCTTTTTTCACCTATAAAGCCGTTCGCGAAGATGGCACCTCGGTCGTTGACGAGGCCATGGCGAGGGATGCCGCGGAACTCCAGCAGGAGCTCGAAGGCCGGGGTTACCTGGTATTAAGTCTGGAGAAAAAGCGTACCCCGCTCCAGCGCGGCCGCGGAAGCACAAAAAATTTCCTCATTTTTAACCAGGAGTTCTCGACCCTTATCAAAGCGGGGCTGCCCATTCTGCAGGCGATCGAACTGCTGCACAAGCGGACGGAAAACCCGGGGTTCCGGAGCACGCTCGAGAGCGTCATCCACGACATCAAGGGCGGATTGGCGCTCTCGGACGCCATGGCCCGGCACCCCGCGTACTTCACACCCCTCTACACCTCCACGGTGCGGGCCGGTGAAAAAAGCGGCGCGCTCGTCGATGTTCTGAAACGCTTCATCACCTACCAGAAGAGAATGATCGCCGTGCTGAGCAAGTTGAAGATGTCGCTCGCGTATCCGATCTTTCTGGTCGTCGCGCTGATAGCGGTGCTCCTGCTCTTCTTCCTCTACATCATACCAAACTTCACCCAGATGTACAGCGACCAGGCCGGCGGGCTCCCGTTTTTGACCGCGATGCTGGTGGCATTCACTTCGGCGCTTACCCGATACGCTCCGTTTCTCTTCATCGGTCTTCTGGGCGCCGGCACTGGAATATACGTCTGGCAGAAGACTGACAAGGGCAGAGTGACGATCGACGGTTTGAAGCTCAAAATACCGCTTGTCAGGTCGCTCATGCTGCAGTACCTGCTCGCACAGATAACGCGGACACTCGCCACGGTGCTCCGGGGCGGCATACCGCTGGTGCAGGCCCTCGACACCACTGCCGGTGTGATCAGCAACAGGGTCATGGCGCGGCAATTATCGGAGGTCCGGGCGCTCGTAACCGAGGGCGTGAGCCTCGCCGATGCGTTCGAGCGCACCAAGCTCGCGCCTGATATGACCGTCCGCATGATCGAGGTGGGAGAGTCGTCCGGCGACCTTCCGCAGATGCTTGAGGACGTAGCGGACTTTTACGACCAGGAGGTTGAGAACAGACTGTCGGTGCTCACAACCATGATCGAGCCGGTACTGATGCTGACAATGGGGCTTGTGATGGCGGTCATCGTGGTGGCTCTTTACCTCCCGATATTCGAAATGGGGGCGCGACTGAAATGACATCGTCCAGACGAAAACGAATAGGCGAGATCATCGTGGCCAAAGGCATACTGACCCAGGCACAGGTCAACGACGTCCTCATTCGGGCCGACGGACGCCAGAAACGCATCGGAGAGATGCTGATGGACGAGGGTCTGATCACCGAAGAGGTCCTGGCCCAGACACTGGCGGAGCAGCGCGACCTGCGCTACACCGATCTCACGGATTTCCGCGTCGCGCCGATGTTCTTTGAAACTATTCCCGTGGAACTGATGCAACGCTACCAGTTCATCCCGATAGAAGTTGTCGACGAAACGCTCATCGTGGCCATGAGCGACCCCAATAACCTCCCTGCTATCGACGAGCTCGAAATGATCCTGAACCGGCAGCTCGAGATCCGCGTGAGCACACCCTCCGCCATCCAGGCCGTCCTGACGAGAAGCGGCAGCTCGGAGCAGGTGATGCACGCGGTCTCCGAGGATTTCAAGTTCCACATCGTCAAGGAACAGGACAACGGCGAGGGTGAGGAGGTTCTGTCGATCGAGAGCATTGACAAGGACGAGAGTCCGATCATCAAGCTCATCCACACCACTGTTTTCGACGCCATCCAGCGCCGGGCGAGCGACATCCACATCGAATCCACGGACAAGAACGTCCTGATCAAGTATCGCATCGATGGCGTGCTCTATTCCGCCACCGAGCCCATCGACATCAAGTTCCACAGTGCTATGGTGTCCCGCATCAAGGTCATGAGCGACCTCGACATCGCCGAACGCCGCGTGCCGCAGGACGGCAGGTTCAAGCTCCGAACCGGCGGCAAGACCATCGACTTCCGCGTTTCGATCCTGCCCTCCGCTTTCGGCGAGGACGTGGTCATCCGTATCCTGGACAAGGAATCCATCACCGCCGGGGTGAACACGCTCAATCTCGAGAGCCTCGGCTTCGACGCAAAGGATTTGCGCAGGTTCCGCAAGAGCATCCGCGAGCCCTACGGCATGGTGCTCGTTACCGGACCGACGGGAAGCGGCAAGACCACGACTCTGTACGCGGCCCTGACGGAGATCAATACCGGCGAGGACAAGTTCATCACCATCGAGGACCCCGTGGAGTACCAACTCCGGGGCGTTACGCAGATCCCGGTAAACGAAAAGAAAGGCCTCACCTTCGCGCGCGGGCTCCGCTCCATCCTGAGGCATGACCCGGACAAGATCATGGTCGGCGAGATCCGCGACGCGGAGACCGGCCAGATCGCGGTCCAGTCGGCGCTCACCGGCCACCTGGTCTTTACCACGGTGCATGCGAACAATGCCTTTGACGTGCTTGGCCGCTTCTTGAACATGGGCATCGAACCCTATAACTTCGTCTCCTCGCTCAACTGCATTCTCGCGCAGCGGCTCGTCCGGATCCTCTGCACCCGGTGCAAACGGCCGGTCAAGCTCTCCCGAAAAGATCTCGAGGAATCAGCGCTGGATTATGAAACAAACAAGGACCGGCAATACTATGATGCCGTGGGATGCAAGGAATGCAATTACTCCGGGTATCGCGGCAGGAAAGCCATTCACGAGTTCCTCGACCTTTCCGACCATATCAGGG
>Ga0210377_10000387_pt1 | contig 41842 bp, 36 predicted proteins | sample PLM4_65_b1redo_FD_155480 | JGI IMG/M metagenome (GOLD analysis project Ga0210377, IMG submission 155480) | Groundwater sediment microbial communities from an aquifer in East River, Colorado, USA - PLM4_65_b1 redo | ecosystem: Environmental > Terrestrial > Soil > Riparian zone | place: USA: East...
CGAGGGACAGAAGACGATCCTCTGGGAACTGCTGCAGGACCTCGATTGGCGCGCGCCCGACTGGATCGTCGTCCCGGCCGGCAACCTCGGCAACACGAGCGCCTTCGGCAAAGCGCTGCGCGAAGCACGCGACGCGGGTTGGATCGATCGCGTGCCGCGTCTGGCCGCCATTCAGGCGAGCGGTGCGAATCCGTTCTATCAGAGCTTCCGCGAGTCGTTCGGCTCGCGGCACCGCGTCGCGGCCGAGACCGTCGCCAGCGCGATCCGCATCGGCGATCCGGTGAGCCACGATCGCGCCGTCGCGGCGATCCGCTACACGAACGGTGTGGTCGAACAGGTGACGGACGACGAGCTGATGGCGGCGAAACGCGACATCGACCGCATGGGCATCGGCTGCGAGCCGGCATCGGCGACGACATTCGCGGGCGTGCGCAAGCTGCGCGCCGCGGGTGTGATGCGGAGCGGAGAACGCATTGCGTGCATCCTCACCGGCCACGTCTTGAAGGATCCGGACGCGGTCGTGCGGAATGTGCCCGGCGGACAGATCGTCGAGATCGAGCCGACGATCGAAGCGGTCGAGAAGATCCTCGGCTGACCCGAGAAGCGCCGGCGGCGCTCCTGCGGAGCAGCGTAGAATCTCGCCGTGGGCCGCAAATTCGCGTTCGCGTTAATCGCAGTCAGCCTGATCTTCGCCTGCCAACGCAGCCCGACGGAGCCGGCTGACGATCGTCCGCGCGGCGTGCTCTTCGGCCTCGTGATCATCGGCCCGAACTGTCCTGTCGAGCAGCAGGGACAGGAGTGCCCGCCGCCGCTCGATGCGTATCAGATCCGGAAAGTGCTCGTCTATGACGAGGCGAAGACGAAGGTGCTGTTCACCGTCGACATCGACAGCCGCGGCGCGTACAGAGCGATCCTGTTGCCCGGCATCTACACGGTCGACATGAGGCGGGTTGGGATCGACCGCAGCCCTGATGTGCCTGCCGTGGTCACGATCCATGCGAACGCCGAGACGAGACTCGACATCCACGTCGATACCGGAATCCGCTGACGCTCGCGCAAACGAAAAGCGCCGGCGTGTTGCCGGCGCTTTCCCTCACGCCTTCAGGTGCTTGTTGACCAGAGCAGTCATCTCGAACATCGAGACCTGCTTCTTGCCGTTGAAGATCTTCTTCAGATTGTCGTCGGCATTGATCATGCGCTTGTTCTGCTGGTCCTGCAGACCGTGCGCTTTAATGTAATCCCACACCTTCTTCGTCACTTCGCTCCGAGGCATCGGGTTGCTCCCGATAACAGCCGACAGTTCGGCGCTCGGCTGCACCTCGGCGGCGAGCCCTTTGCCGCCACCCTTGGATCCTGAAGCCTTCTTCGAAGTCGCCATTTCGTCCCTTTCGCGCGATGTTTGGTCGCGATTCTGTCCGAGAGCGCGCCGCGCGTCAAACTGCGCCGCCCCTACTCATCTCGGACGAACCACCGCAAAGCCTCTTCCGCCAGCGGTTTGGGCACCGTATGCGCTCCTTCGAACTCCCGATAAACGACCGGATAACGATGCCGCTTCAACTGTTCCGCGACCGCACGCCCGCAGCGCGCGATCGGCAGAATGCGGTCCTCCGTCCCGTGTGAGACGAAGACGCGCGGCTTCCCGTGCGCTTCCATCGGCGGGATGAATCCGGGCGAGAACGCGATCACCGACGAGAAGAGATCGCCATTGGCGAGACCGAGGCCGAGGGCATAGGATGCGCCGTCCGAAAAACCGCCGGCCGCGATCCGCTGGGGATCGATCGGCCATCCTTCGAACACGGCATCGAGTGTCTCGTCGATGCGAGCGACATCGGCGCCAAACGTGCCGCGAATCGCGTCCCATGTCGGCCCAAGGGAAGCCGGCGCGAGGACGGCGATGCCTTCGCGATCGGCGAGCGGCGCCAGCATCGCGATGGCGTGCTCGGGATCGCCGCCCGCTCCGTGGAACATCACGGCGAGCGGAAACGGCGCCGTTCCGCCTGAGGGCACGTGCAGATGCGCGTCTCCGCCGCTGCCGGCATCGATGCGGTGGAGACCGGGACGTGACTGGCGAGGCGCGCTGCGGATCCGGCTCCGTAGCCGCGGATCGTCGTGCCGGCTCTCGAGGTCGTCAGCCATGAAACTCTGGTCCCGGCGAACATCGCATCCAGATAACGCGCCAAGAGCCCCGGCCGTCGAGAGCGCGATCATCCGGCGGCGCGAAATCTGCCCGGTCACGTCAACGATCGTAAGCCGTCCAACACGACCCGCCCGTCACAAAGAGGTCAGCAGTCGGATTCGACCGCGATGTTGCTACCATGATGGCGTGGAACAGGACGAGCTCGTAACCGTCGATCGTTTTCTGTTTCTCGGCGACGCCGCGCTCGCGAAAGCGACGCTCGACGCAGCCGGCATCGACGCTGTCCTGAGCGACGAGAACATCGTACGCATGAGCTGGGGCGAAGCCGCCGCACACGGGGGCGTGCGTCTGCAGGTTCGCGGGAGCGAAGCCCCGCTCGCGATGGCCATGCTCACCGCCGAAGACGTGCGCTCATTCGACGTCCAGGAGAATGACGGGGATCAGACGCCGTCGTCGGAGATCACTGAACGCTGCCTCCGTTGCGGGTCGGAAGAGATCTACGCGGCGGAGAGCCGCGCGCGCATCTACGCGCGTGGGCTGATCCTTTGCTTCGGGGGCATGATGCTCGTGAACCTTGCAAGCTGCTCCGCGGTGCTGATGCATGCGAGAGCGCCGCAGCATCTCTTTTCCGTCGCGTACCTGGTTGCTCTGATCGCCCCGGCCATCGCCGTCGCGATTACGATGATCCTCCCGCAGAAACACTGCCGTGATTGCGATGCAATCTGGCGGGGAGTCCAGCGGATTTCGTGACCCGCAGGTTCCAATGATGCGATTCCATCACCTCGTTTTTCTGGTGTTGTTCAATCTCGCGGTGCTGGTCGTGCCCGCATTGGCCGCCGAACCCATCGATGATGGTCGCGCCTTCACCTTCTTCGTGGCGGGCGGCCGCAGCATTCGGACCTGGCACGGACAGGCGACGATCAGTTCGGTGCATCTGGAGTGGTCGCGGCCGTACCGATGGAAGTCGCAGCTCGCGCTCGATATCGCGCCTTACACGATCCGGCAGCCGCGGAGCTGGTTCGGCGACCAGTACCACGATGGTGACGAGACGGTTCACGCGATGGCCGTGGCGTTGATCCTGCGCCGGACGTTCCGGCCCCAGTCCGTCATCCATCCGTACCTCGAGGCCGGCACCGGACCGCTGTGGGCGACCCGTCGCGTTCCCGCCGCGACGTCGCACTTCAACTTTGCGACGCAGGCGGGATTCGGCCTCATTCTGATGGCGCGGCCGGACTTCGGCTTGTTCGCCGGCTATCGCTTCTGGCACGTGTCGAATGGCGGCCTCTCGTCACGCAATCCCGGCCTCAACGTGAATGGCATCGTCATCGGTTCGCGATTGGTAGGCCGTTAATCGGCGGCAGGCGCGACGAACGGCTGACGCGAGATTCGCGCCGGATCGAACCGGCGAAGCGCCTGGCCGAGCATCGCGCGCGGATCGGCAGGTGTCACGTCGATGCCGAGGATGCGAAGGGCGAGCGAGAGCGTGTCGCGCACGCGCTGCGCATCGAGCGTTGGAAGGGGCAATGCGCCGTCGCGCTTCCCGATCTTCGCTCCGCTGCCGGTGACGACGAGCGGCAGATGCGCGTACCGCGGCGCCGGCAGATCGAGCGCGCGCTGGAGCGCGATCTGACGCGCGGTCGATGCCAGGAGGTCCGCGCCACGCACCACCTGCGTCACGCCCTGATCTGCATCGTCGACGACCACGGCGAGCTGATACGCGAACGGTCCGTCCGCTCGCTTCACGACAAAGTCACCGGTGCGCGAAGCGACCTGTTCCTCGATGCGACCGAAGACGGCGTCATCGAACGCGACGACTTCGTCGGGCGCACGAAATCGAATCGCGCGCGGCGTTCGGCCGGCCGGCAAACCGTTGCGACATGTCCCCGGGTAAATGGCCTCCGCACCGGCGGGTGCAGACGCCGCGCGCGCGAGCTCGGCGCGCGAGCACCCACATTCGTACACGAGTCCTTTGCGTTTCAGCGTGTCGAGCGCGCGCTCGTACTGATCGATGCGCGCAGACTGCGAGACGACGGCGGCGTCCGACGTCAGGCCGTACCGCTCCAGCGCGCTCACGATTTCCTCGGCAGCGCCGTCAACCACGCGCGGCGTGTCGAGGTCTTCCATCCGAATCAGCCATCGCCCGCCGTCGGCGCGCGCGAAGAGCCACGATCCGACAGCCGCAACGAGACTGCCGAGGTGAAGAGGGCCTGTCGGTGAAGGGGCGAAGCGGCCGGTCGTCATTGTTGACGTCATCCTGAGAAGATTCAGATTACATCCGGGGAACGCCGGCCTCTCCGGCGCTCCTCGGCAATCGCGCGTCTCAGCCTAATGCCGCGCGGAGCGGCGGCGTCCCGGAGTCGGCGGCGGTGGCGGCGGTGGCGGTGTGACCGCCACCGTGCAGGTTGAGGTCAACCGGCTGGATTCCCAGTCGGGACACGACGGGCCGCTGCCGATGCCCAGACTTCCGGTCGCGGGGTACGTCACGGTCGCTCCAGCCGAGTCGGTGAAGGAGAAGTAGTAGCGATGACATCCGCTGCCGACATTGCCCACCGTCGCCGACCACGCGCCGTTCGTGCCGCTGCCGCGCTTCAGACTCATCGTGGTGCACTTGCCATCGACGACTGCCGCGGCGTTCTTCGGCGGCTTCGTGTCGTACCAGTTCGCCCACAGTTCGACGGACGGCGCCTGCTGCGGATAGTGCGAGCCGGACGGAATGCGATACGGCGGATCGCCGGCGCCGAAATCGCCGACGGAGAATCCGGCGACGCCGAGTCCGACCGATCCGCTGGCCTGCAGGATGAGGTAGCGGTGACCGTTTGCCGCGCTGTAGCCACACACGGGGCTCGATGTCGATTCGTACAGCCACTGATAGAAGACGGTGTTCGGATCGCTCGCCAAAGCGATGATCTCTCCGAAGGGAGCGGTGCCGAACAGCATGATGCGTGCGGTCCACGGCGTGCAGCCGGCCGGACCGCACGCGGCGGTCCCACCGACGCATCCGCACGATGCCGATCCGTCGCAACCGGCCGGATAGAGTTTGTCGATGATGCTCACGATCGTGCACCTCGAGTCGTGCGCGAAGTACTTCTGCATCACCATCTCGTTCGCGTGGTAACGCGCGGCACGGTTGAGCGCTTCACCCCATCCGAGCGGCGGAACGGGTACGTAGCACGCACGCTCCGTGCATCCGGCGCCGCACTTCGCGAGATCCGCCTGCGGATCGACGCGCGCGCGATTGATCCATTCGTGCAGAACGCGCTCGGCCCAGCCTGGAAACCCATTCACCGCCTCGCCGGCGCGAAGATCAGACGGAACGAACTCGCGCTGCGCCTGAACAGAAACGCCGACGAGCAGAGAAATCACGACCGCCAACACCACCGGAACCCGTGTCATGGGATCAGTTAGCCTCAGCGCGGGCCTTTTGCGGGTGACCACGCTCACTGAAGCCGCGCTATTCTCGCGGCGTGCACGTTCGGATCGTACTCGTTGAGCCTCATGAGGCGGGAAACGTCGGCGCAGCGGCGCGGGCGATGAAGAATTTCGCGATCACGGATCTCTGCATCGTCGGCTCGCGTCCGCAGCGGATCGACGATGTGTCGGAATGGTGGGCGAAAGGCGCGGAGGACGTCGTGCGCTCCGCACGGCGCGCGGCCACGCTCGACGAAGCGCTCGCCGACGTTCATCTCAGCATCGCGACGACCGCTGTGCGAGGACGTCATGTTCTCGAGCAAGTCTCGCCACACGACGTCGCGCGACTCGCGGAGTCTTCCCTCGGCGACGAACACACGCTCGCCATCGTGTTTGGCCGCGAGCAGTGGGGACTCACCGGTCACGAGGTATCCCTGTGTCAACGCACCGCGGTGATCCCGACCTGGCCCGAGTTTCCAACGATGAATCTCGCGCAGTCGGTCGCCATCTTCTGCTATGAGCTGGCGAAGGAGCTCCGGCCGGCTGCCTCACCTCGGCATCCTGCCCCCGGTGAGCTGCTTCAGGAACTGAATGCGCATGCCCGACGCCTCTTCGATGACGTCGGATTCTTCGGCGACAAGAATCCCGATCGCCTCTGCGCCGAGCTCACCGTGCTCGCGGCGCGCGCGACGCTGTCGACGCGCGAGGCATCGACACTCCTGGCGTTGGTTCGGCGGCTGGAGAAGAGACTGGGACTCGGCTGACCAGTGCCGTGTAATTCCACTAGAGCTTCATCACGAGCTTCGTCATATCGTGCTGATTGCCGTCCGGATCGGTGCCGTATCCCGGCATCACGTACGAATTGAAACCGAGGTCCTGAAGCGTTCGCACCGCGTCCGCCTCGAGATCGGAGATCAGCATGCAGTTGAGGTGCCGCAGTCCGTTCTCACGACCGATGCGGATGAAGTGATTCACGAGCGCGGTGCCGAGGCCGACGCCACGGAACTCCGGATCGAGCAACCACTTGATGCGGCCGACGAGCCGCAGCGGCCCGCCCGACCGGCGGTGCAGCGTCGCATCCGCCACGATGCGCGAGCCATCGAGCGCGAGCAGCGGGAACGCTTTCGCGTAATCAATGTCGCTGCCCCACGCCTCGATCAGCGACTTGTTCTCGATGGGATCCCACGCGAAACGCCGGTACCCAATCGGCAACCGCTGAAAGAACTCGTAGAGCCGATCGACGTCCTTCGCCGAGAACGGGCGAAGAAGGACCCTCCGGCCGTCTCGCAGGACGGCCTCTTGCGGATAACGGTGCGGCACGAAGCGACCTCCCCTGCCGAAATGCCGGCGAAGAATACATCAGCGCGACGGTAACCGCCTCTTCTCGATCTTCACGAGCACGGTGTACTCCGGATCCACCATCTCGGTGACCGGCGCCTTCGCGTTCTGCGACACGAACTGATACGCATCCATCTCCGAGAGTCCGATCGACTCCTGGACCCAGCGCACCATCTCCTTGAATGCGACGCGCGCGGCGTCCTCCAGCGGACGTCCGGCGCCGAGCGTCATCATCCAGTCGGCGTTCTCGATGCGCGGCCATCGCGTCTCGCGACCCTTGATCAGATCGATCGTGAGCTCGACGTTCATCGCACCTTCGACCGCGGTGCCGATGATCTCGCCGTCTCCCATCGCGTAATGTCCGTCGCCGAACGACACGAGCGCGCCCGGCGCGCGCACGCCGAGGTAAACCGTGTTGCCGGCGCGGATCTCGGGACAATCCATGTTGCCGCCGAAGAAGTCGGGAACGATCGTCGACCGAACCTCCTGACCGGGCGACACGCCGAGGCAGCCCAGGAAAGGCGCGAGCGGGACCTCCCATGAGAATCGACCATCAGTCGATTTGGTGCGCACGACACCGCGCGCGCGGTCGACGTCGTAGAACCAGACCTTCTCCGGAAGATCGCTGCCGAGAATTGCGGTGCGATCAGTGCCGTTAAGAGCACCGAAGCCGGGGAACGATGACGAGATTCCGTAGTCGCGCGCGGGCTCGACCTTCTCGATGCGGATGACGACGGTGTCGCCCGGCTCCGCGCCGTCGACGTAGAACGGCCCGGTCTGCGGATTGTCGTGTCCCGGCGGCTGCACCTTCGTCGGCAACTGATCGCGACGCGTAACCGCGCCGTCGTAACAGTCCTCGGTCCAGGTGATGATCCGCGTGCCCGGCTTGATGTGATGCGTCGGCGCGACGCCGCCGAACGTGTACTTCAACTCTTCGTGTTTGGGGATGTAACGCAGGACAGGCTGTTCGGCGACCACGGCGAGGAGAAGCGCGCTCATCAGCATGCGGTCGAGCGTAGCAGAACGCCTCTCTTGTGTGGCGCCGCCGACCTCGGCCGCCCTCCTCGGGCGGTGACGGGCTACTCCAGCCGCAGCACCGAGTCGCCGGTCGCGTTCTCCGTCACCGTGACAAACGGGACGACTGAGCCGTTTCCGTCCGTGACCTCGAGTCGCAACTGGAGGTTGTGCAGGTCGGCGTACCGCGTGTCGCGCGTATCGCCGATGATCGACTTCACCACGCCGTCGAATGTCACGAACTGATTCGGCGAGAGCACGATGTCGCGAGCAACGCGGATGAGCGTGCGGCCGTCGGGCAGCGACACGCTGGCCCGAACCGTCACCGCCGCACCGCTCGTCTCCACCAGACCGTACGTTGCGCGGAACGTTCCTGGCGTCGCCGCCGCAACCGTTGCCGCGGAAGGATCTTCGATGTTCGCGAAAACGCGCGCCTGTCCAACGCGCAACCCGGATTGCGCGGCGACCACCGGCACCGCCGAGCCGTACGTGCCGCCGTTCGGCGAGGGCCGCGCAATTCGCGTGGTCACCGCGACATCGCCCGTGTCCTGTTTGATGACGAGCGGGCCAGCGGCGGCCGCACCGAATGTCGACGCCACATCGATCGTGCTCGTCGTCCGCGGTCCGACGACGACTTCTCGTTGCGATCCGTTGAACTGGAGGAGCACGCGAGCCGTGTCGGTCGCGGACGCATTGAACAGCGTCAGCTCGGTCGCGCTGGACGTCGATGAAGTCGCGTGCGATATCGCGCGCCGGCGGCCCGGCGACTGGGAAGCCGCTGCTGTCTGAACCAGCGGAACCAGCATCGGTGACCCCACACGGAAGTTGAAGTAGCTCCTCCAGTCGACGATGCTCCACGAGTCACCGCTCGATTCGTCGGAAACGCGCGCGTAGGCCACGAGACCGCCGCCGGTACCGCTATTCCTCACCAACGCCGTGACAGTTCCGGATGGAACCACATCCGCGAGCTCCGCGAACGCGAACGCGGCGAGATCGGCATCGCGCTCGCCCAGCTTCTTTCCCGACGCGTCGAGGAAATCCGTGTGCGATCGCGTCGCCGTTCCCGTGAGCTCCTGGATGTACATCGTGGTCTTCAGCGCGCCGGCCTGACGAATGCCGGGAAGCCGCAATGACTGCCCTGCTCCGATGACGCGATCTGATCGGAAGACCGGCAGATCACCGGCGACCGTCCCGCTCGTGTCGCCGAGGCGAAGCAGCCGGCCGACGACGAGGAGGTCCTGCCAGTCGCGCGTCCTCATTTGCAGCGCGCCGACCGGCGCCGGCGATCCGTAGACGTTCGAGACGATGTTCGCGAACGAGAGCGATTGACTGGCCGCGATCGATGCCAGCGACGCGACGGAGGTCAGCGAGGCATTCGCGAAGTACAAACGCAAATCGCCGATCGGCCCCGATCCGAATGCGTTGACGATGTCGAGGTCCGAAACGAGCGATGACTGGCCGCGCGTCAGTGCCGTGATGCCCGGAATCGAAAACGCGACCTCGCCGGGTGCGATCGGCGGAATCGTTCCCGGAGCGACCTGCGGCTTGGTGATGTCGACCACGACCACGCGTGTGCTCGAAGTCCCCGGCCCGGCAGCAGGCGCCGCGCCGTGCCTCTCCGCGCGCGAAGCATCCGACGCCGCACCGAACGTTCCGCCCACATAGATCAACGTGATCGTGCCGGTGATCGTACCTTCGATTTGTGGTGCGCGTGTTCGATCGACTTTGAACGTGATCGCACGCGTCTCGTCCGCACCGATCTGGATGACCTCGCGCGGCGGAATGATCCAGGGCACATCCGAATCGAGGATGCCCGTCAGCGCGACCGTGCCTCGATTGCGGAATGTGACTGAGCCGGCAGACGGGACTCCCGGCTGCTCGACGATCTCGACGCGCGACGTCAACGCTTCCGCGATCGCGCCGCTCGACGGCCGGACGACCGAGAGCAACGTGATGTCGACGACATCCTCGTCGGACGTCCCGTCGCCCTGCGCCACGACGTTGCCGTAATAGACCTCCTCCGGCTTCGGATTCGAGGTCACACGCACGGTCTGGCTCGCGCCGCCGGCGAGAGTGAACGTCTCCGGCGATACGTTGAAGAAGTCGTCGCTCTTCGCGAGAGTGATCGTCGTCGTGGCGTCGCCGAAGTTCGTCAGCGTGAAACTGTCCTCGTTCTGCGGCACGCCGTCGATCTGCACCAGACCGTTCGGATCCGTCGTCACGACCACCTCGGCCGGCGCGTCCACGTGCGGACCGGTCGTCGCGGATACGGGCACCGAGGCGTCGCTTGCAACTGTATTGCGCTGGACGTCGTGCGGATACGTGATCGTCGTGACGGTGAAGTAGTACGTCGTCGACGCATCGAGATTGCGCACGGTAATCGATTCCACGTATTTCGATCCTGTCGTAGCGACAGAGACGGGCGTTCCGCCCGGTGTGCGCGACGCGCGCACCTGGTACCCGCCGAGGTCGTACGTGTACGCGATCGGCGTCCAACCCAGCGTCACGCTGCGATCGGTCGTCGCCGTCACCGTGATATCAGCCGGTGTCAGCGTCTGCGTACCGGGAAAATCGCCGTCGAAATTCTTCCGGTTGAGGAACGCCAGCAGCGATGGGTCGGAGGTGAAGAGCGCGTTCTTATCGAAGCCGCTCGACCTGTCCGGAAGCGTCGTCAGCTTCGCGATCTCGCTCGGAACCGCACCGTGCAGGTCGTTCGAGCCGAGGTCGATCAGTTGGAGGTTCGGGAGATCGCCGAGCTGCGGCGGGATCGCGCCGCGGAGATGATTCCCGTAAAGCTGCAGATAGATCAGCGATCGGACCTGACCGAGTTGCGGCGGAATCGTCCCGCTGATCTCGTTGTCGCCGAGCAGCAGCGTCTCCAGTTTCGTGAGCTCCGCGATGCGCGGTGACAGCGGTCCCTCAAGATGGTTTCGATCGGCCCGGAACTCGACGAGCGCGTGCAGATTCCAGAGGCTGTCCGGGATCGGCCCGGTCAGTTCGTTGTCGGCGAGCACCAGGTACGCGAGCGCGGTGATGTTCCCGATGTTCGCCGGGATGGAACCTGTCAGCACGTTGTACCCGAGGTCCAGGGTCTCCAGCGCCGGAATCGTGGTGATCGATTCCGGGATCGGCCCGGTCAATCGATTCAGTTCGAGATTGATCACCGTCAGTTTTGTGAGCTGAGGGAACCAGTCAGGTACCGTCCCGGTGAGCTGATTGGCGGAGAGATGAAAGTCCTCGAGGCTGCGCAGATTGCGCAGCGTGTCCGGAATCGTTCCCGTGAGCTGATTGTCGTCGAGACTGAGACCGATGAGATTGCCGAGCGATCCGAGCTCCGGCGGAACGGTTCCCGTCAGATGATCGGAGTACAGACTCAGGTACTGCAGGTTCGCGAGCCTGCCGAGGCTGGCCGGTAACGTGCCGCTCAGATTGTTCGCTCCGAGCGAGAGCACGGTCAGTTGATCGAGACGATCGATGTCGCTCGGGATCGAGCCGGTCAGATTGTTTACTGAGAGATCGAGCTCACGCAATTGGCGCAACGAAGTGATCGCGGAGAACGGAATGTCGCCTGTGAATTGATTCGAGCCCAGATAGAGAAACTGAAGAGCGCTCAGCCGGCTGACGTCAGTCGAGATGGTCCCGGTCAGTTGATTGCCCGCAAGAAAAAGGTACTGGAGGGTCGTCAAACGATAGAGCGCCGCCGGGATCTCGCCGGACAGTCTGTTCGAGCCGAGATACAGCTCGATGATCGCCGGAAGATCACCGATCTCGGCGGGAATCGCGCCATCGAGTTGATTATTCGTGAGGTCAAGAAACTGAAGGCTGGTGAGACGTCCGAACGTCTTCGGGATCGGTCCGGTGAGCGCGTTGTAGTCGATCCGCATCTCATCGACCATCGACAGTGCGCCGAGCTCGGAAGGGATGGCGCCGCTCAACTGATTGTTGCCGAAACTCAGCGATCGCAGGTTCACGAGCTGACCGAGCTGCGGCGGGATCGGCCCGGTGAGCGCGTTGACCGAGAGCTGGAGCTGCTCGAGAAGAGTGAGATTGCCGAGCTGCGGCGGGATCGATCCGCTCAGATGGTTCTCCCTGAGGTCCAGAGTGACGAGATTCGCGAGCGATCCGAGGGCGGCTGGAATCTCTCCGCTCCAGTTGCTGAACGACAAGTCGAGCTTGGTCAGCTTCGTCAACTGCGCGATCTGCGATGGGATCGTTCCGCTGAGGTTGTTCGCCTGCAGTTCGAGGTCTTCGAGATTCGTGAGATCGGCGATCGCCGGCGGCACGGTTCCGTTCAACAGGTTTCCGCCGAGGTTGAGGGCGACGACCGTGCTTTCCGTATCGTTGCAGGTGACGCCGTACCAGACGCACTCCGTTCCTGGCGCTCCATTCCAGTTGTCGGCGGATAGCCACTGCGGGCCGCCGGTCGCGTTGTAAATGGCGACGAGCGCATCGCGTTCCTTTTGAGGAATCGCGCCGCTCGCGGCCGTCGAGGCGGCGACGGCGACGAGCGCGCAGAGAAGCGAGGCGCAGCGATTTGGAGCCATGTTGTCCGGAGGCCGCTAATGATACGGCAGGAGGCGGCCGCGCGGATGTCATGGCTGGCCGGGCTGAAGGCCTGCCTGCGTCCTCATCGTCAGCCGCACAGAGGCAGGACATCCTCCAGCGAGCCCACGAACGCGTCGGGCTGCGCGGCCAGAAGCGCGTCGCGATTCGGATAACCGCCCGGGACCGCGACAGCGAAGACGTTTGCCGCGCGCGCCATCGCCACATCCTCCGGACTGTCGCCCACATACGCGGCTTCCGCCGCCTCGATCCCGAGATGGCCGAGACACTGCACCAACGCCTCGGGATGCGGCTTCTTCTGAATGACGTCCGTTCCGAACACGCACGCGCGCAGAAGCGGCGAGATCCCATGGTGCTCCAGCTCGCGCGTGACGCGGTCGCGCGAGCCGCTCGTCACCACGCCGATGTCGATTCCACGCTTCGCCAGACGCTGCAGCACCTCCATCGCCCCATGCATCAGCACGACGGTCTCCTCGGCGAAGTGGCGAAGCCAGCGCTCATCGGCTTCCGGCCAGTGATGCTCCGGCAGCCCGAGCGTGCGGAACGTGTCGTACCAGTTCGGCGAGTAAGTGCGCGCGAAGATCTCGCGATCGAACGCGATGTCGAACGCCTCGAACGTCCGCACGTAGCATCGATACGTCGCCTCGGCCGTGTCGGCGAGCGTTCCGTCCCAATCGAAGAGGACCGCGCGAAAACGCGAGGGCATAGACGCAGCGCCTTCTCCCCGCTTGCGGGGAGAAGGTGGCCGAAGGCCGGATGAGGGGAGGGCTGCAAGAACCCTCACCCGGCGCTTCGCGCCACCCTCTCCCGCAAGCGGGAGAGGGACTGATTACCAGAGAACGCGCAACGCCAACTGAGCCTGCCGCGGATCGCCGATGCCGCTCTGCACCGTGCCGTCGAAATTGAAGATGAGGTTCGTCGTTTCGGGTCGGCGCAGATTCTTGTTGTTGAAGACGTTGAAGACGTCCAGCGCCGGCTCGGCGATGAGGCCGCCGGCCATCCGGAACTGCTTGGAAAGCCGGAAATCCAGCGACGAGAACTGATTGTCTTTGCGGCCGAGGTTGCGCCGGGTGACGGTTCCGTCCGGATTGATTCGGGAGCCGAACGACGGCGCATCTGCGCCCGTGCTCAGGATCGACTTCGGTTGCGCGGAGCGGTACGAGTAGCGGAAGTTCACGTCGAAGCCCATCGGCGCGCTCCAGAGCAACCAGCTGTTGACGCGATGGCGCTGATCGCGATCGGAGTAGCCGTACTCAGCATCGAGATCCGTGATCTTTGCGTAGCGGAGGGAGAAGGGATCGCGCTCATTGTCGTCGTCCGACTTGTCCTTCGAGTACGTGTAGTAAGCCTGAAATTGCACGTTATTCACGGGTCGCCTGGTCACGCCGAGCGTGACGCCCTGATACAGACTCTTCCCTTTCGACTCCACCGTCATCAAACCGGCGGCTGTGTCCGGCGCACCGCAACTGATCCCATTCTTTCCGTCCGCACCCAGTCCGGTCCCCCAGGGGCAACCGAGGAGGACGTCGTTGCGATTGACGAAGCGCGTGATGTGCTCGCCCTTGGCGTAGTTGTACTTCACGAGGAACGAGTAGTTGGGAATGGCTTCCTGTTCCCATCCGATGCTCGCCGACTTGGTCCGCGGGTTCTTGAAGTTCTTGTCGAACACGTAGACATCCGGATGATCGGGGTTCCCGACCTGGGACTGGGGAATCAGATTCGGATACGCGGGCACCGGCCCGAGGAACTGGGCCAGCGCGCTGTTGCGGAAGAGCGTCTGGCCGCGGCTTCCGTTTGTCGACCGCGATGATGCGAGCGCGAGGCCCGGCACGCGTCCGTAGAAGATGCCCGCGCTCGCGCGGAGCACTTTGTGACCATCGCCGTTCGGATTCCAGGCCATGCCCAGTCGCGGCTGAAACATCTTCTTGTCGGACGGGATCTTTCCGTTGGACGGGAACTCCTGGCCGTTGACTGTCTTGCCGATGAATGGCGCGTAGAACACCTGATCGGCCGGCGTGATCGGGTCAGGCTCGATCTGCGCCTCCCAGCGCAGTCCGTACTGCACGTTGAGATTCGGCGTCGCCTGCCACGCGTCCTGAACGAACACGGCCGGCTCCGTCTGTGGAATGCTCTGTGTCCCTGCCTGCTCCGCCGTGAGACCGCCGACGCCCGCCTGCTGCAGGTAAAGGAGCACCGGTCCGGTGATGCTCGCGCCGGCCGGACACGTCCCGTTCGCCGACGAGGTGCCGTCGGAGCACTCGACGTAATTCGGGTTCTGCAGATAGTTCAGGAAGCCGTCGGTCGAGCTGAAGATGTAGCGCCCGTTCGCGAATCCGACGAACGTCTGCACCGAATTCACGCGGTTGTACTCGACACCGACCTTGAACGCATGCGCGCCGCGCAGGTAGGAGATGTTGTCGTTGAACTGATTTCGCGTGTCGTAGTACTTCACTGGAATGAAGAAGGGCTCACCGAACCGGTAGCCACGCCCGAAATCGAAGGCCGTGTCGGGCAGCGGTCTGCTCTGGCCGGTGATGTTCGGACCGTTGTAAGGGCGCGGCCGATTCTCGCGTGCGACCTGGAAGCGGAATTCGTTCAGAAGGGAACTGGTGAACGCCGTGATGACCGACCCGGTGCCGGCGTGCGAGGAGTCCTTCTCCGTCGAGTTGGCACTGCGGCCCCAGGAATCGACGTCGAACGTTCCGTTATCCTGTTCGGACCAGGTGTAGTTGTAGCGGAGGGTGACGAGGTTCTTCTGGCTCGCGCTCCAGTCCACTTTCGCCAGGAGCACACGGGCATCGTTTGTGCGCTTGATGGGTCCGTTCTCGTCAGGACTGCCGAGAGCGGCGAAAGCATCGACGACGCGCTGCTCGATTCTGCCCGGGAGGGTCTGCTTCGTTGCATCGGCCTTCTGGATGTCGAGCGCGCCGAAGTAGAAGACGCGGTCGCGCACGATCGGACCGCCGAGGGTGAGCCCGGTCTGCGTCTGCGTGGAGTCGAATTTGGGAGCCTCGCTCCCGTCCGGGTTCTTGCCATGCGAGCTGAGCGCGTCGTTCTTGAAGACGACATGCACGGTGCCGTTCATGTCGTTTGTCCCCGACTTCGTGACGACATTGACGAAGCCCGACTGCGAGCGGCCGAACTCGGCGTTGGCGCCATCGGCGACCACGACCATCTCCTTCACCGCATCGAGATTGAACGTGAACGCGGGACGCTGTCCGCCGCGCTGCTCCCCGAAGAACGGGTTGTTGAAGTCGGCCCCGTCGACGGAGATGTTGTTCGAGATTCCCTTCTGACCGTTGATCGACAGCTCATCGCCGTCGGGGCCCTGCACGATCGTGACGCCGGGCGTGAGCTTCGTCAGATCGAGGAAGTTCCGGCCGTTGTTCGGCAGGCCCTGCACCGATTTCTGATCGATTCGCGTCGCTCCTTCGGTTCGCGCCGTCTCGATGAGCGGCGCCGCCGCGTTGACGACGATCTGCTCGGACATCGCCGACGGCTGCAGCTTGACGCTGAGCGCCTGGGTCTGACCGACCGCCAGGTCGAGACCTTTCTGCACCGACTTGGCGAAACCTTCCAGCGTGGCCGTCACTTCGTACGGGCCGAGGGGAAGGAGCACTCCGCGAAAGCGGCCGGCGGAATCAGTGATGAGCGTTTGCTCGTAGTTCGTGGCGGTGTTCCTGAGCGTGACCGTGACGCCCGGCAGCACGGCGCCCGAGGCGTCAGCGACCGTGCCCTCGATCACACCGGTCGTAGCCTGTGACTGAGCGTACGCGACAACGGGGAGAAACATGAGGATGGAGACCAACAACAGCCGGGGGACGGACTGGTGGCGCATCGAATGCCTCCTCTTGACCCTTTTGAACGCAGTCACGATAGCCTCGCGCTGGCGGAGCGTCAATCAAGCAGTCTGTCGACGGTCGCCCCACTGCGGTCACCGGCGATCAGCAATCCGCAATCAGCAATCAGGGATTCAGTCCGCACTCACCGGCACGGGCTCGACGTGCCAGATGTCGCGCGCGTACTCGGCAATCGTGCGATCGGAAGAAAACGGGCCGCTGCGTGCGGTGTTGCGAATCGAGATGGCCGTCCAGAGGTCCGGCTGAAGCCAGGTGCGCGCGGCGCGCGCCTGTGTCTCGGCGTACGAGCGGAAGTCGGCGCAGTGGAAGTAGTGATCCGCCTCGCGCAGCAGTTGCACGATGGGAGCGAACGCGCCGTCCTCGAGGCGCCCGATCGTGCCGATCACGCGCTCCAACTCCGGCCCGATCGGCGGCCGCGCGTCCTCGTGGTTCGCGCGCATCACCGCAATCTCCTCGGCCGTGTGACCGAAGGTAAAGATGTTCTCCGCACCGACGACTTCCGCGATCTCGATGTTCGCGCCGTCGGGCGTGCCGATGATCGGCGCCCCGTTCATCACCGCCTTCATGCACCCCGTCCCCGACGCCTCGGTTCCCGCCGTGGAGATCTGCTCGGACAGATCCGTCGCCGGAAAAACGAGCTCGGCGGTCGAGACATCGTAGTTCGGGATGAACACCACGTTGAGCCGCTGCGACACGACCGGATCGTTGCGAACCATTTTCCCGACCGCGTGGATCAGCCGGATGATCAGCTTCGCGATCCGGTAGCTCGGCGCCGCTTTTCCGCCGAAGATCACGGCGCGCGGAACGACCGCCTGCGCGTCGCGGTCGAGACTGCGGTGATAGAGCGCCACCGCATGAAGCACATTCAGGAGCTGGCGCTTGTATTCATGGATGCGCTTGACCTGAACGTCGAACAGCCAGTCGGGATCGACTTGCAGGTCGTGAACTCTCTTCAGCCAACGCGAGAGATGGTTCTTCCGCGCGAACATCACCCCGCGCCAGCGCTCGCGGAATCCCGCATCCGTGACGAACGGCTCGAGCGCGCGAAGACGATCGAGATCGCCCGGCCATCCGTTCCCGATCGCCGACGTGATCAGCTCCGACAGCTCCGGGTTCGCCTGCAGCAGCCATCGGCGCGGCGTCACCCCATTCGTCTTGTTGTTGAACTTGCCGGGGAAGAGCGCGTGAAGATCCGGGAACACCCGCGACTTCAGAATCTCGGTGTGCAGGCGCGCCACTCCGTTGACGGAGTGACTGCCAACGATCGCCAGGTGCGCCATCCGGATCGTCTTCGAGTCATCGTCGATGATCGCGTTCCGCCTGATCGCAGCCGGGTCATTCGGAAATTGCGACGTCACCATCGCGCGGAAGCGGCGATCGATCTCCTCGACGATCTCCAGATGCCGCGGCAGCAGCTTCCCGAACAGCTCTCGCGGCCATCGTTCCAGCGCTTCCGGCAGGACCGTGTGATTCGTATACGCGAAGATCTGGCGGCAGATCGACCAGGCCACCTCCCAATCGACGGCTTCCTGGTCGATGAGCACGCGCATCATCTCGGGGATCGCCACCGCCGGATGCGTGTCGTTGAGCTGGATGGCGACTTTGTCGGGCAGCTCTTCCCAGTTGCGCGACCGCTTCTTGAATCGACGGACGACGTCCTGAATGGTCGCCGACGTAAAGAAATACTGTTGCTTCAGACGCAGCTCACGTCCGGCGTACTGGTCGTCCGGCGGATAAAGAACCTTCGAAATGTTCTCGCTGTTGTCCTTCTCCTCCACGGCCGCGACATACGCACCGGCGTTGAACTTGGCCAGATCGAAATCGTTGGACGACTTCGCGGCCCACAATCGCAGCGAGTTCACGGTGTCGGTGCCGTAGCCCGGGATCGCGAGGTCGTGCGCCATCGCGAAGACCTCCTGCGACTCCACCCACCGATGCCGCACGCGACCTTCATCATCCCTGTACACTTCGGTCCTTCCGTAGAACTGCACCGGGAAGAGAACGTCGGGGCGCGGCACCTCCCACGGATTGCCGAAGCGCAGCCATTTGTCGGGCGCCTCGCTCTGCTGGCCGTCGATGATCCGCTGTCGGAAGATGCCGTATTCGTAACGGATGCCGTAGCCGTAGAACGGCAGCGAGAGAGTGGACGCCGATTCGATGAAGCACGCGGCGAGCCTTCCCAATCCCCCGTTGCCGAGGCCCGCGTCGGACTCACACTCCGCGAGCTTCTCCATCGCGAAGCCGAGCCGCTGCATCGCCTCGGCGTATTCGGCGGGCGCACCGAGGTTGATGATGTTGTTCAGCAGCAGGCGGCCGAGGAGAAACTCGAGCGAGAGGTAGTAGACGCGTTTCGCGTCGCGTTTGTAATACGTGTCCTGTGTCGCGAACCAGCGATCCATCACGCGGTCGCGCACCGAGAACGCGAGCGCCTGGAACGCATCGAGGTCTGTCGTGTTGTACGCGTCGCGCGCGACCGAGTACATCAGCCGGAACGCGAACGCGTCGACGATCGATTGAGCGTCCAGACCACCGGGCTCGGGTTGTGGGATCGTCTTCATGGATGTAGGCCGGGCTTCAGCCCGGCCAGCCGGGCTAAAGCCCGGCCTACGTTTTCATCGGTCATGCACGAAGTCGTCGACCGCCTTCCGGAACAGCACCGGCTCATCGACGAACGTCATGTGCGAACACTCATCGCGGCGCTCCATGCGGCGAAGCCTAGCAGAACTGACACATCGCGATTCGTGTGCGAAGAACCCAACCGCATAGAATCCCGCACGTCTGACCACCGACGAAGGAGAAAAGAATGCGTAGAGTCTTCCTCGGCGTGAGCCTTGTCCTGATTGCGGCGACCGCGCAGGCCCAGACGGCCGACGACATCATCGCCCACTACATCAAGACCATCGGCGGGACGCAGAAGATCGAATCGATCAAGACGCTGCGCCGGGCCGGAAGGTACACCGGAGGCGGCGGCTTCCAGGCGAACATCCGCGAGGAGAACAAGCGGCCGAACCTCGTGCGGCAGGAGTTCACGTTCCAGGGCCTCACCGGCATCACGGCGTGGAACGGGAAGAACGGCTGGAAGATCGAGCCCTGGGAAGGCAAGAAGGACGCGGAGCCTCTCGGCGAAGAAGAGATGAAGGCGATCGTCGAGGACGCCGATCTCGACGGCCCTCTCGTCAACTATCAGCAGAAAGGCAACAAGGTCGAGTACCTCGGCATGGAGCCCGTCGAGGGCACCGACGCCCACAAGCTGAAGGTGACTCTCAAGAGCGGAGACGTCCGCACCTACTACATGGATACGGATGACTACGTGCCGATCAGGATCGACACGCAGCGCATGGTCCGCGGCGAACAGCGCGAGTACGAGACCTCGCTCGGCGACTACAAGGAAGTCTCCGGCGTCTACTTCCCGCACTCCGTCGAGACGAACGTCAAGGGAAGTCAGTTCAAGCAGAAGACAACGTACGACCGCATCGAAGCGAACGTCCCGATGCCCGACAGCGAGTTCGAGGCGCCTGGCGTGCCCGGTCAGCCCAATCAGACCGCGCCCGATGCGCCGACAAAAAAGCCGCAGGCACCCGAACAGAAGAAGAAGCCGCCGGTGACGATGATGTTCTATCAGGCGCCGGTGGGAACGCCGGCGGCGACGGTGCGCGTCGACTCCGACACCATCTCGGGCCTCGGAGCGCGCAACATCGGCTCGGCCGCGATGAGCGGCCGCATCGCCGCAGTCGACGCCGTGCAGGAAGGGCAGCGACTCACCGTCTACGTCGGCGCGGCGAGCGGCGGCGTATGGAAGTCGACCAACGGCGGCACGACGTTCAAGCCGGTGTTCGACAAACAGGGCGTGCAGTCGATCGGCGCGGTGGCGATCGATCCGAAAAATCCAAAGACGATCTGGGTCGGCACCGGCGAGTCATGGACCCGCAACAGCGTGTCGATCGGCGACGGCATCTACAAATCGACCGACGGCGGCGATACGTGGACCAACATGGGCCTCAAGGATTCCGAGCGCATCGTGAAGGTGCTCGTCGATCCGACGGACTCGAACACGGTGTACGCGTGCGTTCCGGGAAAACTGTGGAGCGACAGCGACGACCGCGGCGTTTACAGGACGAGCGACGGCGGCAGGAGCTGGACGAAAGTGCTCAAAGGCGCGAACGCCTCCACCGGATGCTCGATGATCTCGCTCGATCGCCAGAATCCGAAGACCCTGTACGCCGGCATGTGGGACTTCCGCCGGAAGGGATGGACGTTCCGATCGGGCGGCGAAGGTCCGAACGCGCCCAGCGGCAGCGGCTTCTTCAAGTCGGGCGACGGCGGCGCAACGTGGAGCGACATCTCGAGCGCGAGCGGCCTGCCGTCGAAACCATGGGGCCGCGTGGCAGTGACGGTGGCTCCGTCGAATCCGAACATCGTCTACGCGTTCGTCGAGGCGGAGCCGCCGAAAAACGCGCTCTATCGCTCGGACGACGGCGGCCGCACATGGCAGCAGCGCGATCGCAGCCAGAACATGATCTGGCGCCCGTTCTACTTCGCGAATCTCATCGTCGATCCGAAGAATCCCGACAAGATCTACAAACCCGACCTGTCGCTCATCGCATCGAACGACGGCGGCAAGAGCTTCAGCAACATCGCCGGCGGCGCGCACGGCGACTTTCACGATGTGTGGATCGATCCGGGCAACACCGATCACCTGATCACCGGCGACGACGGCGGCCTCTGGTACTCGTATGACGGCGGCAATCGCTGGTGGAAGGCGGAGAATCTGCCGGTCTCGCAGTTCTACCACGTGAGCGTCGACAACGACATGCCGTATCACGTGTACGGCGGACTGCAGGACAACAGCTCGTGGGTCGGCGACTCGCAATACCCCGGCGGCATCACGAACAGCCGCTGGGAGAACATGTACGGCGGCGACGGCTTCTGGATGTTCGTCGATCCGAGCGATCCGACGTACATCTACGCCGAGTCGCAGGGTGGCGAGATCGGCCGCGTGAACCGCAAGACGCACGAGGGGCGCAGCCTCAAGCCGCTGCCCCGCTTCAAGGAAGGAAGACTCCGATTCAACTGGAACTCGCCGATCCACATCGGCCAGTCGGGCAACGTCTACATCGGATCGCAGTTTCTCTTCCGCACGCGCGACCACGGCCAGACGTGGGACCGCATCTCGCCCGATCTCACGACCAACGATCCCCAGAAGCAGAAGCAGGAGCAGTCCGGCGGCGTCACGGTGGACAACTCCGCCGCGGAAATGCACACCACGATCTACGCGATCGCCGAGTCGCCGAAGAACGCCGGCGTGATCTGGGCCGGCACCGATGACGGCAACCTGCAGCTCACGCGCGACGGCGGAAAGACCTGGACGAATGTCGCGGGAAACATCACCGGCCTTCCCAGGAACGCCTGGGTGTCATATGTCGACGCCGGTCACTTCGATGAGGGGACGGTGCTGGTGACGTTCGATCTGCACACGTTCGGCGACATGCGTCCGTACGCGTACCGCACGAGCGATTTCGGCAGGACGTGGACCCCGCTCGTCGCGGCCGACAGTCCGGTACGCGGCTACGCGCACGTCATCCGCGAAGACCTCGTCAACCCCAACCTCCTCTTCCTCGGCACGGAGCTCGGATTGTGGGTCTCGCTGGACGGCGGGAGACAGTGGGCGCAGTACAAGGGCGGCGATCTGCCGAACGCGGCGGTGCGCGATCTGGCCATTCATCCGCGCGACAACGATCTGGTGATCGCCACGCACGGCCGCGGGATCTGGATCATCGACGACATCACGCCGCTCCGCGCGCTCACGCCGGAGGCGCTCGCGCAGCCGGTCGTGTTCATGACGTCGCGTCCGAGCACGCAGCGCATCGTGGCATTCGGCGGGTGGGTGAACGGCGACGCGGCGTACGTCGGACCGAATCCGCCGAACGACGCGACGATCACCTACTACCAGCGCAAGCGGCACATCTTCGGCGACATGACCGTGGAAGTGCTCGACTCGAACGGAAAGGTCGTCAGCACGATTCCGACCAGCAAGCGGCGCGGATTGAGCCGCATCGGATGGCCGATGCGTCTGAAGCCGCCTCAGGTTCCGCCCGCGGCGAGCGCCGCGTTCGGCGCGAACGTCGGCCCGCGCATCCTCCCCGGCACGTACACCGTGCGGATGACCAAGGACAAACAGGTCTACACGATGCCGCTGGAGATCGTTCCCGATCCGCGCGCCTCGTACTCGCTCGATGACCGGCGCGCGCAGTTCGATCTGGCGATGAAGCTTTACAACCAGCTCGCGGAGATGAGCTACGCGGTTGAACGGATCAACGGCGCACGCCTGGCGCTCGATGATCGCGCCTCGCGGCTGCCGGCCACCGATGCCGCGGCGAAGCGCCTGCGCACCGCATCGGCTCAGGTCGATGAGCTGCGCAAGAAGATCGTGGCGACGAAAGAGGGGGGCATGATCACCGGCGAAGAGCGCCTTCGCGAGAACCTCGCCGATCTGTACGGCGGTGTGCTCTTCTACGAGGGCCGTCCGTCGCAGATGCAGGTCGAGCGCGCCGATGCGCTCTCGCGCGAGCTGGCTGCCGTCGCGTCCGCGTTCGACGCGTGGGCATCCGCCGAGCTGCCGCGCCTCAACGCCGACCTCGCGAAGAAGAAGCTCGATCCGATCCGGCCGATCACTCGCGAAGAGTGGGAGAAGCAGAGCGGCGGTGCGGGCGGGGATTGAACAATCACAGACCTACTCCCCGTTTGCGGGGAGCAGGCGCTGGCGTTACGCGAACCACACCGCCGTCAGCGTTTGATTGATGTGCCCCAGCCAGCTTTCGCCGTACGTGTGAAAGCCGCTGACCTGAAGACCATCGAAGACCTGCAGGAAATCGCCGTGCAGGTTTTTCTCGTCCATCTCCAGCCGGCGGAACACGCCGCTGAACGCCAGACCGCCTGACATCAGCCCGCCGAGCTCTTTGCGCGCGCGTGCGACTGCGCGCCGGGCGTCTTCCACGATGTCGGTGCTCTTCATCAGCCGCACGTCCATCCCCTCGGCGATGCGGCAGTAGAACTTCAGACCACCGTCGGCGAGCGCGCGCTGCGGACTGCGAATCCAGGCTTCGCCGTCGATCATCAGTCCGACCGGATGCTTCATGAACACCGAGCTGTCGAGCTTCTCCGGTGTCGTGCCCACCGCCTCGGCGTAGACCTTCAGTACCGGCCGCCCGTTCAGCTCGTACACGATGCGATTCAGCGGATCGGCGTGGGTGATGCGAAACGTCCGGTCGGTCGGCGCGTAGCTGCAGCTCTTCCCGACGGAGAACGGCACGGCCGCTTCGATGAGCAACAGCGCGGCGCCTTTCCCTGTCTCCTGGCCGTTGCAGAACACTTTCGTGGTCGCGAACTCGAGATCGTCGGCGGCCGATCCGCCGACGAACGACAACATCGGCGCGAGATCGCCGAGCACTTCATTGGCCTCTTCCTCGTGACCGGAAAGGCCGTCGAACAACACGATCCCGACGTAACGCTCCGGATCGGCGTTGCGGATGTTCGGGATCTCCAGATCGGCGGCCATCTCCTGAACGGCGGCCACGATCGCCTTCTCGGCGGCACGGCCGTAAGGGACGATGCGGGCGGAGCAGCGTGCGATCTTCGACGCATCCAGGGCCAGCGCCGTCACCCCACCTTGATGCATGCCGCGCTCGCAGAACTCTCCGGCCGTGGTGCAGCCGATGACCTGCGCCGAAATGAAGCGCTGTTTGAGCCAGCGCGAGATCGCGCCTCCGTCGTGTGAATGCGCCGCGAAGAACACGATCGCGGCAGGTTCGAAGCCCTCGAGCTGCTCGATCAACTCGCGAGCGGCGGCCGCGGAATCATTGTGTTGCGAAACCAGACTGCGGATGCCTCTGCTCATGCAAACAGAGTAGGCACCCCGGCGTGAACCCTCGTCAGCAGCATGTGAAAAAGGCGGGAAAAACTGTACGGGCCTCAACGATTGGTGGGAGAGGCGGTTACAGGACGCTTTCCGCACGTTTCTTGATGGCGCGGAGCCACATCCGTCGAATGATGTCGCTGCCGGGATGGATCATCCGCCAATAGACAGCGAAGGCGCGGCGGCCGCGCGGCGTCTTCGCATCGACGCGCGTTTCGGTCGACACATTCGATCCGCCGTGATCGTCCGGCGTGACGAGGAAGTTCATCACCGCGAGGGTTCCGGGCGCGATTCTCGTACCGACGACCATTTCGCGCGGCGGGTCATCGGCGAGGGAGCGAAATCCTGAGCGCGTTGCGACGGCGAGGATCGGCTCGCCCGCAGGCGCGTTGATGATGCTCTCCCTCCCCGCGCGGCCGGCGCGACGGATCGCGGTCAGCGTGCGGAACAGCGCAATCTCGTCGGCTGTGACGTTGCGGATCGCGTCAAACACACGCTGCGGCGGCGCGTCGACGTGAATCGTGTGGTGCTCGTCGAACTGCCATGAGGGCATGATGGCGTCGAGCTGTGAGGATTTCGTCGTGACGCGACGCTCCGCTGCGGGCCACGCGAGCGCGGCGACCATCGCCATCGCGCCGCTCGCGGCGATGACTGCGCCCCGCCTGCGTTGCCGCCGGGAGAGCATCGCCATCGCGCCACCGCCCACGGCGGCGGCACCAGCGTAGAGTGCGAACGAGTCGATCATCATGGTGTGGCGCGCAGAACTGGATCATCCAATCCATGCCGCGTCGTCGCCGACGTGGATCGTACCGCCTTCGACAATCTCGCCGAACACGCCGGCCCGCCAGTCCTTCTTCAGGGCCTCGCGCAGGCCGGCGCGTGCCTCGTCCATCATCTGACAGGGACGCGTCTCACCGAAGATGCGGATCGTGCACGGACCGAGGCGGAGCAGGCGGCCGCGCGAGTCGCGAAGGTCGAGACCGCGCAGCATCACGTTCGCACGGCGCGCCGACGGATCGACGGCGGCGCCCAGGTCGTGCAATGCGTCCGACCATGCCGATTCGTCAATCAGCGTGATCTGCCGCCGCCCGCCCTGGTCGGCGTTGCCGCGCAGACCACGGCCAGTGACGAGCTCCGCCTCCTCGAGCGGATCCATCGGACCGCCGTGCATTCGCTTGCGCCAGATCGACGTGACCACGGCTCGTTCCACAGACGTCGCCGGGCTTCCACTCTCCATCGAAGAGCATCGTAATCGATCCCTCTGCGGTCTTCGAGATGTGCGATCGCGTGATCACGTAGATCGGAACGCGCGTGCGCTGCGCCGTACGCACGTCGATCGACGACGGCGACGGCATCCAGTTCGGATGCGTGTGCACGATCGCGATGGTGTTCGCCGGGAAAGCACCGATCCACACTCCGCTGTTCGGCTCGCCCGCCGCCGGCCAGGGCACTTCGCTGACGGTACCGCTCGCGTCTCGGACGAGGAACGCGGCCTCTTCGAGCCGGCTGAATCCGAAGCGCGCCTGCTCGAGCAACTGCCAGAAGATCCGCAGCGCAGCCGGATCGGCGGCGATGTCACCGTGCATGCGCACCGGCAACGCCTCGCAGGCCATCACTTCGATTCCGATCGCTCCGCCGATCACGACTGCGAGAATCGCCCAGCGCCGCATCAAGACACCTCCTGACGACGATTAGTGGTACGGGGCGGCGGCGCGAGAGTTATCGGACTGTGGCGTCCGGAAATGGACAGAGGGCTCTTGGCTCTTGGCTGTTGGGAGCCACGCGCGAGCGGAACCCAAGAGCCAAGAGCTAAGAGCTAAGAGCTAAGAGCCGCCCCCTCACGCAATCCGCTTCTTCATGCGCGTCAGCGGCAGCGGCGTTCCGTCGGCGAGCGGCGGCTCGACGTCTTCGATCGGCTCGTAGCCGCACGCGGAGTACATCTCTCTTCCGCTGAGCATGGCCATCAACTCGACCTCCCGGAACCCCGCTGCGCGCGCTTCGTTTTCGCTGCGCTCGAGGATCTGGCGTCCGATGCCGCGCCGCGCGTACGCGGGAGCGACGAACATCGCGCGCACGCGTGCCGGCTCCGTCGCCGGATCGAGCATGCGCTCCTCATTGCCGTGCGCTGCGCTGCCGGCGTAGAGCTTCCCGCGGCGGCTCCATCCACCGCAGCCCACGATCGCCCCATCATCGATCGCGACGAAGTAAGTCGCGTCCTCGATGAGATAGCGGTCGATGTGCGCGACGTGCTCGACCGAGCTGGCGATCTGCCGCTCGTCATACGTGCGTCGTCCCAGCCCGACGAGAGACTCGCGCATGACGCGCTCGATGTGGGCGACGTCCTCAACAGTCGCTCGGCGGATCGAAAAGGACATGACAACAGCGTAGTCGATGTGGTGCCGCCGGCGCGATGGCCGAGACGGCGGCGCTCCTCGGGTCGATCACTCGCGCACGAACGCGGTCACGGCGCCGATCGCAGCGAGCGCCGCAGAAACGTAGAGACTCGCCTGTACGCCGCGAACGAGCGCGTGCGGTCCTCCGCGGGCGAGAATCGTCGTGAACACCGCACCCGAAACGCCGATACCGAGGACCATGCCGACGTTGCGCGCCGTGGCCAGAACACCCGCTGCGATGCCCTGTCGATGCCGCGGCGCGGCACCCATCAGCGCGCTGTTGTTCGGCGACGCGAAGAGACCGACGCCAAGCCCGACGACCGCCAGTCCGCCGGCGATCACGAAGAGCGATCCCGTCGGAGCGAGTCGGGCGATGATGAACAACCCGGCGGCGAGAATGAGCATCCCCGCCGTCGCAAGCGAGCGCGAGCCGATCCGGTCCGACAACGCGCCGCTGATCGGCGCGACGATCGCCATCACGATCGGTTGAGCGGTGAGCACCAGTCCCGCATGGCTAGTGTCCAGGCCGCGGCCTTCGATCAACAGAAACGGCACAACGAACAGCACTGAGAAAACGCAGATGTAGTTAAGCAGGCCGCTGACAGTCGCCGCGCTGAAGACGCGGCTGCGGAACAGAGTGAGGTCGAGCATCGGATCCGAACGCCGGCGCTCGAATCTCACGAACACGGCGAGCAACGCGGCTGCGAGGACGAGCAGCGACCACGTTGCGGGCGATCTCCAGCCCCAGGCGTGCCCCTGATCGAGCGCGACGAGCAGCGACACCAGTCCGGCCGTGAACAGCGCCGCTCCGCTGTAGTCGAATCGCTCGCCTTTCTTCTCCGGCCGGTCGTCCTCGATCGCGCGCAGGCCGAGGATGATGCCGATGGCGCCGACCGGCACGTTGATGTAGAAGACGGCCCGCCATCCAAACGCATCGGCGAGCCAGCCGCCGAGCGAAGGGCCCGCGGTCAGGCCGAGGTACGTGAACGTCGCCTGAGCGCCGAGGGCGCGGCCGCGCTGTTCTGCCGGAAACGCCTTCGTGAGGATCGCCGGCGAATTCGCGAACAGCATCGCCGCACCGACACCCTGCAGGGCGCGCATCGCGACGAGCATGTGCGCGGAGCGCGCGAGGCCGCAAAGCGCCGATCCGATCACGAAGAGAACGAACCCGCCGATGTACATGCGCTTGTGACCGCGAAGATCGCCGGCGCGGCCGACGCCGAGGAGCAGCGCACTGACGACGAGGAGGTAGACCGTAGCCACCCACTCGATCGCCGCGACGCTCGCGTGCAGCTCGCGCCCCAGGACCGGCAGCACCGTGTTGACGACGCTGCCGTCGAGCGCGGACATGAACGTGCCGACGCCGATCGCGGTGAGAACCGACCAGCGGCGGTCCGATGCCGCCTCATTCATATGATCGCTCGCATGATCGCTCGCGCAATGAAGAATCGCTGGTCGGAAACGCCTGCCGATGTCATCGAGCAGACCGCGGCCGGCGAAAGCCACCGGCGCGCTGCTCCCCGTCGACGGCGGCGTGAAGGAAGCGTTCCCGCGCTGATCTCCGGCGCCTACAATGAATCATGTCGCCGGTCCACCGGCCCTCCGATTATCGGCGCATTTCGTTGCGCGCGACCGGCGGGAAGGTCAAGGCCATCTTCTGGCACCTCGGCGTTCGCTGCGCGCTCGAGGAACGCGGCTTCACGTTCACCAGCGGCTTCGGACCTCCTCCGGACGCGCTTCCAGGTGAGATCGGACTGCTCGTCGGCTCCTCGGCGGGCAGCGTGTTCTCTCTTCTCGTCGCCGCCGGCTACGACGTCCCGACGATCCTGAGCTCCTTCCTCGGTCGCGATTCGGATTTGCCGCGCATTCTCCCGTCCACGATCTTCAAGCGCCGGCGACGCGGCATCGTCGGTTACGTCCGGCGGCTGCGGAATGCGGTGAATCTCCGCGCAAACGAAGACATCTTCCCGGGCAGCGGCGTCTGGTCCGACGGCGCCGAGCACGATGAAGAGGAGTTGCCGACGCCGCCCGAAACGGATTTCGCGCTCACCTTCCGACGATTCCTCCGGCACTTCCGGCTGAGCGACCTGCTCGTCCTCCGCGCCCGTTACTCACTCGCCGGCATGGAAGGATGGTTCCGGCAACTGTTGCGCGATCACGACCGCTTCGAAGATCTCCGGACTCGCCTGTTCATCCTCGCGTCCGATCTCGACGCACCGCAGACCACGGTATTCGGAACCCGCAACGACGAGCACGGCTGGTATCGCTACCTGTCCGGCATCCCGATCTCGCGTGCGGCGGCATGCTCGATGGCGATTCCATCGATCTTCAATCCGGTCGCGGTGACGATGGACGGGCGCAAGCACTACTTCATCGACGGCGACGTCTACAACCCGACGGAGACGATGGTGGAAGCGGATTACAAGTGCGATCTGGCGATCATCTCGTCGTTCGAGGCGCCGTACCGCTTTCACCCGGCCATCGGATCGCTCCACCACCTCGGCCTGCCGTACGAGATCACGCAGACGATCGCGCTGACGATCTACAGCCGCTTCATGCAGAGCCGCGGTGCGAAGCAGTCGAAGGCGGCGGCGCTCGCGGTCGTGCGCGACATCCTCTCCCGGCACGTCGACGAGGAGACGCTCGAGCGCGAGTGCCGGCGCGTGGCGGACGCGCTCGATATGTCACTGGAGATGAAGACGCTCTTCATCCACCCGTACAAGAATCCGCTGCTCTTCTTCGGCAATCCGTTCGACCTCTCGTCGCGATCATTCACGAAGATGATCGTCGAGGCCTCGCTTCAAGCGAGCGAGCTGCTCGACCGCGAAGGCTTCTGACGCCTGAATAGTGTGGGGCCGGTGATCACCAGGAATGACGGTCGCGGATCGCGATCAACTCCGTAGTCGGGCGACGACCGCCTCGACGTGAATGCGCGTTGTATCGAAGAACGGCAACCCGAGATACTCGGGCTCGCGCAGGATGAGCGGCAGCTCCGTGCCGCCGAGGATCACGCCGTCGATGCCTCGCTGATCGCGAAGTCGCTCCACGACGCGAAGCAGCCCATCGCGCGTCTCCGGAAGAAAGGCCGCGTTCACCAGCTCGGACATGTACTTGTCGTGAACGTAATTCTGGTCCTCTCCCTGCGGCGCCACGACCTCGATACCGCTCCGGGAAAACACCTCCGGATAGAAGCGTCCCTGCATCGTGAAGCGGGTTCCGAGGAGAGCCGGTTTGCGAACGCCGCGAGCGAGAACCGCCGCGCCAGTCGCCTCGACGATGCTGATCAACGGAATCGATGATCGGCGCGCGACCTCGTTGAAGACGATGTGCGGTGTGTTGGACGCGAACAGACCGAAGTCCGCGCCGGCGGCGGCCAGCCGCGCCATTTCCGCGACGAGATAGTCGGTGACGGCCGGCAGGTCATTCGATCCTATCAACGACAGCATCCGATGCAGATCGATGCTGTTGATGAGGATCGAAGGATTGCCGCCGTCGCGCCGCTGTTCGCGATGACGGCCGAGGATCTGACGGTAATACTCGATCGTCGACTCCGGAGCGATCCCGCCGATGATTCCGACCGTTTTCACTCGGATCCCGCCGCCGGAACCCGGATCATCACCAGGCCTGCCCCGAAGATGGCGCAGCCGGCGATCGCCGGTCCGAGGTGCGTCATGCTGAGATAGCCGATCGCGGGATGCACGCCGATCGCCGCGCTGAACCCGAACACCCCCGCGATTGCGAGAGCCTGCCGGAGACTTCGCGACGGTCTCGCGTAGAGAACGGCAATGAACATCACCAGGCCGCAGGATAGCAGCGCTCCGCCGAAACCGGCACGGTCGTGCGCGATGAGCGGAAGCAGCCGCGGATTGATGGCCCGGACATTCTCGGCCGAGGCGCGCATGAACTCGAGATCCTGCGGCACGAACACCGTGGTCATGCCGACCGTCATGATCGTCAGGCCGGCCGCGATCATGCCGAACGTCGCGCCGAGAAGGAGAGCGCGGCCGCGGCCGTAGCGCGAGCGCAGATCGATTGGAGCCGGCCTCACTCGCTCTTCGCGCAGCGATCTGGTTCGCACGAGCGCTGCCGCGAAGAGTGGCGCCAGCACGAGAGTGGCTGCGCCGTGCCACGTGTCGAGATATCCATACCCGAGATACGACAGGAACGTGAGGAAGCCGGCAACGCCGCTGATGGCCAGCGCCCACCAGGCCCACGCTTCGCGTCGCTTCAACGGAAACTGCGCCAGCCACAGATACATCACCGCGATGGCCAGCAGGACGCCCCCGAATGAGACGCGGTCGTGGATCATGAAATGGACGACGCGGCAACCGTAGAACGCGCACAACTGCTTCGCATCGAGACCGAGATACGCCGTGTCATGCGGGAGAAACTGGCCGGTGGAAGCCTGAAAGACCGCGAACGCGCCGGAGCCCATCAGCACGAGTGCGACGAGCTTCACGAGCGCGCGGCCGTCGCCGATCAGCGCCGCGATCAGCCCCTCGTCGCGAGGCGCTTGTGTCGTGAGACTCGTGCGCATGTCAGAACAGAAGCTTGACCGGTCTCAACCCGGCGCGGTCGAACAGCGGATCGAGTCGCGTGGCGAGCGCCGGCCAGTTGTGATGCGGCACGGCCGGGTAGAGATGATGCTCGAGATGATAGAGATGCTCCATCGCCAGCCACGAGAGGACCTTCCCGCGGAAGAGGCGCGTCTGCATCAGATCGGTCGGCCCCGAGGCATCATGCGGGATGTACGCGGTGATCACTGGAAAGATCCAGCTTCCGGCGATCATGAGGAGCGCGTACGCGAGCGGTGCAATGGTCATCGGCACGGCGGCGATGCATCCCGCAAACAGGAGCGTCGTCACGGCACACTCCGCCGCCGCCCACCGGCGATGCGATCCCGGCCGGCGCATCGCGAAGAACCACAGACGCGCCTGCAGACCGATTCCTTCGACGAGCGCGCGCCACAACGGCATCCGCGCCGCCGCACCTTCGATGTCGTCGTCCGCCGGAAACGCAGCATGATGGTGAAGATGCACGGCGCGATAGGCGTGGCCGCTGCGGAACGCGATCAGCTCGATGAGCGACAGCATGATCTCGTTGAGCCAGCGCGGCAGGCCGAGCGTCCGGTGCACGAGGTCATGCGAGATCGATCCGTACGTCAGAAAGCTCAGAAGGACCGGACACGTGAGGGCGGCCACCCAATGCCCCTGCGCCGCGAGGGCGAAGAACAGCGCGACGAGAACGAACGGAGTCACGAGCGAGAACGCCCGTCGCCAGACAGGCACGATCAATAGATCGCGTCCCAGCTCGTCGATCGACGGCAGGTCGCAACCGGTGTTCCTCATCGGTCCCTACTTCACCCGTTGCCAGGCGTTGCGGTACTCGAGAATCGCGTTGGCCGACCTGCCGGCACGCGCCAGCGCATCGCCCTGGGCGAGGTCGCGATTCGCCTTGTCGATTTTCTTGCCTCCGCCGTGAGCGTCACCGATCGCCGTGGCCGCCACGATCCTGCACGTCTTCACGATGAGACCGATGGTATCGATCAGCGCGGCGCGATCGAATTGCGTGTGTTTTTCCCTGAGAAAGTCGATCAGCACGACCACTGCGTTCTTGCAAGAGATGAACATCTTGTTGCCACCGCCCGGAGTAAGCCGCAGCGAATCGCGCCACAGGTGGCCGTCGGTCGCTGCGACAAGCGACGCGATCGCGCGGTCGAGCTTCTCCAGATCGGCAGGGAACGTCACCCCATTGCGCAGTTGCTGCGCCCGATCGACCGCCTGCTTCAGCAAATCCAGCGCACCTAGAATCGTGAGCTGGCCCGCGACAAACTGGAACGAGTAGTTCGCGGCAGAGAGTGTCCCCTGCGTCACATTGATCGGGTACGTACCGGGAACGCTCGCGGATGTCGCAGGCGTGCTCAGCGATGGCGCGCCCGACAGGATCGACGCGCTCTCGCCATTGACGAAACCCGAGTAGTGCACAGTGAAGGGTGGCAGAGGATCGAGATAGACCGACGACTTGTCGTCTGCTGTGACCGTCAGCGGCGCTCGATTCACGATGATGTCCACCGACTTCGTCGCTGTCGTGAACTGCGCAGGATCGGCAGGCGTGAACGTCGCGGCCAGCGTGTGCACGCCGGCGGCAAGAATCGTCCCCGCCGGAGGCGCATACGCCAGCGTGCCGGGAGCCGAGACCGACGCGTTCAACTGTTCGGATCCGAGGGCCGTGCCGTAGGGAATCGGCGCCGGCGCGGTCCACGTGATGATCGGCTCGGCCGGCCCCGTGCCGTTGCGCTGAATCGAGCTCACGGCCAGAACGAGATACTCGCTGCCCTCGCTGAGAGTCACGCTGATCGGCCAGGTATCGTTCAACGCGAACTTCACGACATCCGCACCGGCCGAATCGAGAACGCGGAGCATCACATTCTTCCGCGCGGCCGCGCCCATCGTCTCCACCTGGTGGCGCCAGTCCCACAGCGTCGTGTCGGCCGTGAGCGGCCGGACACAGAGGATGTCGCCGTAGCTGAGGCGCCCCGCGAGTTTCACGACGGCTCCCGTTCCGCTCATGCTCACGATGACTTCGTTCGACGAGCCGATCCGGCCGCAGTCGCTGAACGGCAGCGAGGTCTGACCGCTCGCCTCGAGCAGAAATGACACTGCCTGCGCGTCCCTGGCGGGCGCGATGAAGAGGACGAGCAGCGCGGCGAGCGCGGCGGTGCGCATGGTCAGACGAGGAGCGCTCGCTTCATGGCGTTACGCGCTGAATGTTCTCGACGGCCAGCGTAAACGTCTCGATGAGCTCACCGGCATTCGGCCCGGTGCCATACGTGAGCGAGGACGGCCAGGCGTTCACGAAGTTCCATCTCCCGACAGGCTGAAGGGTCGCGTCCCTGGCGATGAGCGAGACGTTCTTTCGTGCGCTCGACACGTCCCCGTTCTCGACGAGAGCGCGCCAGCTCGCCAGCTCGAGGCTCGAGGTGAAGCCCCGGCTGCACGTGACGTTGAGAATGTTGGTGCGCCCCGGAAGCTTGACCACGGTGCCGGTCGCACCGACGATCTGCACGAGGACTTCGCTCTCGGAGCCGAACGGCTGGCATGAGCTGAAGATCGCGACCTCCGCACCGTCAACCACGAGGGAGTAGACAGCGATCGTCGGCGGAGGCGTGCCGCCCGGAGCCGCAAGAAAAAGAATCGCGCAGAGCGCGAGCAGTAGTCGCCGCATGAAATGCTCCTTTCGGGTGTCCGCTGAATGTACACCAGGAGGATGCCGTCATCAACCCGGCTCGTTCTTGTCGGCGATCTTGCGGCGGAGCGCGTAACCGACGATCTGCGCGCGATCGTGCAGGCGCAGCTTGTCGAGGATGTTGCGGACGTGGAACTTCACGGTGTTCTCGCTCAGATTGAGGCGCTTGGCGAGTTTGCGATTCGATGTCACGCCCTCGACCATCAGCTCGAGCACATCGCGCTCGCGCGGTGTGAGCGACTCCTCTTCCGTCGTCTCCTCCTCCTTCTCCGGGCGCGCGAACTCCTGCAGAAGACGGCGGGCCAACGCCGGTGTGAGCGCCGGCTCGCCGCGGCTGGCGCGTTCGAGGAGAGGGAAGAAATCGTCCGCCTCCAGATTCTTCGGCAGATAGCCCAATGCCCCGGCTTTGATCGCTTCGAACAGATTCGAGTCGTCTTCCGACGCCGTTAGAATCACGACGCGGACCTCCGGCATCTCGCCGACGAGTTGACGCGTGGCCGACATGCCGTCCAGTTCGGGCATGGAGAGGTCCATCAGGACGAGGTCGGGCTTCTGCTCGTGTGCGAGCTTGACCGCGTCGTTCCCATTCCGCGCCTCGCCCACAACCTCATGACCCTGAGCAGTTAGCAGGCTGCGGAGGCCGTCGAGAAAGAGCGGGTGGTCATCGGCGATGACGATTCTCACGACCGGAGTATAGCGACGTTGTGTTGCGCCACCCACCCGCCTGGTGGGGCGATTCCCGTCCGTCCGCGACTGCCCTCATGGCCGATTTCGGGATCACTCCTCCCACGGCGCTGTTCGGCATGATCAACGCGACAAACGAGCTGCTCGTCCGCTTCGACCTCCCTTTCAGGCGCACTCGTGACACCGCCGACGATCAGCGGCTGGCGCGCGCGCTGGCGCGGTAGTGCAGAATACGCGCTGCCGGATGCGCTCACGATGACGCTTCGCAAACTGAAGATTCTCGCGACTGCCGTTCCGATCGCCGCCGTCGTCGTCCTGGAAGTCGTACGGTACGTACTCCTCGGACAGATGCTGCCGTGGCGCAACCGTTTCATCCTCGATGCGGTCACCGTCGGTGCGATCTTGATTTTCTCGACGATCATCTTCCGCTACGTCGGCGGCATGCAGAAGCGGCTGGAGCGGCAGAACGAGGAGTTGCTCGCGCTGCACAGCGCCGGCCTCGACGTCGCATCCGAGCTGTCGCTCGACGCCGTGCTCCACAAGGTCGTCGAGCGGGCGCGAAAGCTCGTCGGCGCGCGCTACGGCGCCCTCTCGGTGATCGATCGCGACGGACACATTCAGCAATTCATCGCCTCAGGCGTGACACCGGAGGAGCGAGCGGCCATCGGGCCGCCGCCTGTCGGACATGGTGTCCTCGGCGTGGTGCTGCACGAAGGTCAGCGTTTGCGTTTGGGCGACGTGCGAGAGCACCCACGCTCGGCCGGATTTCCGCCGAATCATCCGGTGATGAAAACGCTGCTCGCGGTTCCGATCGTCTGCAGCAGTCCCTTCCTCGGCAATCTCTATCTGAGCGAGAAGGATAACGGCGAGAATTTCACGCCGGGCGAGGAAGAAACGCTGGAACGGTTCGCCGTGCAGGCGGCGATCGCGATCGACAATGCACACCTGCACGCGCAGGCTGCCGATCTGGCAGTGGCGCAGGAGCGCTTGCGCATCTCCCACGAAATGCACGACGGTCTCGCGCAGGTCCTCGGATACGTCAACACGAAGGTGCAGGCGATCGATGCCTATCTCAAGCGCGGCAAAGGGGAGGAAGCGAGCGAGCAACTGCAAGAGCTCGCCGTCTCCGCGCGTGAGGCTTACGGCAAGGTGCGCGAAGGAATCGGCGATCTGCGCACGCTTCCCGATCCGGATCGTCCGCTGCAGGATGTGCTCCGCGACTACCTCGAGGGTTGGAGAGAGCAGACCGGCATCAGCACGCAGTTCACGTTCTCCGGAGACGTGCACTTGCGGCCGGTCGTCGAATTGCAGCTCGTGCGCATCGTTCAGGAGGCGCTCGCGAACGTGCGGAAGCACTCACGTGCCACGAGCGCGCGCATCGTGGTGGCACGGCGTGACGGGACTGTCGCCGTCACGGTCACCGACAACGGCATCGGATTCAATCCCGGCGCGAAGCCGCGCACCGAGTTCCCGCGTTTCGGTCTCTCGACCATGCGCGAGCGCGCCGACTCGATCGGCGCGGTCCTGGCGATCGACAGCGCGCCCGGCCGCGGCACGACCGTCCACTTCGAGCTGCCCGCGCTATGACCACAGGAAGGGCAGGCTTTCGCCTGCCCTTGCCCTTGCCTCAGCGGCAGTCGCACTTGCGGCACTTGCAGACGCCGCACCCGCATGAATTCGATTCGGTCATGGTCGTTCTCCTTTCACACCTGCAGACGCACGCCCCGCGCGTTCATTACACTGCCGGCCCATGAAGCCGGAGATCGCCGAACGCCTGGTCGCGGGACACCGGGAGTTCCTCGCCTTTCTGGAGCGTCGGGTCGGCGACCGAGCGCTCGCCGAGGACATCCTGCAGGATGCGTTCGTGCGGAGCGTCGAGAAGGGTGATGACATCCGCGATGACGCTTCGGCAGTGGCGTGGTTCTATCGAATCCTCCGCAATGCGGTGATCGATCATTACCGGCGAAGCGGCGCGCGGAATCGCGCTCTCGAATCCTTCGCGCGCGAGCTCGAAGGCGCGACGGAGCCTCCGCCGCAGACGATGGAAGCGATCTGCGAATGCGTCACCCGCATCGCATCAACGCTGAAGCCGGACTACGCGGCCGCCATCCGGCGCGTCGAGATCGACGAAGTGCCGGTGCAGACCTTTGCCGCGGAGGCGGGCATCACTCCGAACAACGCCGCGGTGCGGGTGTTTCGCGCGCGTGAAGCGCTGCGCAAGCAGGTGCGCGCATCATGCGGAACGTGCGCCGAGCACGGATGCGTGGATTGCCACTGCAAGAAATCCTCGAGCTCGTGACTCAGGCGTGCGCCGGCCTGTTCCGCTGCGTCACAGCCCGCAGCGTCACATACGCACCGATGAAGATCAGGACGATCGCCAGTGTCGGCAGCTCGATGCCCGCCATGTTCGCAGCGCCGGCCGCGACGGCGGTCGCGCCGACCACGACGGTGAAGAGGCTGATCTTCAGCTCGTTGAGATAACGCGCGACGTTCAGCGCGAGCATGATCACGCCCGCTCCGATCAGCCACGTTCCGCGGGGAACCAGTGCCTCGGGAACGAGCCAGATGCCGCCGAGCATCATCAGAAACACGCCCCACGCGATCTCTTCCATCCGGCGGTCGAGCGGGCGGTCGTCGGTTCGGATGTTCAGTCGGCCTTCCATATCGAACCTCCTTGGCATGGACAGATTCGTCCGTCCACCGCGAACGTCGATGGCTGATCGCACATCCCGTGGTGATGCGCACCGCATTTTCGCTATTGCAGCCGAGCCAGCTCGCGGTTGATGTCCGCGTGCAGCGTCGGTGGGGCGCCGTAGAACACCCGAACGATCCTGCCGTTCGCGTCGGCGAGGAACAGCGTCGGAATCGAGGGAGGCGCCGCGAACGCCGACAGGAGATCACCCGACCCGACCACTACCCGCGCCGGCGGTTGAATCTTCTTCAGCACAGCGTCGATGTCTTTCCGCTCGGACTCGACGGCGATGCCGACGAGCTGCACTTTCGACGTGTCGAGCGTCTTCGTCCACTCCAGCGTGGCGAGGCACGGCGGACACCACGTGGCCCACACTTCGACGAGCACCGGCTTGCCTTTCAGATCGGCGAACGTGAAGCGTTTGCCATCGAGATCGACGAGATCCGCGGCGGGAAGGAACTGCTGGCGCGGTGTGCTCTTCGACAACTCTCGCGACGCGACCTTCCCGCCGGCCAGTCGCGTGTCGATCATCCGCTGAAGATCGCTCTGAAACTTCCGACGGTTCGCGAGATCCGACCAGGGGACGTATCGCCCGCTCTTCGCGCCACTCCACTCGTAGAAATCCTCGGGCCGCGCGACGAGTGCGTCATCGACGAAGATGGCCGGGTACTTGTCGACACCGAAACGGTCGGCGAGCGGCGACGCGCCGAAGTCCTCGACGCTGAAGCGCACTTGCTGGCCGTACTTCCGCGTGACTTCCTGCGCCAGCAAACTTGCCGGATCGGAAATGCTTCACGTGTACGGCCAGCGGACGAGCGTGACGTTGACCGGAGCAGCCGCCGCAACCGCAGCGGTCGCCGCGAACAGTGTCGCAAGAATCAGTCGCTTCACGATGAGCTCCTCACGAGCGATGTGTAGAGCGAAATCACGTCCGCGCGGATGATGCGGCTGTTGTCCGGCGACTCGAGATCGGCAATCTCACTCCAGAGTGCGATGACCTCGTCGTCCGCGCCCCCGACAGCAGGGGCGGGCTGCGCGGTCTGCGGCCGCGGCGCGCGCTTGCTCAGCTCGAGTCGCGACTCGAGCAACATCAAGGTCGCCGCTTCGAGCCGCTTCCCGTCGAGCAGCTCGCGCGTCTCCTTGAGCTTCGCGCTCACCGACAGCAGCGAGCGGCCGGTCGGCTCTTTCTCGAATGCCTGAATCGCCTCGCCCTGCAGCGCGTCGAGCGCCTTCCCGAGCTTCGCCGCGGTCGGAAGCTTCGCAGTCGATGACACGTCGAGCGGCAACGACTGGACGAACTCGCGGAAGCGGAGATTGCCTTCAGCCTCGCTGACGTAATAGACGCCGCTGCCTGCCGAGTCGACTTTCGCATACGCGATGCTCGCTCGAAAGAGCTTCTCGGCGCGGTTCGTGGCCGCCTCCTGCAGCGCTTTCTTCACGACCGATCCGCGTGCGGGCGGCGCCGGCTTCTCGAACCGGGCGCGACTCCCGTTCCAGAAAGTGCGGAACGCGTCGAGATCCTGACCCGCGGCCTGATGCTCGGCGAGAAATGCCAGCGACTCGATGCCGCTGTACGCACCGCGCAATCTGTAAAGGCGAAGAAGAGGTGTCTTCGCGGCGCGCGCTCTCTCCAGCGCGTCTCGATAAGCCTTCACAAGCTCACTGAGATCCTTCGGGACGCCCGGCTCCACCTTCGTCAGGATTGCGCCGAGGCGGTCGATTTCGCCGGAGAGAAGCGAATCGGTCGAGTCGGCCGGCCCACCCGCAACGGCTGCGACCAGAACGGCGGCGGCAATGAAGTGCACGGCGTGACACTACCGGAATCCGCCGCGCAGAACCGCACGATCGGAACCATGTTGCGCGATTCGTAACCGCCCTGCGTGGATAATGTCGCCGCGGAGGAATCATGCGGAAACTCATGCCCGTCGTCGCTCTTCTCGCATTCGCCTGCGCGTCGCAGCCGGTGCAGACTCCTGCCCAGCGTCTCGAGACCACGCCGCGTCACAACGAGTGGGTCCAGGTGAAGAACGGCGCGCGAACCGTGCATGCCTACGTTGCGTATCCGGAGATCGCGACCAAGGCCCCGGCGATCGTGCTGATTCACGAGAATCGCGGACTGACCGACTGGGAGCGCAGCGTCGTCGATCGCCTCGGGCAGAACGGTTTTCTGGCGATCGCACCCGACCTTCTTTCCGGCATGGCGCCGAATGGCGGGCGCGCAAGCGATTTCGCATCGCTCGATGCAGCCCGCGAAGCGATCTCGAAGCTCCCGCCGGAACAGGTGATGAGCGATCTCGATTCGATTGCCGACTACATCAAGCGCGATCCTGCCGCGAACGGACACCTCTTCGTCGCCGGCTTCTGCTGGGGCGGCACGAGAACGTGGCTCTTCGCGAATCATCGGCCGGATGTCGCCGCGGCGTTTCCGTTCTATGGCACAGGACCACAGGACGAGGCGGGCGTCGCCAGCATTCACGCGCCGGTGTTCGCGTTTTACGGCGGCGCCGATGCGCGCGTGAACGCGACCGTGCCGAAGACTCAGGAGCTGATGACCGCCGCCGGAAGACAGTTCGATCCGGTGACCTATGAGGGAGCCGGTCATGCGTTCATGCGCACCGGCGAGGCCGCCGATGCGTCGGAAGCCAATCGCCGCGCGCACGATCAGGCGTGGAGCCGCCTCCTGCAGCGACTTCGGGCTGCGAGTACGGCACCGCCGGTGTCATCTTCAGATCCGACAGTGCCGAATGCCGCTACCCTGACCCTCTGCCACTGAGCTCAGTGGTGCCGGAAGCGGCCGCGGAATCCGAACCCGAATCGCGGGCCGAATCCGATCCCGATCGATACGCGCGGTCCGTACCAGAACGGATCGTAGTAACCCCAGCCGTACCCGTAACCGTAGCCGTAATAGAACGGATCGTAGTACGGCGCGTACATCCGGGTCACGACGCGCTCGCGCGTCTCGCGCCGCGCGTCCTTCATGCGCGCCGCCGATTCGTCGATCACGGCCTTGATCACCGCGGACGAGACGTGTGCGTCGTTCATGGCGATGACATCGTCCCCGCTGACCTCGAACGGCTCCGCTGTCTTCTTCACGAACGCGATGATCTCGTCATCACCGACGCCGGCCTTCGCCATCTTGATGACGTCGTCGACGACGAGCACGGTTCGGGTCACCGCGAATGCGGGCACGGCTGCAACGAGCAGGAAAGCAACTGTCAGGATCATTCGCTTCACGGGGTTCTCCTCCCAGTTCCTGAGAACGACGCTGATGCGATCCATGAGCCAGCGGGCCTGCCCCCTCGTCCGACAGGCAAACGATTTTCGGCCCGGCGTACCTCTCCCCAATCGAGGACAGGGCCGTCCACAATTGACGACTCAGAGTCTATCCTGAGCGAAGCGAAGGATCTGCTGTGCGCGGCTGCGCCCCGGTAGATCCCTCCCTGCGCTCGGGATGAAAGACCGCGTCTATCGCCTGATCTTCACCGCCGCCGCGGCGTACAACATTACTTTCGGCCTCTGGGCTTCGCTCTTCCCTCGCGCATTCTTCGAGGTCTTTCGCCTCGCGCCGCCTCGCTACCCCGCCATCTGGGCCTGCCTCGGCATGGTGGTCGGCCTCTACGGCGTGGGATACGCGTACGCGGCGTGGCGTCTCGATCGGGCGTTCCCGTGGATCGCGATCGGACTTGCCGGGAAGGTGCTCGGCCCGATCGGGTGGTTGTCCGTCGGCACGGGCGAGCTGCCGGTCCGCACGTTTTCGCTCATCGTGTTCTTCGATGATCTGATGTGGTGGGTCCCGTTCTCGATGTTTCTCCTGGAAGAGACGGCGATCACGCGATTCCTGAAGCGCACCGCACCATACTGGTGCGCCGCGCTGCACGCGATCGCGGGAGCCGGAACCCTGCTGCTGCTGCGGGGTGGGAGTGAGGCGGTGACGGACATTCAACAGCGCATTGGTTACATGGACCAGCATCCCGACCGCTGGCGCGTGGGCTGGCTGTTGTGGATGCTCGCGGCGATCTCGCTGGCGGGTTTTTATGCGTGGTGGGGCAGCCGCATCGCATCGAGGGCCGCGCTCACCGCATTCGCGATCGCTGCCCTCGGTCTGGCGTGTGATTTCGCCGGCGAGTCGATCTACATCGGCTGGATCCCGCGGCCGGATACATCGCTGTATCGCGCGGCATCGCTGCTCACCGCGGCGGCCGGCAACGGTCTTTACACCGTCGCGGCGATCATTCTCACGCTGACCACTCCGGGGTTGCCATTCCGGGCCGTCGCGTGGCTCGCGTGGGCGAGCGGCATCGCGCTGACCGTCTTCGCGATCCTCAACATTCCGATGGGCGTGGTGATCGCGAGCGGAGCGCTGATGATGCTGTTCATTCCATGGGTCGTGGCCGTCGGAGTCCAATGGCGATGAAGCGCGTCGTCATCCTCGGCGGCTCGGGCTTCTTCGGGAAGCTCATCGCCGAGCGTCTCACCGCCGCGGGTCTGCAGCCGATCGTCGCGTCGCGCTCCGCCGGTGAGCTGCGCATCGATGCGAACAAGCCGGAGGACCTGCGCGCGAATCTCAAGCAGCGGGATCTGGTGATCGACGCCGCC
>Ga0210377_10000388_pt1 | contig 41767 bp, 14 predicted proteins | sample PLM4_65_b1redo_FD_155480 | JGI IMG/M metagenome (GOLD analysis project Ga0210377, IMG submission 155480) | Groundwater sediment microbial communities from an aquifer in East River, Colorado, USA - PLM4_65_b1 redo | ecosystem: Environmental > Terrestrial > Soil > Riparian zone | place: USA: East...
CCCTGTTCTCGAGTCTCTTCGGCATCCCGCGCATCGTCTCGGGCCCGATCGCCGGCGTCACCGTGAGCGCCGTCGGCTGGGAGCCGTTCTTCTGGCTCACCCTGTTCGCCGGCATCCCCGGCATGCTCATGCTGCAGCGCTTCTCGCCGGTCGGCGTGCGCGATCCCGTGTTCACCGTCGAGGCGCCGACGCACCGCAAGCCGCTGGCGACGCGCGCACTCGTCTGGCGCGGTGTCGGCGGGGGGGTGGTCGCTCTCGTGTTCGGCGCGTTCAGTCTCGCGGCGCTCGCCGCCTCCCGGGCGATGCGCGCGACTCCCGGGACCGGGTTCGAGTTGGCGGGGCCGCTGGCGGCGCTGGTGGCGCCGCAGGGCGTCGGCGGGTGGCTGGAGAGCGGCGGTCTGCTGGTGTTCGCGGGGTTCGTCGGCCTCGCCACCGCGGCGGTGTTTGCGGCGCGGCGGGCGGGCGGGGATGGGGCGGGGGTCCGCACCGACCGCGATACCGCGTAGCCAGCCTACCAACCGTGGACGTCCCCAACGCCGGAAGTCCGACACCTCTCCCATGCGTCCGGCACGCTGACCCGCCCGCTGCCGGCCCATCGTCAGGCCCCCCCCCCGCGAGAGAATCCTTCTGGAGGGTCACCGGCCGATAATCGGCGGAAATAATCTAGAATGACGTTGATACCGCTCTCGTTCAGTCACATCGTGTAGCGGTGACCCGGCAGCCCCTCCCGGGGTGGGTCGCCTCTCAGTAGAGGGACTTTCATGCCCGGACGCCATCGTGCCTTCCGTGCCGGCCTTCTCCCCTTGTTTGCGGTGCTGGCAGTCGCCTGGTCCTCGGGCATCCTGAGGTCGGAGCCGCTCTTCCCCGTCTACAGGCTGGAGTTCGACTTCTACACGACGCACGCCGCCTCAGCCGATTTTGATGCCGACGGGTCGCCGGATCTCGCGGTGCTCGGCAGGGAGAAGACTGGACCCGTCGGCGTGGTCAAGATCTTCCTGAACGCGGGAGACGGGACGTTTGCACCCCCGACGTCGTACGAGGTGCCGATGTGGGTGCGGGAGATCCAGGCGCGGGACCTGAACTCCGACGGGCGGAGCGATCTTGTCGTCGAGACCGGCGAACAGTTCCAACCAGCGACGATCACGACCCTCATCGGGCGCGGGGACGGGACATTTTCGATGGGAGCGGCGCTGACGCTGCCCAGCCGGTGGTACGACCCCATCCTCCTGGGCGACGTGACCGGCGACCACCTGCCGGATCTCATCATGCAAGTCTCGGGCGAAACGCCTGCCAGTGATCGGATCGTGGTCGCACCAGGGAGCGGCTCCGGCGGGTTCTCGCTCACCGCCGCCGTCTCAACCCCCGCCGCGCGCTTTTACATGGGCGGGGATCTGGGCGATGTCGACGGGGACGGCGACACCGACATCGTCATTGGGTGGTCGGCCTCGTACAACTACACGCGCACCGTCGTGATGCTGAACGACGGTACCGGCCGTTTCTCCGCGACCGCGGACTCACAGCTCAACGACGGGTTTCTCACGCTCATCGTCGCCGACTTCGATGCCGATGGCCTCCCGGACTTCGTCAAGAAGGACAACCGTTCGGACGACCTGTTCTTCTGTCGTGGGCGCGGCGATGGGACCTTCGAGGCCGGAATTCCGAGCCAGGGGCAGTCCTACGGGACCATGCTCCTGACCCGCGACTTCAACGGCGACGGCCACAAGGACCTGGTCGATGTGTACGAGAACCAGTCGGGGGCCGATGCGGTCGTTCTCCTGGGTGACGGCACGGGGCGGTTTGCCCGGAGTGTCTATCTCAGCTCCGGCGCCGATACCGTGATACCGCTGTCGGAGGACTTCACGGTTGACGGACGACTCGACCTTGCCTTCGTCCACGACTATGAGGCCGATATCGTTTTCTTCGGCGGCAATGGCGACGGCACCTTCCAGACGCCACTCAGTCCTCCGGCAGGTTCCGAGCCGACCTGTCTCGCCGCCGCGGATGTCGACGCCGACGGTCGCACCGACCTCGTTCTCGGCAACGCCTACTTCAGCACGCCGGGGGTCGGGGACGGTTACGACTCCAGCAGCGGCGCGATCGCGGTGCTGCGCAGCCTCGGCAACGGCAGTTTCGCGGGGCCGATCGAGAGCCGGGCGCCGAGCGGGATCGGTGCGCTGACGGTGGGGGACCTCGACCGCGACGGGCGGCTTGATGTCGTCACGACGCAGCCGCAATCGGACGAAGTGTCGGTCCTGCGCGGGCGGGGCGACGGACGATTCGATCTCCTCCAGCGCCTGGCCGTCGGCCGCAATCCGGTTGCGCTGGCGCTGGCCGAGCTGAACGGGGACGGTCGGCCCGACATCGTGGTCGCCAACGCCGGTCAGGGGGGGTGGAACATCGAGACGATGCTCGGGGACGTGTCGATTCTGCTCAGCCGCAGCGACGGAACGTACCTGCCGGAGCGACGCTTCCACGCGGGCGAGTTCCCGCGATCGATTGCGGCCGGCGACCTCGACGGTGACCGGCGGCCCGACATCGCGGTCGGCAACGCAGGACTGTATCCCCAGGCCGGCGGGATCTCCGTTCTCCTGGGAGATGGGCAGGGTGGTCTCGGCTACAACGTCCTCTGGCCCGCCGACACGTCGCCGGAGCCGGTGCTGATCGCCGACCTCGACCGTGACGGGACCCCCGACCTGGCGGCGGCAGGTCACGCCGGCAGCACGCCCCGGGGCGTCATCCTGAGGGGACTCGGCGCAGGCGCCTTTGCGCCGCCGGTCGGCTTCGGCAGTGACGATCTTGATGCGCTGGTGGTCGCGGACGTCGACGCGGACGGCAAGCAGGATCTTCTCGGGGCCGGGCGCGCCAAGAACCTCCTCGTCTACAAAGGAGACGGCGCCGGTCACTATGGGTACTTCCAGGCATTCCTGGCCTTCCAGGCCATGTACGATCCTCGACAGATGGCCGTCGGTGATTTCGACCAGGACGGCCGGATCGACATCGCGACGCTCAACGGGTCCCTCCAGGTCTATTTCAATCGCGGTCCGCGACCGGACTCGGATGGCGACGGGGTCATCGACCCCGACGATACCTGCACCGACCGCGATTCCGATGGCACCGGCGATCCGGGCTTCCCCGCGAACACCTGCCCCGCCGACAACTGCCCGGCGGTCGCGAACCCGGGACAGGGGGACAGCGACGGCGACGGTCTGGGTGATGCCTGCGATGACTGTCCCGGCGCGCCCGACCCGGCGCAGGCCGACCTCGACTTCGACGGCGTCGGCGATGCCTGCGACACGTGCGTCGATCCCGACGACGACGGCCGCGGCACTGGCGCGGGCAACGCGCAGACCTGCCCGCCCGACAACTGCCCATCGCTGGGCAATGCCGGTCAGGCCGACGGGGACGGGGACGGCGTCGGCGATGTGTGCGACAACTGCGCCGCTGTTGCCAACCCCGGACAGGAGGACCTCGAGCACGACGGCACCGGCGACGCGTGCGATCCATGCACCGACGGCGACGCCGACGGCAGTGGAGACCCCGGGCACCCCGCCAGCCGGTGTGGCGTCGACAACTGCCCGGTCATCCCGAATCCCGACCAGAAGGACCGCGACCATGACGGTCTCGGCGACGCCTGCGACACCTGCGTGGATGCCGACGGCGACGGGTACGGCGATCCGGGTATCGCGTCGAACACCTGCCCGACGGACAACTGCCCCGATACGGCGAACCCGGACCAGGCCGACGCCGACGGTGACGGAGTGGGCGATGTCTGCGAGGCGCCCGCTGCGCAGCCGCTGTTTATCGACCCCTCCTACCCCATCGGTCGCAACGCAAAACGGGTCCTGAGCCGCGACCTCAACGCGGACGGACTGGACGACCTGCTGACCGTGACGACCTGTCCGCTCGAGCCCATCTGTTATTACGGCATGGGGGAAGTGCGGGTTTTCCTGGCACGCGCCGACGGGCGCTTCGAGACGCTGCCGCCCCGCCAGCTCGCCGGCCCTGCCACCGACATGGCCGCCGCCGACCTCGACGGCGATGGAATCGACGATGTCGTCGTTCTGTACGCCGACGCGCGCGTCGCGCTGCTCCGTGGCGCCGGGGGCGGGATGTTCGAGGCGGAGCGGACCACCGCCGACTTCGCCGGATCCGGCTCGAGTGCGACGCTGGCGGTCGTGGACTTCGATCACGACGGACGACTCGACGTTCTCGTCCTCCAGCCTGGCCGCATCGGGGGGGTCGCGCACACCGGCGAGATCGTCGTGTTGCTCGGCCAGGCCGGTGGCGTTCTCGTCGAAGCGGGACGCTACGAGGTGGGGATCGACCCCGTGGCGATGGCGGTCGACGACTTCAACCGGGACGGACTTCCGGACGCCGCGGTGCTCAGCGTCTGCCGCGCCTACCCATGCGTGGGTGACAGCGAGTTCAGTCTGCTCATCAACGGCGGCGGCACCTTTGGTGCGGCGATCAAGTACGCGACCGGCCCATCGCCGGTGGCGATCCTCGCGACCGAGCTGAGCGGCGATGGCCGTCCCGACATCGTGGTCGCCAACGGCTGTCAGAGCAGCGATTGCATCTACGCCGGCTCCTCCGTCTTCGTCTACATCGCCAACGGTGACGCCAGCTTCCTGCCGCCGCAGAAGTACGGCGAGTACTACATCCCGGTCGGCACGCCGATCAAGACAGGCGCCCTCGGGGCGGGGGACTTCGACGCCGACGGCAACGTCGACCTCGTCCTGACCAACCTGCTGACCTCGACGGTGGCCATCCTCAAGGGCACGGGCAACGGCGCGTTCGATCCCGGCACCGGCCTGCAGTGGGCCCCGGTCGGATACGGGGCGGTGTCCGTCGCCGGCGGGAACTTCGATGCCGGCGGAGATCCTGATCTCGCGGTGGTGGGTGGTTCCGCATCGCTTCTGGTCCTGCACGGGAACGGCGACGGGACCCTCCGTCACGGGCTGGTGGAGGGATCGGTGAACTTCGATGCCGTGATCACCGCGGACACGAACCGCGACGGGCTCCTCGATCTGGTTCTGCAGCAGAGCTCCGGCGGCCGCATCCTGCTCGGCAGCGGCGACGGACGCTTCTCCCTCGCCGGAACGTTCTATGCCTCGAACTGGGGCGGTCGGTCGGGTGCGGTCGCCGATTTCGACGAGGACGGACGGCCCGACGTGGCACTGGCATGGCTTGGTTCGAGCAGCTACACGAATCAGGGGCAGGTCTACGTCTATCGCGCCAACGACAGCGGCGGTTTCGACTATCCCGGCGGCGGCGTGCACTACGGCAATCCGAGCGGGGTGGTGGCGGGTGACTGGAACCGCGATGGCCACCAGGACCTGGCCGTTGCGGAGCGCGCCGGCCACGCCGCGGTGATCTACCTCGGCGACGGCCGCGGCTTCCTGCATGGCGTCTCCGGGACGTCGCTCGGAGCATGGGCGGCGGTCGCGATCCAGGCCGCCGACATGAACCGCGATGGCATCGCCGATCTCGTGGTCGGTGCATCGCGCGAAGGGATCTATCCGCTCTTCTCCCCCGGCGGGATCGCAGTCCTCACGGGGCGCGGCGACGGGAGCTTCGATTCACCACGGACCTATGGCGAAGGAACGGGCCGTGCGGCCATCGTCGTCGACGACTTCGACCGCGACGGGGCGATGGACGTTGCCTCCGTCAACCAGGAGAGCATGACCGTGTCGGTCTTCCCGGGATTCGGCGACGGCACCCTCGGCGCCGAGCGGACGTTCTCCGTCGGCCTGGGGCCATACGCCCTCGCCGCGGGCGACCTCAGTGGTGATGGTATTCCCGACCTCGCCGTGGCCAACGCCGACGCGGGGGACATCTCGGTCCTGCTCGGGACAGGCGACGGTGGATTCGGCTCCGAGGCCCGCTATGCGACCGGCGGCCTGCCGCGATCGGTCGCGATCGGCTTCGTCGACGGCGACCGCCGGCCCGACCTCATCGTCGCCGCTCCCAGCGGCGCGATCGTCCTCCTGAACCGCGGTCCGCACCGGGACTGGGACGGCGACGGCATCGGGGACGAGGACGACACGTGCACCGATTCGGACGGCGATGGCTACGGCGACCCGGGCATCCTGTTCAACACCTGCACCGTGGACAACTGCCCGGCCACCGCCAACCCCGGCCAGGCGGATGCCGACGGCGACGGTCGCGGGGATATCTGCGACCCCTGCCCCGGGGATCCGCTCGACGATGCCGATCGCGACGGCGCATGCGACGATCGCGACAACTGCCCCGGGCTGTCCAACCGCGATCAGGCCGATCCCGACGGGGACGGTCTCGGGACCATGTGCGACAACTGTCCGGGAGCCGCCAACCCCGACCAGACCGACTCGAACGGAGATGGCGCCGGAGATGCCTGCCAGCCGATCCTCGTGCTCGGCGCGATCCATGAGGACGGCGGCGACGCGCTCGAGGTCGATCTCCTTGCCCGCGACCCCCAGAACGAGCCGCTGCTGGGCCAGATCGTCCTGTCCGATGTCATCGCAACGCCGATCACCATCCCGAACATGGCCCTCACCTTCGACTGCTCGACCGCGATCTTCCCCGACGGGCCCGATGGGGGCGGCATCCTCTATTACGCTGCCGACTACTCGTACACCCTCGGTGATCTCGACAGCAATGTTGGCTGCGGCGACGGTGTCCACGATTTCCTATTCGCGCCCGGCAGCTGCGACGCGTTCCTCGGGCCGTTTTACGAGTATGTCAGCTGGGGCTTGTACTACGGCGTCCCGCCGGCGGTCTGCGTCCGCAGGGTGGCGCCGGGCTCCGGCCCGGACATGACGATCGAGATCGGCGCGTTCGACAGCCTGGCCTTCCAGGGGTCGGTTGCCGACCGGCGCTCCGTGTCGATCCCGATCGCCGGCGGCGTGCCGCGCGAGGCGGACATCGGTGCGCTCCGTGTGGAGGCGACCGGTCACCGGATCGACGTCACGATCACCGACGGTCACACCCCGGCTCTCAGCGCCGGCCGGGCGTTCCGCTACCAGGGAGAGCCTATCTTGGTGATACTCCCCGTGGGCGAAGCCGGCGATCGCGACGGCGACGGCGTCCCGGACGACGGCGACACATGCGTCGACCCCGACGCCGATGGTCTCGGCAACCCGGGCTATCCATCAGCCACCTGTCCGCTGGATCACTGCCCCGGCGTGTTCGCGCCGGTCGACCCGGACCTCGACGCGGACGGCGTCGGCGACGCCTGCGACAACTGCCCGTCGACTCCGAACGCCCTGCAGGAAGACGACGACCGCGACGGTCGCGGCAGTGCCTGCGACGCCTGCCCCGCTGACGCCCAGGGAGACCCGGACTTCGACGGAGCCTGCCGCGGAGCCGACAACTGCCCATCACTGCCCAACCCCGACCAGAACGACACCGACGGCGACGGTCTGGGTGATGCCTGTGACAATTGTCCGGCGGCCGCCAACGCCACGCAGGTGGACACCGACCACGACGGGTACGGCGATGCCTGCGACATGTGTCTCGATGGCGATGGCGACGGCGCCGGAGACCCGGGGGTGCCGTCGAATACGTGTCCGATCGACAACTGCCCGGTGATCGCGAACCCGTCGCAGGTCGACGCGGACGGCGATGGTCTCGGAGATGCCTGCGACGCCTGTCCATTCGACGCGCAGAACGACAACGACGGCGACGGTGTCTGCGGCGATCTCGACCGCTGCCCGGGCATCGTCTCGGCTGACTCCCGCGACAGCGATGGCGACGGTCGGGGCGACGCCTGCGACAACTGCCCGCGCACCCCCAATCCCGGGCAGGACGACACGAACCACGACGGCGTCGGAGACGCCTGCGAGCCACGGGGAGCGCGGCCGATCTTCGCCGCGCCGCTGACGCCGGTGGGCAACTATCCGACGTCCATCGCCGTCGGCGATCTGAATGGCGACGGCCGCCTCGATCTCGTCGCGACCAACCCGCAGGCCGACACGGCGGACCTGTTGATGGGCAATGGGGGCGGATTGATGGCGGCCGACACGGCACTCGCGACCGGTGACTCTCCGGCCTCGGTCGAGATTGGCGATCTGGACGGCGATGGCCGGCCCGACATCCTGGTTGTCAACCAGGGCTCGCACGACGTGTCGGTCTTCAGAGGCGACCCGAACGGCGGATTTGCACCGCCGTACCGCCTGCCGTCGGGAAGCGCTCCCCGCGCCGTGGCCTTCGCGGACCTCGATGGCGATGGCCTCAAGGACGTGCTGATCGCGAACTTTGGCGGGACCGACATCTCGATCCTCATGGCGCGCGACGACGGGCGGTTCGCCACCCAGCGCCGCTACGCGGTCGGCCAGGGCCCGTCGGACCTCGCGATCGCCGATTTCAACGAGGACGGGCATCCGGACTTCGTCGTCTGCGTGTCGGGGACCAGGAGGCTGGAGGTGCATCTGGGCGCCGGCGACGGGACGTTCGCCCTGGCGGGCACGTTCAGCTCGAACCCGGCGCCAACCACGCTCGCGGTCGGCGACCTGAACCGCGACGGACACCTGGATGTCGCGTCGGCGCTGGGCAGCGAAGTGCGTACGCTCCTCGGCAATGGGGCCGGACAGTTCGCGCAGGGTCCCGCCGCGGTGCTGACCGGTGGTGTGACCGCGCTGGCCATGGGAGATTTCGACGGCGACGGTGACCGCGATGTCGCGGCCACGGGCCAGGGCTACAACGAGCCCGGGAAGGTCACGATTCTCCCGTGGGTGAGCGCGGCCTCGTTCGATGTCCCCCTGGTGTTTGAGGTCGGGACCGGGCCCGCCGCCGTCGCGGTCGGCGATTTCAACCGTGACGATCGTGACGACCTTGCGATCCTCGGAGGAGGCAGGAGCACCAGCCCGCCGACCTTCCCGAATGGAGAGGTGGTCATCCTGCTCGGAGAAGGGGATGGGACGTTCCTGGCCGATCCGCCGGCCTCGGAGCTGCTGCCCTTCTCCTGGCTGCGGGTGCTCGAGGACATGAACCAGGACGATCTCGTGGACGTGCTCACGGCGACCAACTGGGGCTATGGCACGCACTTGTTCAGGGCCGGGCTCGGTGGGGGCAGGTTCAGCGCCCCAATTCAGATCCGCACCGTCACGCAGCAGTACGCACAGGTCGGCGGCGTGGCGTTCGGCGACTTCAACGCCGATGGTCGTTTCGATCTCGTGACGACCGACGGCACCAACGATCTCGTTTTCATCGTCCTCGCGGCGTCCGGCTCGACTTTTCTGTCGCCCGTGCCGATCCCGTCGGGTGACCAGCCGATCGGTGTCGCAGTCGCGGACTTCAACCGCGATGGCCGGCAGGACCTGGCGGTCGCCGAGTTCGGACCCGATGACGTCCGGATCTACTTCGGGCAGGGGAACGGCAGCTTCAACGCCGGGCCGACCCACAGGACTGGCCAGGACCCGACGCAGGTCCTGGCGGACGACATCAACGGGGACGGCTTCATCGATCTGGCGGTCCTCAACTCGGGCGGCGGCAGCCTGTCGGTCTTTCTCGGTCGTGGCGACGGCGCGTTCCTGCCCGCGTCGACGCAGCCGGCGGTCGGGCAGCCCGGCCGGTTCGCCGTCGGCGACTTCAATGGTGACGGCCGCACCGACTTCGCCATCCCCGGGGGGACAACCGGCATGATCGCCCTTCTTCTCGGGCAGGAGAATGGTCTGCCGGGGCCTGCCATCTTCGTCGAGTTCGCCAATCCGGACGCGGTCGCTGTCGGCGATCTGAACCGCGACGGGCGCGACGATCTCGTCGTCTCCACCAGGAACATGGACCGGGTCGCAATCCTGCTCGGCACGGGAGATGCCACCTTCCGCCCGCCGATGTACCACCACGGCGGCACCGAGCCGAGCGAGCTCGGGGTAGCCGACTTCGATGCGGATGGCTGGACCGACCTGCTCAGCGCGGGGAGTTACGGCAGCCGCATCATGTGGAACCTGGGCGTTCCGGGTGACAGCGACTTCGACGACATCCCCGACGACAGCGACACCTGCACCGACGTCGATGGGGACGGCTTCGGCGATCCGGGTTTCCCGGTGAATACCTGCCTCGTCGACGACTGCCCGGGGGTCGCCGATCCGGCGCAGACCGACGGCGACGGCGACGGGCGCGGCGATGCCTGCGACAACTGCTCCGCGACCGCGAACGCCGGTCAGGAAGATCTGGACCGGGATGGGACGGGCGACGCCTGCGATCCCTGCCAGGACCTCGACGGTGACGGCACAGGCGACCAGCCCGGTCCCGTCACCATCTGTGCGGCGGACAACTGTCCCGGCACGGCCAATCCGGACCAGGCCGATGCCGACCAGGATGGGATCGGCGATGCTTGCGACACCTGCACCGATCCTGACCACGATGACAGCGGCAATCCGAACCTCCCGGCCGGCCAGTGTCCCGTCGACAACTGCCCGACGGTGAGCAATGCCGACCAGGCAGATCGGGATGTCGACGGTCTCGGCGATGTCTGCGATCCGTGCACCGACACCGACCGCGACGGATCGGGTGACCAGGGGTTCCCCGGCAACCAGTGCGCCATGGACAACTGCCCGCAGACGCCCAACCCGGATCAGGTCGATCTCGATGCGGATGGACTGGGCGATCTGTGCGACCTCTGCACGGACCGCGACGGCGATGGCTTCGCCGACATCGTGCTGGCGATCAGCACGTGCGCGCTCGACAATTGTCCCGACATCCCCAACCCAGCACAGGAGGACCAGGATTCCGATCGGCAGGGCGACCTGTGCGACCCGTGTCCCGCCGATGCCGCCAACGACTACGACAACGACGGCCACTGCGGGAACCAAGACAATTGTCGGTGGATCGCGAACCCCGATCAGGCGAACGCCGACGGTGACCCCGTCGGCGACGCCTGCGACAACTGCCGGCTCCTGACCAACCCCGATCAAGTCAACTCGGACGACGACGTCCCGGGCGATGCCTGCGACAACTGCCCATCGGTCCGAAACATGGACCAGTCCGACGTCGACGCCGACGGGGTGGGCGACCTGTGCGACAACTGCCACATGGCTGCCAATCCGGACCAGGCGGATCGCAACACGGACGGCGCCGGCGACGCTTGCCAGCCGGTGGTCGACATCGCCGGTATCAGCGCCGCCGGCGAGGCTCTGCGGGCGGCTGTGCGCCTGCACGACCCGCAGGGAGACCCACTTTCGGGCGAGCTTGCCATCATCGGCGAGGGGCACTTCGAGCTGGACCTGCTCGACGCGCTCGAGACCATGGATTGCGCGCGAGGATTCCGGCCCGACCCGGCGAGCCCGGCGGGTATCGGATACTCCTACGGCGCCCTCGGCGAGCCCTACCTGTTCGACCTCGACAACACCATCGGCTGCTGGGACACGGTTCCGGACTACCTATTCGCCTACGGCACCTGCGCCGCCCCGGTTGGCGGGTTCGACACCTTCCTCAGCCTATCCGGGCTGGACGTTCCGGCGACGGTCTGCGTGCGCGGGGTCCGGGATAATGCCCCGAAATTCAACTGGACAATCATGGCTGTTCAACCGGCCAGCCTGCGGTTTGCGACCTCAACGAGGGGGCGAGTCATCGAGATTCCCTTCGTCGGCAGTCCGCCGACCCGTGTGGACTTGTCGCCATTGGTGGCCGGGGGCGAGTACGACCTGGATTTGACGGTCACCGACGGCAACACCCTGCCCTACAGCGCGTCGAGGCCGCTGCCGTATCACGGCGAGCGCTGGCTCGTGGTCAACAGCGCCCCTGCCGCAGTGGCGGGCGGGGCGGTGACCGCGGAGTGCACCGTTCCGTCGGGTGCCCTGGTGGCACTGGACGGCTCGGCCTCATCTGACGCCAACTCGACCCCCGGCACTCATGACGACATCGTGGCGTTCGCCTGGTACGAGGCGTACGGAACGCCGGCGCAGGCGCTTCTTGGCGCCGGCGAGACGCTCGGCGTCACGCTGCCGCTGGGCGCCCATGCCATCACGCTGCTGGTCACCGACACGGCGGGGGAGACCGACAGCGCCGTGACGACGGTAACCGTCGTCGACACGATTTCTCCGGTCCTCGACTGCCCGGCGGCGCTGCCGGCAGTGGAGTGCAGCGGCGCCGGCGGGGCGTACACGACGCTCGCCGCGACCGCGCACGACCTGTGCGGCGGCGACGTGGAGATCCACAACGACCACACTGCTGGCGGCGGCGACGCCTCGGGCCCGTACCCGCTCGGCACGACGAGTGTCGGGTTCACCGCGACCGACGCGCGCGGCAACCAGGGCGGCTGCGCGACATCAGTGACGGTGGTCGACACGCAGGCGCCGACGCTCACCCTGTACACCGACCCCGCGACTCTGTGGCCGCCGAACCACGAAATGATGCCCGTGGGTGTGCAGTGGGCGGCCCAGGATGCCTGCGGCGCCGGCCTGCGCATCGAGCTCGTGACGGTGGAGAGCAGCGAGCCGGACGACGCAGCGGGGAATGAGGACGGCTCGACGACGGCAGACATCCAGGGCGCGGCGCCGGGGACGGCGGACACGGGGCTGCTGCTGCGGGCGGAGCGCGCGGGGAGAGGTCCGGGCCGGACCTACACGCTGGTCTACCGTGCCGTCGACCAGGGCGGCAACACGACGCAGGCGCTGGGTCTCGTGACCGTGCCGCACGACCAGGGGCAGGGGCCCGAGCCGGTGCTGATGCGCCTCGAGCGCACGGGCACAGGATCGCAGGTGCGTGTCTACTGGCCGGCGGTCCCGGAGGCGTTGGGGTACGACGTGATCCGCGGGAGCCTGGGCGCACTGCGGGTGGAGAACGGTGTGTTGAACCTCGGCAACGTTCATGTGCTGGCGCGCGCCACGACGCAGCCGACGGCGACCGAGCCCGACGGGGCGGCAGCCGGGGATGGCGGGACGCCGGCGGTGGGCGCGGGGTACTTCTATCTCATCCAGCAGGTGACGTCGCGCGGGGCGGCGGGGTACGGGACGGAGACCGGCCCGTGGCCGCGGCTGCCGGGGTCATGCGACGGGGGATGCCCGGGGTCGCCGCCGACAGGGGCGACGACCGCGGGCACGGGTGGCGGACCGACCGGCGACACGCCGACCAGGCGGCGCTGAACCAAGGATCGATCGAGAGGGCGAAAAGGGGACTGGGATGATTCTTCGAATGACGCTGATGCTCCTCGTCGGAGCGGCCCTCGCGCCACCCATCGATGCCAGGCCGCTCTACTCCACCCCGCGATTCAGCGTTGGCATACAGCCGGGCGACATGGCGCTCGCCGACATGAATCTCGATGGCCGACCCGACATCGTGGTGTGCAACAACGGGTCGAACGACGTCGCTGTCCTGCTTGGCAACGGCGAGGGCGAATTCGCTGCGGCGGTGCGCTATCCGGCGGGTTCATCGCCCGAGAACCTCGCGGTCGCTGACTTCGATCGGGACGGGTTCCCCGACGTGGTCGTCGCCGGCCGCCCGCTTGCCGGCGCTCCCCGGGATGTCCTGTTGCTGCGCGGGGACACCGGGGGTGTTCTCGGGCTACCCGCCGCGATCCAAATCGGCGGCGAGCCGCTCAGGGTCGAAGCGGCCGACATCGACGGTGACGGGCGCCCCGACCTTGTCGTTGCGAACGCCGTGTCCCCCGGGCTGGTCGCCAGCCGGGGCGATGGCTCGGGCGGGTTCGGCGCACCATTCGTCGTCGACTCCGATGTGGCGCCTGCGGTCGCGGTCGGGGATCTCGACGGTGACGGCAGGCCCGATCTGGTACACGCGTTCGGCGCCACGGGCGAGGTGCGGGTCTTCATGGCCGATGGCGCGGGCGGGTTCATCCCCTCCGCGACTCTTGTCGTCGGGCATACCGTGGTGGCCCTGCTGATCGCCGATCTGGATGGGGACGGCGTCCCCGACCTGGCCGCGGGCACTGCCGGCTCGAACGGGATCCCGATCCTCTTCGGACAGGGGGGAGGGGACTTCGGCGCGGGCCCGACGCTCGCCGTGGAATCGGCACCGGTCGCGCTCGCCGCCGCGGACGTCACGCGCGACGGCGCCACGGACCTGGCGGTCATCACGGAGTATCGACGCGGTCTCGCCGTCTACGCGGGGGATGGGGTCCGCGGATTCTCCCTCTTCACCGAATTGGACGGGGGTGCGGGGCCCGTCGCGCTGCTGCAGGGAGACCTCGACCTCGACGGCCGCGCCGACCTCGTGGTGGCCGACAGGCGGGGCGGGGACGTCACCGCCTTTCTCGGAAGCCCGCGCGGCCTGCCGGGGGATGTCGGCCGGGTGCCGCTCGAGGACTTCACTCCCCAAGCCATCGTCCCCGGCGATTTCAACGGCGACGGACTCGCCGACGTCGCGCTTCTGAGGTCGGTCTCCGGGTACTCGACCCGGGTGGTCGAGATCCATCTGTCGGACAGGCGGGGAGGGTTCAAGCGCTCCGGAACCTACTCCGCCGGGGAGGCGAGCCCCCCCTCCTTCTCCTCGTCGAGCCTGGGCCTCGAGGCGGCCGATTTGGACGAGGATGGCCATCTCGACCTGATCGTCCCCAACGATTACAGCGACGATCTTTCGCTTCTGTTCGGTATCGGCGACGGCCGTTTCCGACCGCAGGTCAGGCTGCGATTCAACCCGGGCACGAAGCCGCGCCGTGTCACGGCGGGGGACGTCGACGGCGACGGTCACGAGGATGTGCTCGTCGTTTCGTATGGAGGGTCTTCCCTGCTGGCCTATCGCGGCGACGGAACCGGGACGCTCACCTACGCCGCGGGGTCGGCGATCTACCTCGGAAGCGGACGGCCGCGGCTGGCGGACTTCAACCGCGACGGCGTGCTCGACGTCGCCGTGGCGAAGGGAGGGCGGGTCCAGGTCGCGCTCGGCAACGGGAATATGTCGTTCGCGTCACTCACGGCGCTCGTCGCCGGAGTCGATGCGCAGGATGTGGTCGCCGGTGACTTCGACCGCGACGGCTTCGTCGATCTGGCGGCCGCGAATGCCGGTGCGGTCTCCTCGATGCTGTTCGGCGGGGTGGCGCTGCTGCGGGGGCGCGGCGATGGCACGTTCGACCCCGAGTCGCGGTTCGGATCGCTCGATGCCCCCACCGCGATCGATGCGGGCGATCTCGACGCCGACGGCGACCTCGATCTCCTCGTCGTGTTCTCGGGAGAGGCGAGCCGATCGTATGCGACCGGCCTCGCGGTGCTGTCGGGAGACGGGCTGGGCGGATTCGGGTCGGCGGTCGAGTTCGCCGCTCCGGAGCCGACGCGCGACGCGCTCGCCATCGGCCGTGTCGACGGCGACAGCCGCCCGGACATTGTCACCGCCGGCTCCTACGCCATGGGCGTCCTGCTCGGTCGCGGGTCCGCGGCGGACGCAGACGAGGATGGCATCCTCGACGTGGCCGACGAGTGCACCGACACCGATCACGATGGATATGGCGACCCCGATTTCCAGGCCTCGATCTGCCCGCCCGACAACTGTCCGGCGGAAGCGAATGCCAGCCAGGCGAATGCCGACGGCGACGCGGCGGGCGATGCCTGCGACGCCTGCCCGCTCTCGCCGACCGACGATGCCGATGCCGACGGGGTGTGCGACGACGCCGACGTCTGCCCCGGTACATCCGACCCGGGACAGGGCGACGCCGACCGCGATGGTGCCGGCGACCTCTGCGATCCCTGCACCGACCCGGATGGCGACGGCACTGCGGGCGCGTGGTTCATGGCCAGCAGCTGCCCGCGCGACAACTGCCCGGCAACGGCGAACCCGGGGCAGGAGGACGCCGACGGCGATGGGTATGGCGACGCGTGCGACGGGCCGACCCTCGAGGCGGTCTTCCGGAGCCCGAGTCTTGCCGTCGGCGATGGCCCCTTCGGCGCCGCGGTGGCCGATTTCGACGGCGACGGTCGGCCCGACGTCGTGACCGTGAATTGGATCGATGAGGATGCCTCGATCCTGCTCGGCCGCGGCGCGCTGCGGTTCGCTCCGGAGCGCAGAATCCCGATCGGGTACCGCGCGACCGCCCTGCTTGCCGGCGATTTCGACGTCGACGGAAAGGCCGACTTTGCGGTTCTCGCCACCGGCGGGTTGAAGCTCCACCGCGGCTATGGCGATGGCACCTTCCACGAGCCGGACACACTCGCGGCGCCGTATGCGACGCAACTTGCGTCCGCCGACATGAACGCCGATGGCCGTCCCGACTTCGTGATCAAGGACGGCTACGAAGCGTTCATCGTCGCGCTGGTCGGCGCGGACGGCGCCCTCCAGGCGATGCCCCGGGTCGCCACCGCGCCGACGGCGCGGGGTCTCGTGACCGGCGATTTCACCAGCGACGGAACCCCCGACGTGGCCGTTCTGATCTTTTCGTCGAGCAACTCGAGTCAGCAGGGTGTGGATATCTACCCAGGGCTCGGGGACGGCAATGTCGGCGCTCCGGCGAGGCTGTCGACGGCGAGCTACTACTCTTCAGTCTCGCCGACTCACATCGCCAGCGGGGATTTCAACCGGGATGGCCGCGCGGATATCGTCGTTTGTCGGGAATATGATCGGTCATTCCGGTTCTTCTATGGCGCGCCGGGCGGGCTGCCGGTGTCGGCGGGCGATACCTATTTCTACATCGGCGAAGGTCTCGACACGATGACCGCCGTCGATGTCGACGGTGACGGCGCTTCCGACCTCGTTTTCGTGTCCCGATCGCCGACCGAGGTCAAACTCTGGCTCGGTGTTGCGGACGACCAGACCTGGCGTGAGCGCAACATCACGACCCTCGGGAGAACTCCGACGCTGGCGCCGCCGGTGGACATGGATGCCGACCAGGTCGCCGATCTCGTGATCGCCAACGCTTCCGACGACACGGTGATGGTGCTGAAAGGCCTGGGCGACGGCAACTTCGATCCGCCGCACGTGGCCGGCTATGCCTACACGGCGAGCGTGGCCACCAGCGACCTCAACCGTGACGGCCTTGCCGACCTGGCCGTGGCGGAGTGGCGCGGGCTGAGCGTCTGGCTCGGCCGGCCGGACGCCGGCTTCGATCAGCTGTGGCAGCCCGCACCCGACATCGCCGAATCGATCTGGATCGACACCGCCGATTTCAACCGCGACCGCGCGCCCGATGTCGTCCTGGTCGATGCCGGAGGCGGGGCCTCGAACAGCCTCGGGAAGGTCGTGGTCGCGCCCGGTCTCGGCGATGGACGGCTCGGCGAGCCGGTCGTGCTCACCGATGTGACCTATCCGTTCGCGACCGCCATCGCCGACCTCGATGCCGACGGGCTCCTGGACCTGGCGGTCGCGAATGCGGGGACCGACGACGTGACCATCTATCTCGGCGACGGCCTGGGAGGTTTCCGCAGCCTCGGGCGACAGTCGGCCGGCCCGACACCCTTCTGGATCGCGGCCGCCGACCTGGACCGCGATGGCGTCCTCGACCTGGTGACGGCGAACGCGGGACGCGTCTTCCCGCCGCCCGCGGTGCCCGGCGACGTCACGATCCTGCGCGGACTCGGCGGCGGCCGGTTCGCCGCGCCCGGGCACATCCAGGCCGGGGTCGGACCGGCGTCGCTGGCGGTGGCCGACCTCGATCGCGACGGCGATCCCGACATGGCCGTGGTCAATCGCGAGTCGTCCGATCTGACCGTGCTGCTCGGGCATGGCGACGGCCGCTTCGACGCCATCGCCACCTACTCGACGGGGCAATGGCCCTTGGCGGTGAACGCCGCCGATCTGAATGCCGACGGCATCCTCGACCTGGCGGTCGCCGACAACGGATCCTCCGACGTTGCGATCCTGGCCGGGGCGGGCGACGGGACGTTCGCGCCGGCCGGGCGCTTCGCCGCCGGCAGCGGCGCGATCTTCATGGCCAGCGGCGACCTCACACGCGGCCACCGCAACGACCTTGCCGTCGCGACCTCGTATGGCGTCGCGCTGCTCGCCGACCAGGGGCCCGTCGGCGACACCGACCGCGACGGCGCCGCCGACCCGCTCGATGCATGCACGGACAGCGACGGTGACGGTCTGGGCGACCCGTGGTTCACGGCCAACACCTGCGCCGTGGACAACTGCCCGAACGACCCGAACCCGGCCCAGGAGAACCTCGACGGCGATCGGTTCGGGGACGCCTGTGACTTCTGTCCCCTCGACCCGCGCGACGACGAGGATCGCGATCGGCTGTGCGCCGACGCCGACAATTGCCCGCTGACTCCGAACACCGATCAGGCCGACAGCGACGGCGATGGCATCGGCGATGCGTGCGACAACTGCCCGACGGCGCCGAACCCGGGTCAGGCTGACCGCAACGGCGACGGCGCCGGAGACGCCTGCCAGCCGATTCTCGCGCTGTGGGACATCGTCGAGGACGGCGGCGACGTGCTCGAGGTGAGCGCCATCGCCCGCGACCCGCAGGGCGAGATGCTGACCGGCAGTATCGATCTGGACGGCCCCGGCCATGCCTCGTTCGTCCTGCGGGACGTCCTGACCCTGCCGGGATGCGACACCCCGTTCCTCCTCCAGGGAGAGCCGAAAGGCGGGATCGTCTACGGGGTCGATTCCGGCTACCACCTGCTTGCCGATTACAACACGGTGTGCACCTCGGGTCACGGCACCACGTTCATGCTGGCCCACGGCGACTGCGCCCACGCGACCGGATTCGATGTCATCGTCGATCTCGACTATCCCGGGCCTGCCACGGCAGTGTGCGCCCGGCACGAGGGAGCGACCTCGGGCGGGATCACGATCGACATCCACTGGTACGGAGAGCAGGAGCTCGGCGGGGAAGCGGATGGATTCCTGTCGCACTCCGCGCCGTTCGAGGGCGAAATGCTGCCCACGGCGATCGACATTTCGTGGATGGTCCCCGGCACGCACCGCCTGGCGATCACGGTGACCGACGGTCATACCCCCGAGTTGCACGTGGAAAGGGATTTCCAGCACCAGGGTGAGCTGCTGATGCGGATCTCCGAGGTCGGACCCCCGGGTGACGCCGACGCCGACGGCACGCCGGACCAGGAAGACACCTGCACCGACACCGACCGCGACGGGTTCGGGAATCCCGGCTATCCGGCCAACACCTGCCCGGCGGACAATTGCCCGACCGAGTACAACATCGACCAGGCCGACACCGACGGCGACGGGCATGGGGACGAGTGCGACAACTGCCGGGAGATTCCGAACCCCGGGCAGGAGAACAGCGACGGCGACGCTTCGGGCGACGCATGCGACGCCTGCCCGCATTCGTTCCTGGGTGACATGGACGGTGACGGGGCGTGCGATGACATCGACAACTGCCTCGGACTTTCCAACCCCGACCAGGCGAACGCGGACGGCGACCAGCACGGCGATGTCTGCGACAACTGTCCGCTGGTGGCCAACGACGGCCAGGAGGAGTTCGACGGCGACGGCGCCGGGGACGCGTGCGATGCCTGCCCGAGCGACGAGTTCAACGACGCCGACCATGACGACGTCTGCGGCGACATCGACAACTGCCCCGGAATGCCGAACACCGACCAGGCCGACGTCGACCGCGACCACGATGGCGACGTGTGCGACAACTGTCGGGTGGTGGCGAACTCCGACCAGAAGGACAACAACAACGATGGCATCGGTGACGTCTGCGAGCCGCCCCGGCCGAAACGACTCTTCCCCGACGAATACCTGAGCCTCGGCACCGCGCCGTTCGGCGCGGCGGCGGGCGACTTCGACGATGACGGGCTGCGGGACGCGGTGATCTCGAACCCCGACACCGATGACCTGACGATCCTGTACGGCGACGGCACCGGTCCATTCGGGGCGCAGGTGCGAGTCGGCGCCGGCGATGGGCCGGTGGCGATCGCCGTGGCGGACCTCGACAGTGACGGCCGGGATGACCTTCTCGTGGCGGAACTCCTGTCGAACTCGCTCTCGGTGCTCCTGTCCAGGCCGGGACGCACCTTCGCGTCGAGGGTCTCCTACCCGGCAGGGACCGGACCCGACTCGGTCGTCGTCGGCGATTTCAACCATGACGGCCATCCCGATGTCGCCGTGGCCGAGGCCCAGTCCGACACCGTGGGTGTCTTCATCGGGCTGGGTGACGGCACGCTACAGAATCTCGGGCATTTCGCGGCCGGGGACGAGCCGCGTTTCCTGGCCGTGGCGGACGCCGATGGCGCCGGCGGAGCAGACGATTTCATCGTGGCGGACCCGAAGATCGGCCGGGTCTCGATTCTGCTTGGGCGAGGTGACGGCGGGGCGCAGGCGCCGCGCACGGCGGTCCAATTGGGGACGACGCTACTGGCGCTGGCGGCAGGCGATTTCGACCGCGACGGCAACGCAGATCTGGCCCTCCTTGGGGGGGCGCACAGCTACGCCTCAATCTATGCAGGACGCGGGGGCGGCACGTTCGAGGCGCCGACAAGCGTATGGGTCGGCGACGACTTCGCCGCGATGGTCAAGGGCGACGTGAACGGCGACGGCCTGCCGGACCTGGTGTTCGCGTCCTCCGGTGAAGCGAAAATCGTGGTCCGGACGGCGTCGGAGCATGAGTGGGGTTACCGTCCCGACGTCGCCACGGCGAATCCGGTGGCCCGGCTTTTCCTCGATGATGTCGATGGCGATCGTCGTCTCGATCTCCTGGTCACGCATTCGGGGCGCCGCGAGATCTCCATCTTCATGGGTGACGGTGACGGCGGTTTGCGCGCCCACGAGGAGCTGTACATCAACCGGGCGAACTACGCCATCGCCGCCGATCTCGATGGCGACGGCAAGGACGACCTGATCAGCTCCGACATACCCGGGAAGCGAATCGCCATCTACGCCGCGGTCGGCGGCGGCGCGCCCTACGACCTGTCAGTGCCCACGACGCCGGTCGGCGTTGCGGCCGCCGATTTCAAGGAGGATGGTCTCGTCGATCTCGCGGCCGCCTGCCCCTCCCGCGGCGTCGCGGTGTTCCTGCGTCAGCCGGCGACCTCCGGGTTCCGCTTCGACCCGCTCTCGCTCGTCACGGTCAACGGCGGCTCCTACTCCGTCGTGGCCGGTGACTTCAATGGCGATGGGCACCAGGACATCGCCAGCGCGGGTTACTCGGGCGGCGCGATCACGCTGCTCTATGGCGACGGGCGAGGCGGATTCCCCGTTGTGGTGTCCCTGCCGGGCTGGCTGTCGTGGGAGGGGACGGGGGGAGAGCTGGCGGTCGCGGATCTCGATCGGGATGGGTTTGACGACCTCATCGCCGCGCCCCTTTACGCCGGCGGGATACACCTCTTCCGCGGCAAGTCCGGCGGGCCGACGGGCACGGGGATTGTCCTGCAAGGCTCGACCCAGTTCACGGCGGCGCGGGCGGCCGACTTCAACCGTGATGGGATCCTCGATCTGGTGGCGGCCGCCTACGGGAGCTCGATCGTCGTGCTTCCCGGGCGCGGCGCGTTCCAATTCGCTCCACCTGTCGCTTACGTCCTGGACGGCGCACCGGGGGAGCTCGAGGTGGGGGACTTCGACGGCAATCAGGTGCCGGACGTCGTCGCCGTCGTGTCCCGGGGCTTTTCGAACTACCTCCACACGGACGACCTGCGCCTATTCCTCGGGAGGGATGACGGCTCCCTGGCGGCCCCGATCCTGTTGCGCAGCGTCGACATGCCGCTGGCCGTGCCGGTCGGGGATTATGACGGCGACGGGCTGGACGACATCGTCGCGGTGAGCGGCACCGAGAGGCCATGGCGCTACCTCAACCGCGGGCCCGGCCGCGACGCCGATGGTGACGGCGTCGAGGACATCGTGGACACCTGCACCGACCGCGACGGCGACGGCTTCGGCGATCCGGGGTACCGGTCGAATACCTGTCCCGTCGACAACTGCCCCGCGTCCGCCAACCCGGGTCAGTCCGACGCGGACGTGGACGGCATCGGCGACCTGTGCGATATCTGCCCGGACGCGTCCGATCCCAATCAGACCGACAGCGATGCCGACGGCGCCGGCGACGCGTGCGATCCCTGCACCGACCCCGACGGCGATGGCCGGGGAGCGTCGGCATCATCACCCGCGGCCTGCGGGCCCGACAACTGTCCCGACATCCCCAACCCGCAGCAGGAGGACGCCGACGGCGATGGCCTGGGCGACCTGTGCGATCCCTGCACCGACCTGGACGGCGATGGTTACCGCGACCCCGGCTTCCCGGGCCAGTGTGCGATTGACAATTGCCCCGCCGCGCCCAATCCGACCCAGGCCGACATCGACTTCGACGGACTGGGCGACCTGTGCGACCCCTGCACCGATGCCGACAGGGACGGGTTCGGGCAGCCCGGTCCCGGCATGTCCGGTTGCGCGCCGGACAATTGCCACGCGGTCGCCAACCCGACACAGTCGGACATCGACGGCGACCAGGTCGGTGACGCCTGCGACCTGTGCACCGACACCGATGGCGACGGCCAGGCGAATCCCGGCTTTCCGGCCAGCACCTGCCCGCCGGACCTCTGTCCGACGGTCCCCGATCCGGATGGCCAAGACACCGATCACGACGGGCGGGGTGATGCCTGCGACGACTGCACCGACACGGACGGCGATTCGTTCGGCGATCCGGGCCACGCGGCAGACACCTGCCCGGCGGACAACTGCCCGCAAGTCCGCAATCCAGGGCAGTCGGATCTCGACCACGACACGGTGGGGGATGTGTGCGACCCGTGCACCGATACGGATGGCGACGGGTTCCAGGATCTGCCGGGTGTCCCGTTCACATGCAGCCTCGACAACTGCCCCGGGGTTCCGAACCCGGCGCAGACCGACAGGGATGCCGACGGCCGCGGGGATGCCTGCGACCTCTGTCCCTCCGATCCGGGCAATGACATCGACGGCGATGGTCTCTGCGCCTCGGTCGACAACTGCCCCGCGGCGGCCAACCCGGAACAGGCAGACGGCGATGCCGACACAGTGGGGGATGCCTGCGACAACTGCCCCGCCACGGCGAACGCTGGCCAGGCTGATGCCGATGCGGACGGCCATGGCGACCTCTGCGATGTCTGTCCGTCGATCGCCAACCCCGGCCAGTACGACCCCGACGCCGACGGGGTCGGCGACGCCTGCGACAACTGCCCCACGGTCGCCAACCCTGACCAGGCCGACGTGAATCACGATGGCTCGGGCGACGCCTGCCAGCCGATCCTCGAGATAGCGCAGGTATCCCGGGAGACCGCCGACACGCTCGTGGTGCGCGGCCGCGCGCGGGACCCGCAGGGTGAGGATCTCGCCGGCGCGATCCGGATCATCAGCGGCGGTGGAGAGCGTATCGAGCTCCAGGACGCCCTGCTCACCTCCGGCTGCTCGCTCGGTTATGCGCCGGGGGGTGTGCCCGGCGAGGGGATCGGGTTCACCTGGTCGGCGGCGGGAGACCCGTATCTGTTCGACCTCGACTCCTCCATGGGGTGCCACGACGGTATCCCCGATTACCTCATCAACCTCGGAACCTGCGCCCACCCGCTCGGTGCGTTCGACACGCTGTTGCCGCTGTGGGGACTGGAGATGCCGATTTCGGTGTGCATCCGCCGGACGGCAGAGCAGTCCGGCGGGATCGATCTGAGCATCCTCGAGATGACCCCCGAGAGCGCCCTCGTATCGGTCGACATCGTGACGGTGCGGATTGATCTCCCCTTCGAGGGTGGCATCCCGCCCCGGATCCCGCTATCAGGCATGGTCGCCGGTGAATCGCACCGGCTGGTCATTACCGTGACCGATGGCAATACCGCCCCAGTCCAGATTGCAGTGCCGTTCGCCTACCAGGGCGAGCAGTTCATGCGCTTCGAGTTCGGCGTGGCGCCCCAGGCCTCGGTGGCAGCCGACGCCGCCGTGGAGTGCGCCGGAGATGCGGCTGGTCACGTGACGCTGGACGGCTCGTCCTCGTCTGATGAGGACTCGACCCCCGGTACCCACGACGACATCGTGGCGTTCATCTGGTACGAGGCATACGGCACGGCGGCACAGGCGCTGCTCGGCAGCGGCGAGATGCTCCGTGTCACGCTGCCGCTGGGCGCCCACGCCATCACCTTGGTTGTGACGGACAGCGCGGGCGAGAGCGACACCGCCGCGATGACGGTGACCGTCGTCGACATGAGTCCTCCCGCTCTGACCTGCCCGGTAACGCCGAACGGCGGCGCCGGCCCCGTGGCGGAGTGCGCTGGGCCGGGCGGCGCCCCGGTTGCGGTCGTCGCGACGGCGCTGGACGCCTGCTCCGGTGCGGTGCTCGTGGTCAACGACCGGACGTCGGCAGGCGCCGACGCCTCGGGTGTCTACCCGCTCGGCACGACATCGGTCGGGTTCACCGCGACCGATGCCTCGGGGAACGTGGCGGCATGCACCGTCCCGGTGACCGTCGTCGACACGACGCCTCCGGTCCTCGACTGCCCGGCGGCGCAGGCGGCGATCGAGTGCAGCGGCGCCGGCGGGGCGTACGCGGCGCTCGCTGCGACCGCGCACGACCTGTGTGGCGGCGTGGTGACGCTCCTCAACGACCACACCCCGAACGGCGGCGACGCCTCCGGCCCGTACCTGCTCGGCACCACGAACGTCGGGTTCACCGCGACCGACGCGCGCGGCAACCCGGCCGGCTGCGCGACATCAGTGACGGTGGTCGACACGCAGGCGCCCGCCCTCACCCTGTACACCGACCCCATGACCCTCTGGCCGCCGAACCATGAGATGGTACCGGTGTCGGTCGCCTGGCAGGTCGCCGACCTCTGCGACCCGGCGACCAGCGTGTCGCTCGTCTCCATCGTCAGCAGCGAGCCGGACGATGCGGCGGGGAAGGACGACGGCGAGACGCTGGGCGATATCGGGGGTGCCGCGGCCGGCACGCCCGACCCCGAGGTCCTGCTGCGCGCCGAGCGCAACGGCAGAGGCTCCGGCCGGACCTACACCCTGACCTACCGCGCCGTCGACGCCAGCGGCCATGCGACCGCGGCGCTGGCGGTCGTGACCGTGCCGCACGACCAGGGGCACGGGCCCGAACCGTTGCTGCTGCGCATCGAGCCGACCCCGGATGCCGGTGCGCGCATCTACTGGCCGGCGGTGCCGGAGGCCGAAGCGTACGAGTTGATCCGCGGCCGCCTCTCCGACCTGCGCCTGGAGGAACGCGAGGTGCGGCTGGGGCTCGTGCAGGGGCTGGCGCGGGTCGCCGACACATGGGTCGACGCGGGCGACTCCGACGATATCCCACCGGTGGGCGAGGGGTACTTCTACCTCGTGCAGTCGAGGCAGGGCGGGAAGGGGACGGGATACGGCACGGAGAGTTGTCCCTGGCCGCGGGTTGTGGACGGCTGCACCGGCGTGTGCGGCGACGGCGCGGGGATCGCCACCGTGCCGGGCCTGCCGGCGCCGCCGCCAACGGCCGCCCCGCTGCCGAAGCCGGGCGGCGGAGGGGCCGGCACCACACCGTCGCGATAGTCGTCCGATCCGCGCAACACCGACAGTGACATAATGCGGCCATCGCAGGTGGCTGGATGGCCACGGTTCTCTCCTGGAAGCAATCGCGTCGCATCCTCTTCGCCGCCGTCATCGGCGCGACGATTGCCGGCGCCGCGGTCCGGGGCGAGGGACCCGGCCCGCCGCGCGCCTCCCGCGCGCCGACCTCGGCTCCCGCCCCCACCATCGCCCCGCCTCCGGCCGCGCGCCCGATCCTGAGCGCGCCGTACGCGCCCGGCGAGATCCTGATCAAGTTCCGTCCCGGGGCGAAATCGACCGAGCGCGCCACGGTGCGCGGACAGATCGGGGCGGCGACACGCGCGCGCTTCCGCAGCGGCGCCGAGCACTGGCGCCTGCCGCCGGGGCTGTCGACCGAGGCGGCGCTCGCGCGCCTGGCGCGCGACCCGTTCGTCGAGTACGCCGAGCCGAACTACATCCTCGCGGCCGACCGGCTGCCCGACGACCCGGACCTCGGCCGGTTGCACGCCTTCAACAACACCGGGCAATTGGGCGGCATGCCGGGCGCCGACATCGATGTGCTGCGCGCCTGGAACATCACCACCGGCAGCCGTGACGTGATCGTGGCGGTTATCGACACCGGTGTCGACGCGGCGCACCCCGACCTGGCGGCCAACATGTTCACCAACGGGGGCGAGATCGCCGGCAACGGCGTCGACGACGACGGCAACGGCTTCGTCGACGATGCGCGCGGCTGGGATTTCGTCAACAACGACAACGACCCGTACGACGACAACGGGCATGGCACGCACGTCTCCGGCACCATCGGGGCGGTGGGCGACAACGGCATCGGCCTCGCGGGGGTGGCGTGGCGGGTGGCGCTGCTGCCGGTGAAGTTCCTTGGATCCGAGGGGTTCGGGTTCTCCTCGGACGCGATCCGGTCGATCGATTACGCCCACCAGATGGGGGCGCGCGTGCTGAACGCCTCGTGGGGCGGCGGCGCCTTCTCGCTGGCGCTGCGCGATGCGATCGCCGCCGGGGCGCCGGAGGGGGTGCTGTTCGTGGCGGCGGCCGGCAATGCCGCGGTGGACAACGACGACCTGCCGCAGTATCCCGCCTCGTACCACCTGCCGAACGTGGTCGGCGTGGCGGCGACCGACGAGAGCGATGCGCTGGCGCCGTTCTCGAACTGGGGCGGGCACACGGTCCTGCTCGGCGCCCCGGGGGTGTCGATCCTGAGCACCGTCCCGGGCGGGTTCTACAGTGTCAAGAAGGGGACCTCGATGGCGACGCCGATGGTGGTGGGCGCCGTCGCCCTGCTCGATGCGGCCGAGCCGGGGCTCGATGTCGAGACGATCGTCGCGCGCCTGGCGGCGAGCGCCGACCCGCTGCCGGCGCTGGCCGGGCGGACGATCTCCGGCGGCCGGCTCAATGTCTTCCGCCTGCTGGCGCGCCCCGACGACGCGCCCCCGGGCGCCATCGACGATCTGGTGGTCGAGGAGACCGGCAGCACCACCGCGCGCCTGCGCTTCACGGCGCCCGGGGACGACGGGGCGCAGGGGCGGGCCTCGGCCTATGACATCCGCGTCGACCGCGACCGGCTCGACATGACGCGGCTCGATGACGCCACCGCGTTCGTCAACCGGGTCCTTCCCGCCGAGGCGGGCAGCGTCGAGGCGATCGAGGTCGACGGCCTGCTGCCGTCGACGACGTACGCCTTCGCGGTGCGGGCGCGCGACGAGTGGGAGACGATCGGGCCGGCCGGCAGCTTCGCGATCGGCACGACGCTCGGCCCGCCGATGCTCGTGGTATCGCCGGAGGCGATCGTCGAGACGCTGCGCGTCGGGCAGACGGTCGAGCGGCTGCTGACCATCGCCAACACCGGCGCCGGCACGCTCGACTGGACGCTGGAGAGGAGCGGGCCGCGGTCGGGTGCGGGCGGCCTCGCCCCGTGGCTTGGGGCGATGCCGTTGTCGGGGCGGGTGCGCGCCGGCGGGGCGCAGGCGGTGACCCTGAGCCTCGACGCATCGGGGCTCACGGGCGGCCTGCTCGAAGTCACTCTGGCGATCCGCAGCAACGACCCGGCGTGGCCGGTCGCCGAGCTGCCGGTCGTCCTGACGGTCATCGACGCGCCGGTGATCGCCATCGCACCGGCGGCAATCGATTTCGGCACCGTCTTCACCGGCGCCTCGGCGGTCCGGTCGCTGTCGATCACCAGCACCGGAACCATCGACCTCGCGGTCACGGGTGTCGTCGCCGGCGACCCGGCCATCCGTGTCGAGGACGCGGGCGGGGCGGCGGCGGGGCCGTTCGTCCTCGCGCCGGGGGACACGCGGGCGCTCGCGGTCGTCTGGACGCCGGCGGGAGCGGCGACGCTCGACACGACGGTCGTCATCGACAGCGACGCGGCGAATGCCGCCGCGGCGCCGCCGGGCGCGGCGGCAGGAGCCGCGGCGGGAGCGCTGCACGCGGTCCGGCTGCGCGGTGTCGCCCTGGCGCCACCCGGCATCGCGGTCGATCCGGAAGCGATCGCGGTTGCCCTCTCCTCGGGGATGTCGACGACGCGGACGCTGCGCATCGCCAACCCCGGGGCCAGCGCGCTCGAGGTGAGCCTCGCCGCCGATGGCGCCGGCGGCTGGCTGGCGGTGACACCGGAGCGCGCCACGGTCCCCGCGGGCGGTGCCGTCGAGGCGGTGGTGACGGTCGACGCCGTCCGCCGGCCCGGCGGCACGTACGGCGGGTCGTTGAACCTCGTCAGCAATGTCCCCGGCCGCCCGCGCGTCGCGATCCCGGTCACGCTCGAGGTCGCCGACGCTCCGCACCTGTCGATCCGCGTGCCCGGTGTCGTCCTCGAGTCGCGCGCCGGCTTCGAGAGCACGGGAACCACGGCGCACCGCCTCGAAGCGAGGGTGGCGCCCGCCGGCCCGGGGACGGTCGAGGCGGTGGTGGAAGGGGACTTCGGCAGTCCGTTCGAGATCGCGACGGTCACCGCCGAGGGCGGAACACTCGGCACCGTGGGCGGCGCCGGTGGCGAGTGCGGCACCGCGGGCCGCGTGTTCTCCGTGGCCCCCGCCGACCTGGCGGCGCAGCTCGCCGACGGCATGTTCACGGCCGCGATCGGCAACGCCCCCGCCGTCGACCCGGTGTGCGCCCTCAACCAGCACACCCTGCGTCTCGAGTACGGCGTGGCGCAGGACCGGCTCGATTACGGTGCCCTGCTGCCGGGAGAAAGTCGCCGGCAGATGGTGACGCTCGAGAACGACGGCAGCCTGGATCTGGCGGTCGCCGCCGTCACCGTCGGCGGCGACCCGCTGCCGGGTCCGTTCACCCTGGCGCCCGGCGCGGAGCGCGCCATCGATGTGCCATTCGCCGCCGCGGCGGAGCTGATCGTCGACAGCGACGACGCCACCCGCCCGCGCGCCATCCTGCCGCTGGTGGCGCGACGGCTGCCATCGCCGGCCCTCGAGGCCGATCCGACACCGATCGACGTGACGCTTCTCGAAGGGCACGCGGTCACGCGCGCCGTGACCCTGCGGAACCGGGGTCTCGAGCCGCTCGAGGTGGCCCTGACGGTCGCGGGGAGCGCCGCACCGGCCGCTTCCGCCTGCGGGACGCCGGCCTGGTTCGTGGCCTCGTACAACAGCGGCGAGGTGCGGGTCGTGAACCCCGCCACCGGCGCCGCCACGCTGGTCGCCGTCGGGCTGGTCGGGCCGCGCGGGCTGGTCGCCGACCGGGACGGGCGGCGGCTGCACGTCGCGGAGTTCAGCGGCCGGCTGGCGACGATCGACATCGCCACCGGCGCCGTGACCCGCATCGACACCGGACAGACGGTGGCGCAGGGACTGGCGCTCGATCCGGCGGGGCGGGCGGCCTGGCTGACGTCCTACAGCCAGGGCTCGATCCTGCGCATCGATCTCCGCGACGGAGTGGTGACCCTCGCCGCCCGCGGTCTCGCCGGCCCGCATGCCCTGGCGCTCGACCCGTCGGGCGGCGCCGCCTTCGTGGTCGAGACCGAGCGCGGAACGGTGGCGCGCGTCGACCTCGCGACCGGTGTCGCCACCATCGCCGCCTCGGGGCTGGCGGGCGCCCGCGGTCTGGCGCTCGACCCGACCGGCACGGTGGCCTGGGTCAGCATCGCGACGCGCGGTGTCATTGTCGAGGTCGACCTGCTCACGGGCGCCATGCGCGACCTGGCCTCGGGGCTCGCGAATCCCGCCGAGATCGCCCGCGACGCCGCGACCGGGCTGCTGCTGGTGAGCGAGGTCGGCGCCGACCGTGTCGTCCTGATCGATCCCGCCGGCGGCGACGTCGTCGCGGCGATCCCGGGTCTGGCGTCGCCGACCGGTATCGCCAGCCGCGATCCGGGCGCCTGCTTCGGTCGTTTTGCCGACCCCGGGGAGCGACGCCTCACGCTGCCCCCCGGGGAGGGGACCGTCATCGATGTGCGGTTCGATGCGACGGGACTCGCGCCTGGAACCTGGCGGGCGGCGATCGTCACCGGCACCGCGCGGCCGTTCGTTCCGCTGCTGAGCCTGTCCTTGACGCTCGCGGTCATGCCGCGCCCGCGGATCGCGGTGGAGGGCCAGGCCATCGTCCTCGATTCGCTGAAGAGCTACTCCACCGCGGCGGCGCACACGACGCACCTCCTGCCCGCGCCGGTCGTGCCCGGCGCCGGCGGCCTCGTCGAGGTGACGGTCGCGGGCGACTACGGCAGCGCACGCGAGCGCGCCACGGTCGCGCTGGAGGGTCACGTCATCGGCTCGCTCGGCAGCGTCGGCCTCGACTGCACGGCGGTGACCGCCACGTTCGCCGTCGATCGCGCGACGCTGGCCGCGGCGGCCGCCGACGGCGCTATCGATGTGACAGTCCAGAACAGCGCCGACGTGGGCGCGACCTGCCCGCTCAACCGTCACCGGGTGACGGTCCGCTACCCGAGCGCCGACACCGTCCACGGGCTCGACTTCGCCGACATCACCGTCGGCGAGGCGCGCTCCATCCCGCTGGTGGTGCGCAACGACGGCAGCGCGCCGCTCGCGGTGGCCGCGATCGGCGCCTCGATTCCCGCCTGCGCCGCGTCGCCGGCGACGTTCACCGTGGTGCCCGGCGCCGCGCGCAACATCGCGGTGCGCTGCGCGCCCACGGGCCCGGGGCCGTTCGAGGCGACACTCCTGGTCGCGAGCGACGACCCCGACCGGCCCGCCGTGGAGGTGCGCCTCGCAGGCCTCGGCTTCGATCCGCCGCGCATGGTCGTCGATCCGGCGGCGGTAAGTGCGTCGGTCACCGAGGGGGGCACGGCGGAGCGTGGCGTGACCCTGCTCAACACCGGCGGCCGGTCGCTCATGGTCGGTGTCGCGGTCGTGCCCGGCGCGGAAGCGGGCGCCGGTGTCGGACCGTCCGCCCCGCCGGCGGTCGGTTTCATCCAGGTGACGCCGCCGGGCGTGACGCTGCCCCCCGGTGAGCAACTCGCGCTGCTGGTGGTGCTGCGGGCCGCCGGCCTGACACTCGGGGCCCACGCCGCAACCATCGTCCTGACCGCCAACGATCCGGCGCGCCCCCGTGTCGAGGTGCCGGTGACGGTCACCATCCTTCCCGATGCCGATCGCGACGGCGTTGCCGATGGCGAAGACGCCTGTCCTGCCGTGGCGAATCCCGATCAGGCGGATGTCGACGGCGATCGGGTGGGCGACGCCTGCGACACCTGCCCGGCGACGGCCGACCCGGGCCAGGAAGACGGCGATGCCGATGGATCGGGCGATGCCTGCCAGCCGGTGCTGATTTTCCAGGGTATCCGCCACGCCGGCGGCGACCGGCTCGAGGTGCTGGCGCGCGCCTTCGATCCGCAGGGCGAGCCGCTCTCGGGTGAGATCCGCCTCGAGCCGGCGGAGAGCGGCCTCACCGGGACTCCGGCGCTGCCGCCGGTCGTCTTCCCGTTCGACGGCTGGCAACCACGGCTCATGGTCATCACCGGGCTGACACCCGGGACGACCTACCGCCTCGTCCTGCGCGTCACCGACGGCGTCACGGTGGCGCGCGAGGCCGGGGCGCTCGTCCTCTACCAGGGGGAGTCCCTCCTGATCATCGACATGCCACCCCGGCCGGCGATCGCCGCGCCCGCCGTCGTCGAATGCGACCGGCCGCTGGCTGCATTGGCGCGCCTCGACGGAACCGGGTCGGCGGACGACGACTCGATCCCCGGCAGCGCGGGCGACATCGTCCTGCACGAGTGGTACCGGCGCGCCGACGACGGCGGCCTGCTGTCGATCGGCGCCGGGCCGCTGCTCGAGGGTGTCGCGTTGCCGCTCGGGGTGAACCGGGTCGTGCTCAGGGTCACCGATACGATCGGTGTGTCGTCCGAGCAGGAAGTCGTCGTCGCCGTGCGCGACACCGCCCCGCCGTCACTGGCGCTCGCTCCCGAACCGGCGGTTCTCTGGCCGCCGGACCATGCGATGCGCCGCGTCGACCTGCGTCCGGTCGCGGTGGACGTCTGCGATCCGTCGCCGGCGGCGATCCTCGCGGCGGTCGTGTCGAGCGAGATCGTGACGCGCGTAACGCCCGGCGGCGACAGCGCCGGGTCCGACATCGGCGCCGTGCCGGGCGCCGCCTGCGCCACGGTCGAGTTGCGCGCCGAGCGCGATCCCTCCGGCCCGGGGCGCACCTACTCCATCACCTGCGAGGGGAGCGACCGCTCCGGCAACCGCGCCGCCGCCACGACCACCGTCGTCGTGCCGCACGACCAGGGCGCCGCCCGCCACTGACCACCCATGACTCGGACACACTCCTATGGTCAATCGGCCGCCCCGCCGTCGCCGCCGACCTTGAGTGCCGCCGCGCGCGCCGCCGCGGACTCGATCCTGCCGAGCGGCAGCCAGAACCCGAGGTTGCGTTTCTTGTCGATCGCCTCCCGGCTGTAGCGCACGCTCGACACCAGCCGTCCCGCGGGGGTGAGAAAGTGGGTGCGGCCGCGGTCGCCCAGCACCACGATCGTGCCGGCGCGTTCGTCGCGCAGGAACGCCTCCGGGCCGGCGGCGCGGATATCGTCGATCGCCTTGCGGGTCGGCCGCTCGCCGCCCTCGTGGCGCTCGCCGGCGTGCGCCGTGCGGCGGCCGCGCCCGCGGACATCCTGCTCGAGCCGGCGCGCCAGACCCTGCAGAATCCCCATGACGCGGCGTTCGAGGCTCTCCTCCGCCCCCCACCAGCCGGCCGGCTCCTCGCCGGGTGATGCTGGTCGCGGGCGCCGGCCGGTGCGCGCCTCGCGCGCCACGGTCACGAGCGCCGCCTGCGCCCAGCGCACCGCGCGCCGCCACGGAAGATCACTCTGCCGCTCCCACAGGATCGCGAGGTCCTCGCCGCCGGGCGCCGCCCCCAGGAGGTTGAGACCGAGACGCCGCCGCCCGCCGGCGGTGCGCGACGCGACCGCCTGCAGGGTCAGCGCCAGGACGGCGCGCCCCTCGCCGGGCCGCGGTGGCAGCGTGAAGAAGCCGGCGACCACCTGCCCGAGGACGACGCGGTCGTCGTTGCGGAACGAGCCGAGCATCGCCCCGTGCAGGTCGGCCCGGTCCATGAGCACGGTGATGAACGCGGGGTTGGCCTCCCACAGGCGATCGAAATCGGGGTGGCGCGCCTCGAGCGCGTACTGGCCGAACTCCATCCACCTTGGCGCGCCGGTCGGGGAGTAGCCGAGGAAGACGTGGCGGCTGGTCGGCGGGCGCGAATGCTCGCAGGCGGCGGCCTCGCAGCGATGGCAGAAGGCGTGCCCCGGCTGGAAGGCGCCGGCTTCCTCGATTGCGTCATCGATCTGCTGCTCGATGGCGGCGGCCAGGTCGGCCGCGAAGGCCTCGGGACTGGTGCTGTGGCCGTCGAGCACCAGCGGCAGGCGCAGATCGATCTCCGGCAGCCGGCTCTCGATCAGGTGTCCGCCCGGCTTGCGGCGGAGGATCTCGCGCACCATCGACTGCAACGCCGACCACGCCGTCTGCCCGAGAACCCGCGTCCGGTCGCCCATGCCGCCATTATCGCCGAGGCGCGCCGCGGCACACCGGCCGGCGCCCGGACCGTCCAAATTGTCGGATGGTCGGGCGGCATCGTGATCCAATAAAAAATGCTATTGCAACATACGAGTTCGCGACGTACATAGAAGCGCGTCGCCGGAGTTGCTCTTCACCCATCACCGCGGAGGGAGGTCGCCATGAGCCTCGACCATCTCCTGAGGGAAGTGATCGCCAGCGGTCGGCTGGCGGAGCCGTTCACCGCGCCGCAGGCCGCGCGCGCCGTCAATCTCGACGAGTGGCCCCTGCCGAAGGTGCAGAACTTCCTGGCCCGGCACTGCATCGGCAACCTGGCCGCGTCGGTCCTCCTGGTCGAACGAGTGTCGTACGGAAAGTACCGGCTGATCTACGACGGGCCGGGTGAAGTCGGTTTCCAACTGGTCGCGGCGGACGGCGGGCCGTTCGGCATGCGCCCCGGTTCGCGGGGCTGGCCGACCAACTCGCGTTCCTGACCGGCTTCCTCGCCCGGGGGCGGACCCCCTCCCCGTCCCCCGGGCGTCCCCCAGGTCCCGGGGCCGACCAACCTCGTGCCCCACCGGCCCCGGGACCATCCCACCTCTCCCCCCCCGTTCGCTCCCCCGCACCACCCAAGAAGTCCCCACCTTTCCGTCCGCACGCCGCCAGTGGTGGGCCTCCTCGAGGAGGGATCGAGGGGATGTGCGGCGTCGCCAATGGGTCGGGCGCGCCCGGATCGTCTTTTCATGGCACAGCGGGGGGCAGCGGGTCGAAGTTCGGCGGGTCGTCCGAGACCGAGCGCCGGGGCCCCATCGCGCCGTTCTCCGGCGCGATGGGCGGCGCGAGGCGAGGTCGCGAGGAGGGGCGCGCGAGCGCCCCGGACCCGGGCCCGCCGGGCTTCGGCCCGCTGCCCCCCGCCGCGCGGAAAACCCCCCGCCGACCGTCTTGACCACCCGGGAACGTCGCATATAGTAAGCCCCTCGACGAGCATCCGGGGAGGCGCAGTCATGAAGACGCTGGTCCTGATCAAGCAGGTCCCCAACACCGACTCGCCGTTCCGACTGAACGGCGCCGGGACCTGGGTGGACGAAAGCAACATCACTTTCGCGCTCAACGATTACGATCGCTATGCGCTCGAGGAGGCGCTGCGCCTCAAGGACGCCGGCAAGGCGACCGAGGTGGTGGCGCTGACGGTCGGTCCCGAGCGCGCCGCGACCGCCCTGCGCACCGCCCTGGCGACCGGCGCCGATCGTGCCATTCATGTCAAGGACGAGGCGCTCACGGGCGCCGATCCGCTCGGCATCGCCCGCGCCATCGCCGCCGCGATCAAGGACGAAGGGTTCGCCCTGATCCTCGCAGGTCTCCAGGCCGACGATGACAACTACACCCAGACGCCGGGGCTCGTGGCGCGACTGCTCGGCCGCCCCTGCGCCACCGCGGTGCTCAAGATCGAGCCCGGTGACGGTGTGGTCAAGGTCGAGCGTGAGCTTGAGAACCAGCGCGTCCAGGTGGTCGAGATGACCCTGCCGGCGGTAGTGGCGGTGCAGACCGGCCTCAACGAGCCGCGCTACGCCAGCCTCAAGGGGATCATGGCGGCGAAGAAGAAGGAGATCCGCACCGTCGACCTGGCCGCGATCGGTCTCGACCCCGCCGTGGTGGGCGGCGCCGGCGCGCGCATGAGAACGATCCGCCTGGCGCCACCCCCGAAGGGGAAGGGCGCCGAAATGCTGGCGGGTTCGGCCGATGACGTGGCCCGCGAGCTGGTGCGGCGCATCCGCGAAAAGACGGGGGTGATCTGACCATGGCCTGGAAGACGCTGGTGGTCGTGGAGCAGGAAAACGGCGCGGTGCGTGACGCCACCTGGGAAATGATCGGCCTGGCGCACCGCCTGGCGGGCGAAGCGGGAGGCGATGCGTCGGGTATCAAGGCGCTGGTCCTCGGCCACGGCATCGACGCCGCCGCGGCGGAGCTTGCCGGCCGCGGGGCGGCCGAGGTGATCCAGGCCGACGGCGAGGCCCTGGCGCAGTACACCTGCGACGGCTACGACCGGGCGATCGAAGCGGTCGTGCAGGCCGAGTCGCCCGATCTCCTGCTGTTCGGGCACACGCCGAACGGCTGGGACGTGGCGCCTTTGGTTGCGGCCGGACTCGGGGTGCCGCTGGCCACGGAGTGCTCGGCGGTGGCGTACGAGGGCGGCAGGCCGGTGTTCACGCGCAAGGCGTTCAACGGCAAGTTCGTCCAGGTGGTCGACATGGGCGGTGCGCGACCGGCGGTGGCGACCATGCAGCGCGGCGCCGCGGCGGCCTTCGCCGGCGCCACCGCCGGTCGCGTGCGCAAGATCGACCCCGGTGTCGCCAGCGCCGACCTGACATCGCGCTTCGTCACCATCCGCAAGGGCGAGTCGGGCGGCGTCGACCTGTCGCAGGCGCCGGTCATCGTCTCCGGCGGCCGCGGCCTCGGATCGGCGGAGAAGTTCGCGGTCGTCCGCGACCTGGCCGAGGCGCTGGGGGGCCAGGTGGGCGCGTCGCGCCCGGTGACCGACGCCGGCTGGCTGCCGCACCAGCACCAGATCGGCAGCAGCGGCGTCACCGTCAGCCCGAAGCTGTACATCGCCGCCGGCATCTCGGGCGCCATCCAGCACATCGTCGGGATGCGCGGGTCGGGATACATCGTGGCCATCAACAAGGATGGCGACGCGCCGATCTTCGGCGTCGCGGATGTCGGCGTGGTCGGCGACCTGTTCGAGATCCTGCCGGCCCTCACCAGGGCTGTCCGCGCGGCCCGGGGCTGAGCGGCGCCGCCGGCGTCCGGAGGCGGTAGCCGCGCAGCGCCCGCCCGTCGGGCGTTGTGGCCGGGCATGTTAGAATCACCCGGTCGAGGAGGGGTACACACTCATGGCGAGACGACGTGATGGCACCGAAGGGCCGGCGATGCGACCATCCGGGACGGGGGCGGGCTGGCAGCAGTTCCTGACCCTGGTCGGGCTGGCGGCCGTCCTGTTCGTCGGCATCCAGAACTGGTACGAGACCCGAAAGCTGCAGACCGCGTTTGGTGAGCGTTTCGGCGCGGTCGACAACCGGCTGACCCAACTCGCCACCAAGGTCGACCAGGCGGCCCGGCCGGCGGCGCCGGCGCAGCGCGGCCCCGACCCGAACAAGGTCTACCAGGTGCGCACCGACAACGCGCCCTCCGAGGGGCCAAAGATCGCGCCGATCGTCATCGCCGAGTTCTCCGACTTCCAGTGACCCTTCTGCGCGAGGGTCGGTCCGACCCTCGATCAGATCCACAAGGTGTACGGCGATAAGGTGCGCGTTGCCTGGAAGCACTTCCCGCTCGATTTCCACGCCAAGGCGCCGCTGGCGCATCTCGCATCGGCCGCCGCCAACGAGCAGGGCAAGTTCTGGCCCTTCCATGACAAGATCTTCGGCAACCAGGCCAAGTTGGACAAGGACACCTACCTTCAATACGCCAAGGATCTGGGCCTCGACGTCAAGCGGTTCGAGGACGCCCTCAACACCGCACGCGGCAAGGCGGCGATCGACGCCGACGTCGCCGAGGCCAAGAGCCTCGGGGTGACCGGCACGCCGGCCTTCTTCGTGAACGGGAAGTTCCTGTCGGGAGCGAAGCCGTTCGCGGAGTTCGCCACGGCCATCAACGCCGAGCTGACGCGTCTCAAGCTCCCGATCCCGGCCGCCGCCCAGCAGACCGCGGCGGGAGGGGCTCCCGCGGCCGGGGGATAGTTGAGCGACCCGCGCCGCACCGAGCGCCGGCCCGACGGCCGGCTCGCCATCCTCTGGGATGACGGTCACCACGCCGTCTACGAACCGCGCCCGCTGCGCCTGGCCTGCCGCTGCGCCCACTGCGAAGACGAATGGACCGGCGAGCGCCGGCTCGAGGCCACCTCGGTGCCGGAGGAGATCAGCCTCGTCGACATAAGGCCGGTCGGGCGCTACGGCTACCAGTTCAACTGGAGCGACGGCCACAACACCGGGATCTACACCTTCGAGCGGTTGCGCGAGATGTGCGGCTGCGACGACTGCCGGAGCGCCGCCCCCGGTACACGGGCAGACCCCTAGGTGACCGGCGCCGGGGTCGCCCCCATCCGGCACCTCGGTCGGCTCGCCCTCGTCGCCATCGGACTGAACTCGGTCATCGGCGGCGGGATCTTCATCCTGCCAGCGACGGTCACGGCGCTCGTCGGCCCCGCCAGCCTGTTCGCCTACGTCGCCGCCGCGGCCATCGTCTTCGGGATCGGCTCGGCGCTGGCCCGCCTCGCGGCGCATCACGAGAACTCCGGTGGCCCCTACGCCTACGTCGAGCGGGCATTCGGGCCCTTCGCCGGCTTCCAGATCGGCTGGCTCTTCTGCCTGGCGCGTCTGACGGCGCTGGCGAATCTCCTCAACGGCGCCGCGCTCTACCTCGGAGCGCTGGTGCCATGGCTCGCCCGGCCGCTGCCGCGGGCGCTCCTGATCCTGGCGTGCGCGGCGGCGATCACCGGCATCCTCCTCGGGGGCATCAGACGGACGGCGGCCGCGGCGGATATCCTGGCGGTGGCGAAGCTGGCGCCGCTGGTCCTGATCGGACTGGCGGGTCTCGTGCTCGTCGATCCGGTCCATCTGCAGCCGGCGCCGGTCGAGCCGGGCCCGTTCGTGCGATCGGTCCTCCTGCTCATCTACGCCTTCACGGGGTTCGAGGTCCTCACCGTGCCGGCCGAGGAATCGCTTCAGCCGCGCCGTGATGTGCCGGCGGCCCTGCGCGCCACGCTGCTGATCGTCTGCTCGGTCTACATGCTGGTGCACGTCGCGGCCCTCGGCGCCCTCGCCGACCTCGGCGGCGAGACCGCGCCGCTGGCGGCGCTCGCCGCGATGCTGGCCGGCGAGCCGGGGCGCATCGGCATGACCCTGATCGCGACCGTGTCGATGGCCGGCTGCGGCCTCGCCAGCCTGCTCGGGGCCAGCCGGATGATCTACGCCCTGTCGGCGGTCGTCCGGATGCCCGCCGGCCTGGGGGATCTGGAGCCGCGGCGACGGACGCCGGCGCGCGCCGCGCTCCTGGTCGGCGCCGCGGGCGCCGGCCTCGCGATCGCCGGCGGTTACGCCTTCCTGGCGGCGATCAGCTCGGGGAGCCGGCTGCTCATCTACCTGGCCTGCTGCCTGGCGGCGATGCGCCGCGCCCCGGCGCCGGCTGCCGCGGTGACGGGGCCGGCCGCCGCGGTGACGGCGCCGGTCGCCGAGCCGCGCCGGCTGCCGGCGGAGGTGCGCCGGCTGCTGGCGCCGGCGCTGACCGCGGGCGCGATCCTGACGCTCCTCTTTTTCGGCCTGCAGCGCCGCGAGGCCATCTTGGGTATGATCGGCATCGGCGCCGGGCTGGGGCTGTATCTTCTGTTCCGCCGGAGGCGCCGGACACTGACGACGCAGGAGGCATCATGACGAGGAGCGGCAGGACAGGACTGATCATCGCGGGAGTGCTGGCGATCGGCCTCCTTGGGATCGGTCTGGTGGCGCGGCGCGCCGGCCAGCCGCAGAGCGGCAGCGTCCTCGAGGTGGTCCTCGACGACCCCATCGCGGACCTGGCGCCGGAGAATCCGATCGGCATGTTTCTCGGCGGCAGGCCGCTGGCGACGCGCGATTACATCGAGGCGATTCTCAGGGCCAAGGACGACCCGAGGATCAACGGGTTGCTGCTCACCCTCAAGACCCCGGGCGCGGGATTCGCGAAGGTGCAGGAGATCCGCCAGGCGATCAGGGAGTTCCATGACGCCGGCAAGTGGACGGTGGCCTGGACCGAGACCGCGGGCGAGTTCGGCCCGGGCACCGGCCTCTACTACCTCGCCACCGCCTGCGAGACCATCTGGCTCGCGCCGCCGGGCGACGTCAACCTGACCGGGCTGCGCGCCGAGGTGCCGTTCGTCCGCGGGGCGCTCGACAGGCTCAAGGTCTATCCGGATTTCGGCCAGCGCGGCAAGTACAAGAACGCGATGAACTTTTATACCCATGCCTCGATGACCGAGGCGCAGCGCGAGTCGATGGAGGCGCTGCTCGACGGACTTTACCGGCAGATCCGCCAGGGGATCGCCGAGGCGCGCAACATGAGCGACGATGAAGTCGGGGCGCTCATCGACCAGGGGCCGTTCATCGGACCGAAGGCGCTCGAGGCGCGCCTGGTCGATCGGTCCGGGTACCGCGATGAGCTCATCGACTGGCTGCGCGAGAAGAACGGCGGGCATCTGCCGATCATCAAGGCACGCAAATACCTGAAAAGCGGGCGCTACTGGGATCATGGTGCGCGCATCGCGCTGATCTTCGGTGTCGGCAACGTCGGGCGCGGCGAAAACGCCGCCGACCCGATCACCGGCTCGATGCTGATGGGTTCGGACACCGTGGCGGCGGCGATCCGCGAGGCGCGCGAGGACGACTCGATCCGCGCCATCATCCTGCGTGTCGACAGCCCGGGCGGCTCGTACGTCGCCTCGGACGTGATCTGGCGCGAGGTCAAGCTCACGAAAGGGGTCAAGCCGATCGTCGTGTCGATGTCGGACGTCGCCGCCTCGGGCGGCTACTTCGTGTCGATGGCGGCCGATCGGATCATCGCCGAGCCCGGGACGATCACCGCCTCGATCGGCGTGCTCAGCGGCAAGTTCGTCACCCGCGAGCTGTATGCGTGGCTCGGCATCACATCCGACGCGGTGCAGCGCGGCCACAACGCCAGCTTCTTCTCGGGCGACATGAAGTACACCGACGACGAGCGGGTGCGCTTCAACGAGTGGCTCGACCGCATCTACAAGGACTTCGTCGGCAAAGTGGCGGACGGGCGCGGCAAGACCTTCGACGAGATCCACGCCATCGCCCAGGGGCGGGTCTGGATCGGCGAGGACGCCCTCAAGCTGGGGCTGGTCGACGAGCTGGGCGGTCTCGAGACGGCGGTGCGCCGCGCCGCCGAGCTGGCGCAGATCCCCGCCGACGGGCCGGTCGACCTGGTCGAGATGCCGGCCCCGAAGACCTTCTTCCAGCAGTTCATGTCGCGTGACGACGACGCGGCGGCCGCGGTGGCGGCGATCCGCGAGAATTTCCGCGCCGTCATCGAAGAGGGGCGTCTGCCGATGGCCGAGAAGGGGATCCTCGAGCTGCCGTACGTCCCGCGCATCCGCTGAGCGGCGGAAACCCCGCCGCCCCGGGCCGCGTATGATCGGCCCGGGATGAAGGGAGGGCCGTGGCCATGCTGATCGTCGAGTTCCTCGGGGCGGTGTTGCTCTTCCTGCTCATCTGCCTGTTCTTCGCGATCCTGGCGTTGCCCGTCGTTCTCGCCATCGCCCTCATCGTGGCGGCGGTGAAGCTGGCGCTCTTCCTCGTGCTCGTTCCGTTCCGGATCGTCGGCTGGGCGGTCGCCACGGCGGTCGGGCGGTAGCGCCGGTCAGGGCGCCGCCCCGACCGCGAAATCGACCCCGGCGCGCGCCTCTCCCATGACGACCGTCACGGTGATGAAGGCCGGCGCCACCGGTATCGGCGTCGAACCGTCGCCAATCACAACGACCCGGTAGATCCCCGGCGGCGGCAGCGCCACCTGCCAGCCCCCCGCCGCGTCCGGCGTGACCCGCGCGAACTCCCTGATGATGCTGTTGGGCCCGTAGAGGACGACGGCGCGGGCGCGCGTCCGGTCGCCGGTGATCGTCCCGGAGAGGGTGGGTGGGGCGGCATCCTGCGGCGTCGCCGGAGCCGGTTCGGGCGCCGGCCCCACCGACTCCGCCCCGGTGGCTGCGCCTGGGGCCGCCGGCGAGACCGGCGCGGCGGCCGCCCCGGTCACCAGGAGGGGCGCGACATCGGCCGACGGGACAGGTGGCGCCGCGGCGACAGGCGCGGCCGATTCCGGCAACGCCGCCAGCGGTGCAGCGCCGGCGACGTCGGGCGCGGGCAGGGCGGCGACCGCGGCGCCGGGGAAGGCCGCGACGATGAGATCGCGCCCGGCCCCGGGGAACGCCAGAGGCTGCAGCCCGGCCGCCCCGGACAGGGGCGCGGCCGACTCCGGCCAGATCACCCCCCCCGTCGCGGTCTCGATGAAGACCAGTCCGCCGGCGCCGAAGGCGGCGAGGAGCCTGCCGTCCTGCGAGAAGGCGAGCGTCTCCGGCTCCAGGGGCAGGGGAGTGACGGTGGTGGCGTCGTCCTGGCGATCGCGGCGCTCGGCGCCCGGGCGTGTCGCGATGGCGGCTGAGTCGAAGAAGGCCACCTCGCGGCCGCGCGCCGCCGCCAGGACCGTTCCGGAGGGGGAAACCACCAGCGCCCCGTTCTTCCCCGGTGAGCGGTGGTGCCAGGAGGCGACCAGTGGCCGGGTCGTGAGGCTCAGAATGCGGTCGTCGAGGGCGGCGTAGAGGCGCCGGCCGAGCGGGTCGGCGGCGAGGGCGGCCGCCGGCGCCGGCAGGACGGTGCTGTCCTCGATCCGTCCCGACGTCCTGTCGATCTCATGGATGTAGA
>Ga0210377_10000389_pt1 | contig 41765 bp, 55 predicted proteins | sample PLM4_65_b1redo_FD_155480 | JGI IMG/M metagenome (GOLD analysis project Ga0210377, IMG submission 155480) | Groundwater sediment microbial communities from an aquifer in East River, Colorado, USA - PLM4_65_b1 redo | ecosystem: Environmental > Terrestrial > Soil > Riparian zone | place: USA: East...
TTCGACCGAAACGCGAAGGTTCTGCTGTGCATGGGCGGGGGCAAGCATCGCGAAGAACGCGGCTGCGACGATCATCACAAAGCGCATGGGTAACATCCTTCGGTTTTGCCCCGACATGATCTCTTTCATCATCTACTGGCCCGGCAGGAATTCGATCTCGATGGTCTGGACCGGCTGGAACTCGAAATACTGTTCGGGAATCTGGAATCCCTTCTGGTTGCACTTGTTCAGCGCCGTGCGCGCACGCTGGATATAGACCTGCAGCGGCGGATCGCCCGAAGGCTCCCGGTTCGGTTCGAGCAGACGGGGCTCCATGCTGAAATGCCCGTCGCGGCCGAACTTCACTGCAATTACCGCGCGCAGGCGCCGGGCGTCGGCCATATCGGCCTGGTTGGTCCAGCAGCCATTGGAGAGCAGCTGCGAGCGGATGGCGTCGGCCACCGTCATGGTCATGCGGTTCTTGTCGCCAACGCCCTTGCGGGCCTCATCTGCGACTTTGCCGCCCGGCGTGATGCGCTTCTCCGCCGGCGGCGCCGGTGCGCTTTGCGCGGCTTTCCTCAGGTCTTTCAGCGCGCTCTGGAAATCCTGTTCCTTTTCCTTCTTGGGTTCGGGCTTGGGTTCCGGTTTCTTGAGTTCGGGCTTCGGCTGGGGCTCCTCGGTCGGCAGCACTTCCTCCTCCGGCTCGGGGGGAGGGGCGGCGGCCGCGGCGGCGGCAAGGTCTTCGGGCTTGGTCTCGTCGGCGATCTCGTCGGTCTTCGATTCCGCGACAGTCGGCGCGACGTTGGTCGTGTCGGAGATGTCGAGCAGCTCGACAGGCAGAATCATCATGGGCGCCGGCTCCGACTTCCACACCCCGACAATGAAGGGCGTGAAGGCGAGGACGCCGCCGATGTGCAGGGCAACCGAGAGGAAAACGCCTCGCATCTACGGTTTAGCGCCTCCCTCCTTGGTGGCGTCCCTGGCGCCGTCCGGGGTGCTGTCCTTGAGGCTTTCCATGAGGGCCGCGGCCTTCTTCGAATCGACCACCAGGCCGACATTGGTGAAGCCAGCGGCCTGCAGGAGCGTGAGCACCTGCACGACCTTGCCGTAAGCTACTATGTCGTCGCCGCGGATGTAGACGCGCTTGTCCATCTTGTTGTTCGCGATCGCCTTCAGCATCTCGGCCAGCGCGGCGAGTTCGACAGGCTTGTCCTCCATGCCGACGTAGGCCTTTCCGTCCTTGTCAACGGTGACGACGAGCGGACGTTCCTTCTCGGTCGGAAGCTGTTCGGCGCGGGTCTTGGGCAGGTTGACGGCGACGCCGGTCGCCAGCATCGGCGCGGTGATCATGAACACCACCAGCAGCACCAGCATGACGTCGACCATCGGCGTGACGTTGATGTCCGCCATCGGCTTGCGCCGTCCGCGCCTGCCCGAGCCAGAGCGTATGATCATCGCCATCGCTATGCGTCCCGGCGTTCGGTCGTGCGGCGCGACAGGCGCACCGACACTTCCTGCGCGAAATTGGCCATCCGCTCGGAGAAGGCGGAAATGTCGCCGGAGAACTTGTTGTAGAAGATCAGCGCCGGGATGGCCGCGCCCAGGCCCATGGCGGTCGCGAACAGGGCTTCGGCGATGCCGGGGGCCACGACGGTGAGGTTGGTCTCGCCGCGCGAGGCGATGTCGCGGAACGAGTTCATGATCCCGATGACGGTGCCGAGGAGGCCGATGAAGGGCGAGGACGAGGCGATGATCGCCAGCGTCGACAGGCCGGATTCCATTCTGAGCGTCTCGCGGTTCACCGCGACGTCCATCTGGGAGCGGGCGCGTTCGACCATCGCCTTGCTTTCATCGCTGCTCTGGCCCGAGCGGCGCGCATCGCGCCATTCGCGGGCGCCGGCCGAGAACACCCGGGCCATGGCTTCGGCCCCGCGCTCCGAAACGCGGTCGCTGACGTCCTCGAGCGGCTGCCCCGCCCAGAAAGCCTGCTCGAACCGCTTGGCGCGGGCGCGGGCGGCGTTGACGCCGAACCATTTGTCAATGGCGATCGCCCAGGACCACACCGACGCGATCACGAGAATCGCCATGACCCCCTGCACGATCGGGTCGGCGCTCAGGAACAGCGATATCAGCGAGAAATCCGGATTAGGGACGTCCGGAAGTGCGACAGGGTCCATTCAGGTCTCTCTCAAGTTTTACGGCAGCCGGAAAAGCTCGCGAAATAGCCCGGCCGCGCAAGCTTCATGCATCGCTTCTGGTTACGAAATTAGGCGACATGAAGGTCAATACCGGCGATTCCCCGAGGGTTCAGGGGCCATTCGAAGAGGGTCTACGATAAGAGTTCCAATGGGTTAATTCCGCTACGGAAGGGCGCCGCGCCCGTCCATCGGCGTGGATCGCCACCGCAACGACCACCGCCTCCGCCAGAATATCGCCGCCGCGCTCGACAGTTTGATGAAAATTGAGGCGGGGGCCCTTCATGCCGTTGAACCGGGTACGGACGATAAGGGCGTCGTGGATTCGGCCCGGGGAACGATAATCGATCTCGACCCGGATGACGGCGAAGATGCCGTGGTCCTGCCGGTCCGGCGGGGTTCCCATCACCCGCAGGAATTCCGACCGGCCGCGCTCGAAAAACCGGAGATAAGTCGCGTGATAGACGACGCCGGTAAAGTCAGTGTCCTCGTAATAGACCCTGACCGGCAGCAGGTGCTCGCCGTCCTGGAGCCGTCCGGAAGAGGGCTGATCGTCGGTCATGGCCGATTCGCATAATCCACCGGCCGGCAAAGTAAATCGGCGGCGCGAGGCAGGGCGCTTTCAGATGCGGAAGTGAAACAAATGCTCGCAGGCGAAACGGGTCTGGCGCGGACCTGAATTCAGACACCGGGGGTCGGACTCTGGGGGATCAGACGCCGAGCATGCCGGCTACCTGGCCGTCGCGCTCCAGAACGGTGATCACGCAGCTGCCGTCCGGGAACTCATCGATCCGGAAATCGGACGGCTGGCCGCCGTCTTCGACGATTTCGGCAAGGGCGCGCTCGGCCTCACGGCGGTTCTTGAAGCGCGTGGTCCCTTTCTTTCTGAAAGGCACGGTTGGCTCCCCGATTTTGCTCACGGTCTGGCCGGGACGACTTCCGGCCAAGTTCCAAAATTTACCATCCGCCGGCGGAAGAGTCTCAGCCATTCGGCAACAGATGTGCGTGCCTGACGAAAATTTGCGGCAATCGGGAGGGCGTGCCGCCAAATTGTGCAAGATCCTGACCCTTGCGCGGTGCGGCTGTCTGGCTGGCTGACCCAGGTTTATGCGCGAGACTGCGCAGTTTCCGGAATTCGCGTAGCCCGAGATTCCTGCTGGGCGCCTCGATGCCAGCAGCGCTAGGCTTGGGCCGGGAAGAGGGGTTGGGGCGTGGCGGCACGGGGGAGAGGCCAAGGTACGGGCCGGGGCGGATGGCGATGGCTCACCGCGCCGTTCAGCCCGCGCGGGCTTTCCGGTTTTGCGCTGCTGGGTTTCTTCCTGCTGTCGGTCGCCGCGACGGGGTTTGGCTTCGCCGACCTGCGCGCCGCCAATACCGATGCGGGACAGCTGAGCGTGCTCGAGCTTGGCCTTACCGGTGCAACGACGCTGTTCGTGGTCAGCGCGATGGTGGTGGCGCTGCATCATGTGGTCGCCGGCGAGACGTCGTGGTGGCTGAGGGGAATCTCGTTCGTCTTCTATCTCTTGTTCGCGGTGTGGACGGTGGGCTTCGGCTACGGCTTCTTCTGGAAGGAGCTTGCAGGTCAGGAATTCACCGAGCGGCAGTTCCAGCGGGTCATCACGGAGCTCTCGGGTTCGATCGCGCGCACGTCGAGCGCGCTGGAGACTTCGGAGCGCGCCGCCGGCGAAGCCGCTCAGCTCGCGGCGCAGCGGGCGCAGACCGAGGCAGAAGAGGGCCGCACCTGCGCCAACCATCCGGCGTCGACGCCAGGCGAGGGTCCGCTGATGCGCAGCCGGTTCGGCTTTGCCGACCGTGCGAAGTCGCTGGGCGAGGAAGTGCGCGCCAGCTGGATCGCGCCGGTCGCGGGACAGCGCGAGCGGCTGCAGCGCGAGGTCGATGCGCTGGTGAAGCGCGCGGCGCCGCCTGCCTCGGTTGTCATCGCGGCGGACGAGCGCGCCATGCTGGGGAGACTGGCTGCCGCATCGAGCCTTCCTTCGTCGGAGCGGCGGGCGCTGTTCACAGGCGTGCACGAGGAGGCGCGGGCGTTTGCATCGGCCGCCAACGATCTTCGCGCCATCCATGCGACAGCCTTCGCAGATCGGCTGGCGCAGCTCGCATCGGAGGTCGGCCCCGACCCGCAGCGTCCGGGCAGCCCCGATCCGGCGCGTTCGGGCGATCCTGGTTATTGCTGGGACGTGGTGCTCAGCGAAAAGCTGAACGCCGCGGCTGGCCAGCTTCGCGCGGTCGAGGATGTGGCGGCGCCGGAGTTCAGCTTTCTCGAAGGGCCGAAGGCGACGCGCGCCGCATTCTTCGGGCTGGTCGGGTGGCTTGGCGGCGCCATCGGCGTCGACGTGAAGGGCGATGAAGGCTTCGAGTTCGAGGAGAAGGCGTTCCTTGCGCTGTTCGCGAGCCTCGCCGTCGATCTCGGGATCGTCTTTCTCACCGTCGTGCGCGATGCGCCGGCGCGCAGGCGGCGTCCGGCGCGCGCGGCGGCGGGGCAGGGCCAGCCGACGCCGCCGCGACTTGCCACCATCCTGGGAGAGCGGAAGCGCTAGCCGTCGAGGAACGCCGCCAGCTTGTCGATCAGCCAGCGCGTCCCGTGCTCGCGCGATCCGGCGTCATCCCCATTGGGGTCGAACGGTTCGAGGAAGGCGCCCTGTTCGGTCAGCGTCATCCGCGTGCCCGCGCCCGAAGGCGCAAACTCGATGGTCGCGAGCGACACCGACATGCGGATGCTGTCGTTCATCACCATCTCGTAGGCATAGACGATCCGCTTGTCGGGAATGATCTCCCAATACGTGTTTCGGAAGTCGGAGATCCTCCCGCTATTCCACCGCCCGCGCAGCCGGTCGCTGCCGCCCTCGCGGAAGTTGAACTCGCGTATTTCCTCAACCGCTTCATCAGGCGGCGCGGCAAACCATTTCGCCTTTGCGTCCGCAGTCGCCCACGCGGCAAAGACGCGTTTCGGCGGGGCCTTGAACGTGCGCTCGATCGTGAAGCTGGCGTGCTTGACGCTCTGCTGCGTGATGGTCTGGGTCATGGGAGGACCTCCGGTTCTTGCTTTTCAGGCTTGAGGGAACATCGCGAAATAGGGTTTGGCTTCTTCGATCACGCGCGCGAACGAGGGCCGGGCCATCAGGCGCTCGAGATAGCGCGCGGCGCCCGTGTGCGCCGATCCGAACGGGGCGACCTTGTTGGCGTAGTAGAGCGCCGGCGCCGCCGCGCAGTCGGCCATGGTGAAGGTGAGGCCCGTCGCCCAGCCGCCCGATTCCATGTCGCGGTCGACCAGCTTCAGCGCGTTGTCGAGGTCCGCGCGCGCCTGCTCGACGCCGGCGGGATCCTTCTGGTTTGCGGGGCGCAGGCGATCGCCTACGATCTTCTGCATCCTCTCGTGGACGTAGAGATCGTAGAACCGGTCTGACAGTCGCACACGCAGGGCGAGGTCGCGGTCGGCGGGGATAAGCTTCGCCGCCTCTGGATACTTTATCGCGAGGTATTCGATGATGATGCTCGATTCCGGAAAGCCTTTTCCGGCTTTCTCATCAACCAGCACCGGGAATTTGCCCAGCGGCGTCAGCTTGTAGAATTCCGCGCGCGACACCGGATCGCCGAGATCGACGAACTCCGGCTCGAACGGTACGCCGGTCTCGTAGAGCGCGATCAGCGCCTTCCAGCAGTAGGAAGCGAGCGGGTGATAGTAGAGGCGGAGGGTCATGGCTGTCTGCTTCTCTGCATCTTTCAGTCTCTCGTTGCGCTGGGCGTCGCCGACCGCTGCAGGCGCCTGAACGACAATGTTCCCTCCTTTGACGCCAAGGCAACGGAACATGGCCGAGCCACGGTCAGGAGTGAGTCCTGATCTCTTCGTCGAGCTTCTCGATCAACCCCTCGAAGCCCATCTTGCGGTTCTTCACATCTTCATCGCCGCCGTAGTAAGCGCCCTGTTCAGTGAACACGAGGCGGCAGCCGGCGCCATCGGCATGGAATTCGAACGTCGACAGCGAGTGCGACATCGGCTTGCCGTTCTCGCTCATGGTATAGGCGGTGACGATGCGGCGGTTGGGGACGATCTCGAGATACCAGGTGTCGTTGCCGAACATGGACGGGTGGCCGGCCGGCCGGAAGTGACCGTGCTCATGTCCGCCGACATGGAAGACTTGGGTGTAGTCCGCGATCTCCCAGCCTTCGCCTGAAACGAACCAGCGATAGCGCGCCTGGGGATCCTCGAACGCGCGGAAGACGCGTTCCGGCTTGTGCGCGAGCTTTCGTTCGATGGTGAACGAGCCGAAGTGGGGCTTTGTCAGTGTCGTCGTCATGGAGGGATCGCTTTCATTCTGACGTTCAATGCGCGAATTCGTGCGCGAGGTTGTCGAGCACGGCGGTCCAGCCGACATTGTAGCCGTCGAGCATGTCGGGTCCGTCGAACGCGGAGACCTGCATGGTGACGGTCTGCTTCGTCGCCTTGCCGGTAGGGTCGAGCTCGATGGTGATAAGCGAAGCCACGCGGATTTTTCCGTCTTCGGCAAGGCTCTCCGCCATCACGATGCGCGCATCGTTGATGATCTCCATGTAGCGAACGTGCGCGAGGAAGCGCATGTCACCCTTCGCGCCGCAGCGCATGATGTCGAGACCGCCGACCTTGAATTCAGCCTGGTCGTAGGCGACGTTCGTGTCAGGAAAAGGCCTGCTCCAGCGCAGGCGTGCGTCGACATCGCGCCACGCCTGGAATACGCGGGCCGGTGAAGCACTGTAGATGCGCTCCATGACGATCTTGTCGTGAAGCATTTTGGTTTGCGTAGCGGCGGTCATTTCGACTCTCCTGTTTCGTCATTGTCGTTCTCGCCGGCGGTCGCATCGAGATAGTCGGCGAGGCGATCGAGTTTGCGTTCCCAGCTCTCGCGGCGTTCAGCGATCCAGCGTTCGGCGGCGGTCAGCATTTTCGGCTCCACGGTGCAGGTCCGCACGCGGCCGACCTTGGCCGTCCGCACGATGCCGCTCGCCTCCAGCACCTGCAGGTGCTGCATCACCGCAGGCAGCGAGATCGACAGCGGCTTCGCTAGCTCGCTGACCGACGCAGGTCCGCGCGCCAGGCGCTGCACCATCGCCCGTCGCGTCGGGTCGGCGAGTGCATGGAAGGTCCGGTCAAGAGTTACGGCCGCCTGCATGGCTGCTCCAATACTTAAGTAAGTACTTAAGTATCATTCCGCGTCAGTATTGCAAGAGGTTTCCGCTACTTTTTTCAAAGGTCAGCCTCCCGCGGCTTGCGGCGAGGGCAGGGCTTGCGGAACTGGACGGTGAGGTTCGGGCTTGCGCGATGCGAGCGGCGCGGCATGCCAGGTCCATCCTCGCATCTGCCGTGGCGCCCCGTTTTCATCGGGCGCCACTTCTCCTTCGAAGCGGCTTCCATCAGGAGCTTCCAGAAGCCCGAAGCCGCACGCCTCGCCTTCGCTCCACTGGCCGGACCAGACATGGCCGGCATCAGACGCCGCCACGCCGTGGCCGGAACGCTGCCCATCCTTGAAGGCGCCCGCATAGTGGGCGCTCTCGCCGTCGGCTTCGCGAAATACGATCTTTCCGAAGCCGTGCGGCAGCCGGTTGCGCGCTTCGCCTGAGTAACTCGCGCGCGCTTTCGGCCAGACCAGCGCCTCCAGGTGCGCGTCCGCCATTTCCGCCGCCTGCGCCGCCGCAAGGCGAGCGCGCCAGGCGTGTTCGCGAGCACTGCTCACTATCGCGTGCAGATCGGCGGGAACGGACGACAACGCGAAGGCTGTCGATTCCGAAAGTGCGGTGAGGCGTTGCATGGTTTGTTCGAGATTGGCGACGCGCGCACGTTCGACGGTTGCCTGTGCGTCGGCCTGTTTCGCCTGGCGCAGCGCATCCGACCGTTCGCGTTCGAGATCGGCGGCCGCGCGCTCGGCGGCTTCGGCGCGCGAGGTCATCGCCGCGAGGCGCTCCATCAGCACTTCCGGCGAGTGGTTCGGCGCGAAGTCCTTCGACAGCGGATCGGTAGGGAAGGCGAGCGATATCGCCCGCCGGTCTTCGATCGCATCGCCGCCTGCCGCGAATCTCGCGAGCGCTGGCCGCCCGAGTTTCACTCCGAGCTTTTCGGCGAAGGCGATCCAGCGGCGCGTGCGGTTCGCGATGTCAACTACTTCCAGCCGCAAGGCGCCGCTCGCCTCGCGAAACTCTCCGGGTCCGCCGAGCGCAACCAGATCCGCATCGGGCGCTGCGCCTTGTCCCGCCACCGCTAGAACCGCCAGTCTCACCGGCGCAGGCGCTTCGGGGTCGACATCGACGCCGGCGGCGTCGGCATAGCCAACCTGCAATTCCTCGAGCGCACGCTCCAGCCGCCGGCGGAACGGGCCGTCAATCTCGCCATCCCAATGAATGAGAAGTGTCATTCCCCCAACCCTTCGACCCGCGCCAGCCTGCCAGTTTTCGGCGGCGGATGAAAGCATATCGAGACGTCGGTCTTCCTATGACTCGGAGGTTTCCGGGGCCAGGCCGTCGGGCGCGCCTTCGCGGCCGTAGTTGTATTTCCGAAGGAGGCCGCGCATCTGGTGATAACTGAGGCCGAGATGCTCGGCCGCCTTGCGCTGATGGCCCCGGCAGGTAGTCAGCGCCGTCTCGATCAGCTTCTTTTCCAGAGCCGCGATGCACTCGTTGAAATCGACCGGTCCGCCGTCCGGCTCGGCTGCCGGTTTCGCGTCCGCTACAGCAGCGGTTGCTGGCGAGGCGGGGAGAGGAGCAGGCGCCGCTTGCGTCGGCGGCGCATCGCTCAGATCCTTCGGCGGGCGCCATGGCGAATTGAACGGATCGAGCATGGCGGCCGATATCGCCACCGGGCCGATCGGCGCGCCATTGGCCTGGGCCGCCATCGTCCGGAAGGTTGCGCGTTCGGCGGTGTTCCGGAGTTCGCGGACATTGCCTGGCCAGGAATGCGCGCACATCACTTCAAGCGATTCGCGCGACCAGCCGGGAAAATCGCCTTCGAGTTCGCGCGCGATGCGTTGCCCGAAATGTTCGGCCAGCAGGATGATGTCCTCCTGCCGGGCGCGCAGCGGGGCAAGCGTGATGACATCGAAGGCGAGGCGGTCGAGCAGGTCGGCGCGGAACCGACCGTCGGCGGCGCGGGCCGGAAGATCGATATTGGTCGCCGCCACGATGCGGACATCGCAGGTGAGCGTGTCCTCTCCGCCCAGACGCTGGAATTCACCGTATTCTACGACGCGCAGGAGCTTTTCCTGCACCTCCATCGAGGCGGTCGCGATCTCGTCGAGGAACAGCGTTCCGCCATCGGCCTGTTCGAACCGGCCCTGGCGGCGTTTCGTGGCGCCGGTGAACGCGCCTTGCTCGTGGCCGAACAATTCGCTGTCGAGCAGGTCGGCGGACAGCGATCCGCAGTTCACTTTTACGAACGGCTTGTCCCATCGGGGCGAGAGATAGTGCAGGCGCTCGGCGATCAGCTCCTTGCCGGTGCCTCGCTCGCCGATCACCAGGATCGGGCGCTCGACCAGAGCGGCCAGCGACACCCTTTCGAGCGACTCCAGCCAGGTGGCGGATTGTCCGATTAGTTCGGGAGGAGAAGGGCCAGCCATTTGGCGAGAATTACCAGTTCGCGGTCGAATACGCCAACTAAATCGTGGCGGGCTTTACCAGATTCGTTAATCCGGCGAGCCGATAAATCAGAGAAATCAAATAAAAACAGCACTCTTGGTGGTTACCGAAAAACTGGCACGGAGGTTGCTTTGTTGTGATCCAAGCCGGGACAACAGCCGGCGAACGCAGGAGTGACAGATGCGATACTTCGACGAGCAGGACAAAATCCGGGCGAAGACCACAATGGCGCGCGTCGGAGGTTGGCTCAGCTCGAGGCCGATGGAGAGCTGGGGATTTTTTATCGCCGGCTTCGTCATCGCCCGCATCATCTTCTGAAAAACAAGACCAGACGAAAGGTTCTGATATGGGCGTTTTCTCCCGACTCTCCGACATCATCAACTCCAACCTGAATGCCATGCTGGATAAGGCGGAGGATCCGGAGAAGATCGCCCGCCTGATCATCCAGGAAATGGAAGACTGCCTCGTCGAGGTCCGCTCCGCCGCTGCGCGGTCGATGGCGGACAAGAAGGAATACGATCGCGACATCGTCTCGCTCGAACAATCCCGTCTCGACTGGTCCGCCAAGGCCGAACTCGCCGTGGAGAAGGGGCGCGAAGACCTCGCCCGCGGCGCCTTGGCTGCCAAGCAGCGCGCCGAGCGAGAGATCGACGGCCGCCGCCTGGCCCTGAAGGCGATCGAGGAAGTCGGCGCCAAACGCACCGACGATCTGGAAAAGCTGCAGGCCAAGCTCGACGAAGCCAAGACGAAGCTTCGCGCGCTGATCGTCCGCCGCGAAGCCGCCGAACACCGCATCGCGATGCGCTCGCGCATCGAGGTCAACAAGGTCGATGAGGCGATGCGCCGGTACGCCCAGGTCGAGCGCAAGGTCGATGAAATGGAAGCGTATGCCGACCTGATCAACGTCGGCGAGCGTGGCCTCGAGGCGCAATTCCAGGATCTCGCCGCCGAAGAATCGATCGAGAAGGAGCTCGCCGAGCTCAAGCGCCGCCGCGGCGGCGGTGGATCTCCTCCGCCTGCGCCGCGCCGCCGGGCCTCTAGCGAAGGCGAGGGCGTGTGATGGGAGCGGAAGCGTTCTTCGGGATGACGATCGGCCTCGTTGCGGTCATCGCGATCTTCATCGTTCTACCCTGGATGGTGCTCCACTACATCTCCAAGTCGCGCAGTTCGCGCAACCTCACCGAGGACGACGAGCGGATGCTCGAAGACCTCTGGCGCTCGGCCCGCACCATGGAGCGCCGCATCGAAACCCTGGAACGGCTGATCGAGCCTGATGCGCAACCCGCACGGCCGCGCCCGACCCAGAGCACCAGAGGGGACATCAACTGATGGTCGACGATTACATCTCATCCCCGAACCCCAAGCGGCTCTATCGCTCCAGGGACAAGGTCATTGCCGGCGTGTGCGGCGGCCTCGCCGAGCGCATGGGCTGGGATCCCACGATGGTCCGGATCGCCTTCGCCGTGCTTTTCTTCACCGGCATCCTGTCGGCGGTGTTCGTGGTCTACATCGTGATCTGGGCGATCACGCCCGTGGCGCCGTACCGCCCGCGCAATCTCTCTCCCGACGAGGATCGCTTCTGGCGCTCCGTGTCGGACCGGCCGGCCGAGACGTTCTCGAACATCCGGTACAAGTTCAAGGACATGGACGACCGCCTCGCCCGAATGGAGCGCTCGGTGACCAGCGAAGAGTGGAAGCTGAAACGCGAATTCCGCGACCTCGAGAATTCCTGACGCCTTTGACGTGCCTGCCGGAGCGGCGGCCTCCCCGCGCGCCGCTCCGGACTGAAGAGACCAAGAGAAAAAGACTGGGCCCCTGGGACGAAGGAGGGACATCATGGCTCGCGAACTTCAAACGAAATTGGCCTGGGCCGGCGGCCTGCTGGCGGTTGGCATGACGGCGGTGACCTTGGGCGCCCAACTGGGCGTGGTCCATCTCAACGCCGGCGACGTGAAGATTGTTTTCGGCAAGGGCGAAGACGGGCTGACGATGGACATCGCCGCCCGCAGCTGCCCCCCGAATTGTGGGTTCGACATCAACTGGCGCCCGCTTGCGCGCTAGACTTTAGGGGCCATGTTTTTCGGAGCGGTCGGTAAATGACGGAGTTGTTTGCGGTGAGTAGTCCGTTCGCCATGGTGGTCCTGATCGTCGCGATCGTGTTCGGCGCCAAGATCTGGCGTACGCACCTTCTCACCAAGGCCCACAGCGGGCGCTCGCGCGAGGATGAGGCCATGATCGGCTCGATGCAGTCGCAGATCGACAAGCTCTCCGAGCGCGTCCAGGTGCTCGAGCGTCTGGTGACCGACGATGACCGCAGGCTGGCCCGCGATATCGACCGCCTGCGCGGCGACCGGCCGAGCGTCTGATTGCGACGATGGCTGGCTGAGGGAGAGCGGCGATGCACGGTCAACCGGGCGACAAGGACGAGGCGGAGACGCTGGAGGCTGCGGCCGAGGTGCTGCAGAAGCCGGTCGACAAGCTCAAGCTGATGACGGTTGAGGAAAAGCGTCTCGCCGACGAGATCGAAAAGCTGCGCGAGAAACCAGTCCCGGGTGTAGGCTGATGATGTGCGGGCTGAAGGAGAGCGGGATGATGCATGATCAGGACGACCCCTGGGGTGAATACCGCAAACGCCGCGAGGAATGGCGCGCCGAGCGCGAGGCTCGCCGGGAGGCGTGGCGCGCCAGGCGGGAAGAGCACCGCGCCCGCTGGAGGCATCTTGGCGATCCGGCGTTCTGGGGCCTTGACGCGGCGAGCATGCGCGGGATGGGCATGGGCGGAATGGGCATGGGCCATGGGTCCTCGCCCTCCGAGGTCGAGGCGCTGAAGGCCAAGGTCGAGGAGATGACCAAGACCATCGCCTCGCTGCACGAGCGCGTCATCGTGCTCGAGAAACTTGCGGTCGGCAGCGACGACGCGAAGCTCGCGGCGGAAATCGAGAAGCTGCGCGGCGAGGATAAATAGCCATGGGTGGAGCTCTCGCCATAAGCATCGCCGCCGTCATCATCGCAGCGATCTATTTCAGCTATCTCATCGTGAAAATGGCCATGGAGCACGAGGAAAAGAAGCTGGGCCTGAAGGCCGGCGACGACCGGGCCGAGCAGATCTTAGCCGAAACCCACGCGGAAATGGCGAGCCTGCGCGAGCGCGTTCAGGTGTTGGAACGGCTGGCGACCGACGAGGATCGCCGTGTGTCGAACGAGATCAGCCGGCTCGGCGATAACGCCGGCGTGCACCGCTGACGACACAGGAAGCACACAAGGGGTATCGGATGCCAATTGAAGTCGCCCTCGTAGCAATCGCCGGAATGGGGACGTTCCTTGCGATGATCTGGATGACTCAGAAGGCAAGGGTCGCGAAACTCAACGCGCTGCGAGGCGGGGGCGAAGATGCCGCGCGGCTCGAACGCATCGTCGCCGAGACCTCCGCCGAAGTTGCGCGCCTGAGGGAGCGGGTCCAGGTGCTGGAGAAACTGGTCACCGACGACGACCGCCGGCTCGCCAGCGAGATCGAACGGCTGCGGCCGCCTGAAGCCCGCGGATAAGAGAGGAACCGGGCGATGGGCCTGTTCGAATTCATCATCGGAATAATTCTGATCGGCACCGTGTCGAGCATCATCACCGGGGGCATGAAGCTGGAGAAGCAGCGCCTCAGGATCAGAGCCGGCGAATCCGAGGCGAACGACCTCAAGGCCCTGATCGGCGACATGCACGGCGAGATCACCAAGCTAAAAGATCGCGTTCGCGTGCTGGAACGCCTCGCGACTGATGGCGACCGCAACCTCGCCAGCGAGATCGAACGGCTGCGCGGTGACGATGCGAGGAGCTGAGAGGATCGGATGAACATCCAGGAAATCGTGATAGTTGCGATAGGTTGTTTTTCGCTGTTCGTGGCCGGCCCGCTGATCTGGGCCATTTCTTCCTATAACGAAAAGAAGCTGAAGCTTCAGGTCGAGCTTGCGAATTCCGGCGGCGCCGAAATGCGAGCCGAGCTTGAAAATCTGCGCAAGCGCATGGCTGTACTTGAGCGCTTGGTCACATCCGATGACGTTCGTCTCGCCGACGAGATCGAAAGACTGCGCCGGCAGGAAATCAGACCGGGCGCCTAGATCACGGATCAGAAGGGGACTTCGATGACACTCAAGATTCTCACCGTATCTCTGGCTGCTGCAGCGGCGGGCTGTGTTTTCCATCACGAGGTCAAGTCGGGGCCGGAGCGGGACAGACTAGAACTCTCCGCCCAGGCCGACGGTCCGGCCGTCAAGGCGGAGTCGAACGCGGCGTATGCGGATGCGGTTGGGAGATAGCTAACCCCCGCGCCTGACGGCGCGGCGGTGAAAACGCCCGGGGTCAAGGGCTTCGGCGACGCTCGCCTCCACTGGCGAGGGCTCGTCGAAGACCTCCGAGGCTGCAAGCTCGGCGAGTAGCGGCGCCCATAAAAAGCCGCGCGCGCCGAGCCCGCCGATCAGGCGGAGTGAACTGAAAGGCGCCGGATCGGCATCCGGCGCCTTTTCATTTTGGGGAGCGCCCACGAAGGGGAATCTGTCCTGCGTCGTGGCGCGGATGGCGGCGCGCGAGACGAGGTCTCCCGGTTTCAGATCTGGGCGAAGGCGAGCGAGCGTTTCGAGATTCTGGGCGCGGGCGGCCTGCGTAATTTCCGGCTCGCTCCGCGCCGGCTCGAATGTTGCGCCGAACACCAGCTGGCCGAAGGCTTCGAGGGCGTAGCCGCCGTCGGCAATGGCGTTGGGCGGCGATGATGACGGCGTTGATTCGAGCTGGCCCAGGCGGCCGGTGAGAAACGGAGCGGGGGCGCCATCGAGTTTCGCAAGGCCCATTCCGGCGCAGGCGAGAATGAGATCGGCCTCGATGATTTCGCTGGACGCGAGGTGGATCGAATGGGCGTTGACGGAAACAGCTTCGGAATTGAACCTGAGCGTTGCGCCTTCGAGCAGGGCGGGCAGGGCGAGCGCCGGGCGAATGGCGATTGCGCCGAGATGGTGCAGTCCGGCGGACTGATCATTGCGGTCGAATGGCCGGAGCAGGGTTTCGTCGAGCGGCGGGTCGGCGAGGAGCTTTGAGAAGCGCTGGCGTTCGGTCTCGCCTCTCGGGCGATGGATCGCATCGAGGAAGACAGCGGCTTCGGGTCCGAGCGTCTCGTAGAAGCGCCTTGCGTAGAGATAGGCTTCGATCAGGCCGCGCGCTCCGGGGCCATCGGCTGCATCGAGCCTTGGCATCACCAGAGCCAGAGGATTTCCGCTGGCGCCGGCGCCAGGGGCGGCGGCCTTGTCGAGGACGGTCACCCCGCATCCGCGCGCGAGGAAGGATCTTGCCGCGCAGGCGCCGGCGATACCGGCGCCGATGACGGCGACTCTCTCTATCCGTTTATCCCGGCTTTCGCCGGGATCAGCAGCGAAAGGCCGGAACACAGCTTCCAGCCTTTCCCTCTTTCGTCCGAAGCCGGGCTTTTTCTCGACCGCGAAGCCCGCGGCTTCGAGATTCCGGCGGACGTCTCCAGCCACGGTGTAGGTCGCGGCGCGGGCGGTGGGGGCGGCGAGGCGGGCGACTTCCTTTATCGCGTCGAGCGACCACATCTCCGGATTTTTCGAGGGGGCGAAGCCGTCGAGAAACCAGGCGTCGACCGAGGCTCGGGCCTGCGGAAGCGCGGATGATATTTCGTCGATAGCCAGCGTGAGAGTGAGCCCATCGGAAAACTGGATGCGTTGAATGCCGCGGGCGCGGACTGGCCACCGCGCGAGAAGTTCGCGCGACAGCTCGGCGAGTTCGGGCCAGAGGGCGTGGATGCGGGCGGCGTCGGCGGCGCCGATCAGCATTCCTTCGAAGGAGAGCACGTCGAGCCGCGCGCTGGGCGAGGGTCGGTGGCGGCGCCAGAGGTCCCAGAGCGCCAGGAAATTGAGACCGATTCCGAAGCCGAGTTCGCCGACGGTGAAACGCTCTCGCCCAGTCCAGGCGTCGGGGAGGCCGCAGCCAGCGAGAAATACGGCCCGCTTTTCCGGGAGGCCGTCGCCGGAAAAATAGACGTCGTCCTTGTCGCGCGAATGTGGCGCGCCGTCCTTCCAGTCAAGTTGGGGCAGGGGCGGGAGACGGGACATGGGCGCGGCTTAGCATGGCGGGCATGGGTTCGCGATCTCGCGCATGGCTACGGGCCTGCGTCAGTTCGCGACCGGCCGCGCCATCACGTAGTCATGGAGGTCGAATGGTCCCATTCGCACGGGAACGAGCGCTTCGATCGTGAACCCCTGCGCACGGTAGAAATCGATCGCGGAGACGTTGCCGTCGTTGACGTAGAGCCCGACCGAGGCGGCGCCCGGAAACGCCGCGAGCGCGGTGGCGATCAGGCGCTTGCCGAGGCCGAGTCCTCGACAAGTGTCGAGGAGGTAGAGCTTCTTGATCCAGACGCGCTCGCCCTCTCGATAGGCCGAGGCGTAGCCGGCGTCCTCGCCGTCAACCTGGGCGATCCAGTAGATGTGGTGGCGCTCGGCGATATCGGCGCTGAGCGTCTTCAGGTTGTAGACTTCTTCGACGATCGCATCGATGTGGTCGGGCGGCAGGATGCCGGCGAAGCATTCCGGCCAGATGCGCTGCGCCAATGACTGCACGCGCAGGAGGCCGGCCTCGCTGATCTTTTCGATGTTGCTTTTCCGCGCCTCGCCCATGTCGGCAAGGCTGCCAGAGGGCCGAGCAGCCGGCAAGTTTGAGGGCGAGCCCGCTACGCGCTTCTTGCCAGCGGGTGGGCGGCTTCGAGGAGGTCGCGGAGTTCGTCGGTGACGACGTGGGTGTAGATCTGCGTGGTCGAGATGTCGGCGTGGCCGAGGAGGAGCTGGACGGCGCGAAGATCTGCACCGCCTGACAGCAGGTGCGTGGCGAAGGCGTGACGCAGGGCGTGGGGCGAGACGCGCTCGAGCGCGATGCCGGCCTTCATCGCGAGGTCTTCGAGAATCTGGCCGAGACGGCGGCGCGTAAGGCGTCCGCCTGATCCACGTGAGGGGAAGACGAAGCGCTGGGCGGTGGAGCGGATGGCGGATTTGGGCAGGAAAGTCTCGCGCACGGCCATGTAGTTCTTCAGGGCCAGGAGCGCCGGGCGCCCAAGCGGTGAGATGCGCTCCTTGTCGCCCTTGCCGCGCACGATCAGCACGCTGGTTCCCGGAGCGGGCAGGGCCGAGAGCGGCAGATCGCAGCATTCCGATGCGCGGAGACCGGCGCCGTAGAGCAGCTCGACGAGGCAGATGGTGCGCAGATCAGTCGGCTCAAGACCTTGGGCCGCCGCTATGAGCCGCGAGACTTCCTCGCGGGAGAGAACGTCAGGCGGGGCGCGGGTGAAGCTGGGGCCGTCGAGGCGCGAGGTCGGATCGTCCTTGCGCTCGTTGTCGCCGAGCTGGAAGCGGAAGAAGCGGCGCAGTGCCGAGAGGCGGCGGGAGACCGTGGCGGGTGACATCTTGCGCTCATGCAGGTCGCGGACGAAGGCGGAAAGATCGCGCTCGCTGGCGTCGACCAGGGAGGAACGGTTGGCGCGCAGGAAGGTGGAGGCGTCTTCCAGGTCGCGGCGGTAGGCCTCGATGGTGTTGTCGGCGGCGCCGCGTTCGGCGCGGAGGGTATCGAGGAAGGCTTCGATGCGGCGCGTGTCGAGCATGGGGGCACGCTAGGGGTGGGGTGTTTATGAGAAGTTAGCTGGAGGGAGCGGGGAGTGGAGCGGGGAAGGGCGGGTCGCTGGCCGCGGATGCTGCTCCGGAGGAGCACCGCGCATCGTGGTCCTTGACGTGAATCAATCCGCGTCGGGCGAAGACACCACAGTATTAATCATAGTCTTGCGAACAGGGTTGCGTGATGGCGGAGAAGCCAGTTGCGGAGCGTTACAATTCAACTGCGATTGCGCTGCATTGGCTGGTGCTGGCGCTGATCGTGGCGGTCTATGCATGCATGCTGCTGCGCGAGAATTTTCCCAAAGGGAGTGACATACGCGAAGGGCTGAAGACTTGGCACTACATGCTGGGCCTGTCGGTTCTGGCGACGGCACTGGTGCGGGTGGGGCTGCGCGTGTTTGTCTGGAAGACGCCGCCGATCACGCCGCCGCCGCCGCAGTGGCAGATGTGGCTGGCTGGCGCCGCCCACGTCGCGCTCTATGGCCTGATGATCCTGATGCCAATCGCTGGATGGCTCATCCTCAGCGCTGAGGGCGAGCCGATACCGTTCTGGGGTCTGGAACTGCCTGCGCTGGTTGCGCCGAGCAAGCAGCTGGCCGAGCAGATCCAGGAATTGCATGAGACTGTGGCTACGGTCGGCTACTTCCTGATCGGCCTGCACGCTGCGGCCGCCTTGTTCCACCACTATGTGGTCAGGGACAATACTGTCGTGCGCATGCTGCCTGGTCGCGACTAAGGCGCTTTCCATACTTGCAGCGCTTCGAGCGTGATGGCGTCGGCGTCTTTCTCGAAGCCGATGCGGGGCGTGTCGGCATGGGCAGCATCAGAACGGATGGAGGCTTAGGAGGTCGAGATCGCCAACAATGGAAAGGTCGATCCGCTCTTGACATCATTTCGATGTTTAGCTAAATGACTACGCATGAGCCTGGTGTTCAAAGCCCTCGCCGACCCGACACGCCGCCGCGTGCTGGAGCTCCTGCGCAAGGAGCCGATGACGGCGGGGGAGCTGTCGGATCACTTTCCGGTCTCAAAGCCCACCATGTCCGCCCACTTTGCGGTGCTGCGCGAGGCTGATCTCGTCGCGGCGCAGAAGTCGGGGAAGACGATCACTTATCATCTCAAGCTTTCAGTGCTCGAAGACGCGCTGCTGGGATTCGCCGGCGCCTTCGGCATGTTCCCCCGCGTCGCCTCGAAAGCTACCCGCAACAAGATCACGCTCAAGAACGGAGTGACGTCATGATCGCGAAACCTCTGATCGCCAGCCTTGCGGTGGCGGCGCTGATGCTCGCAGTCGCCGCGGGCCTCAAATATGCGGAGAGCGCCAGTATGATCGGGCGAGAAATGAGCGCGCGAACCATACAGGTGGTCATCGGCCTGATGCTGGCTGGCTACGCCAACTTCATGCCGAAGAGCCTGGGATCGCCGCGCAGCTCGGCGGAAGCGGCGCGATGGGCGCAATCGGCGTTGCGGGTCGGCGGCTGGTCGTTCGCGATCGCAGGCCTTGGCTACGCGCTGATGTGGGCGCTGGCGCCGCTGGAGATCGCGGATGTCATGTCCATCCTCATCGTAGGGTCCGCAATGGTTGCAACTCTGGGGTATGCCGCGCGGGCATACGTGGCGTGCCGCCAAAACGCGGGCCATGCCGGCGTCCACTAACCGGTCAGCGCGAAAGGCTACAGCGCCTTCCAAACCTGCAGGGCTTCCAGCGCGATGGCGTCGGCGTCTTTCTCGAGGCCGACGCGGCGCAGCTCGGTAAGAATGTCGGCGAGGCCGGCGAAGGACAGCGCCGACACATCCGGGCCCAGCAGAGCGATCGAGGCAAGGGCGGCCTCGCCATTGGCGCCGGCCTCGATGGCCGAGCCGATGCGGGCGAGGGCTGCGTCCGACACGCCTCGTCCGGCGGCTTTCTGAGCCGCCAGCAGGGCGCGCTGATCGGGCGACAGATCGCGGTCCGTGCCGGCATAGAGGAAGAACACGCGGGTGTTCTCGATGCGGCGCAGGTCGAGCTGTCGGGTTGCGGGCGTTGCGGCCTTGGCCGCGGTCGCCTCCTTCGAGGCTTCAGGCAGAGGCGGAATGGCGGCGACCAGGCGGTCGAGAATCTCTCCGGGCTTTCCAGGGCTGGCGGCGGTGTAGGAGAGCATCAGGTCGATGCGGGCGGCGGCCCATGGGTCGGCCTTCTCGTCCATGTACTTGCGCCAGTCCTGCGCGGCCTTCGTATCCCCCGCAACAAGCGCGACGCGCGCAAAGGTTTCGGCGTTGGGCGCGGTCGCATCGTTTTTCGGCAGCGCCTTGATCGGGTCGAGCAGGGCGTAGGCGGCCAGGCGGAAATCGCTGGGTGTCTCTGCCGATTTCAGCGCGGCGGCGAAGACGGTGGCCTTGGCGTCGGGCTTGGCGTCGCTGCTTGCAGCGGCGTTGAGGGCGAGCGCGAGGAAGTCGGTCCTGGGCGTGGCGGCGCGCCCAGCCGCAGGCTTTGCGGTGGGCGTTTCGTCCTTCGCGGTCAGCACGGCGAGGACGTCGGCGGGTTTCAACCGGCCGCCGTCGAGAGCGGGCCGGAGCGCGGCGCGTTTCTGTTCGAGCGTGGCGGCGGGGTGCTGGACGATCGCGGTGGCGACATCGGCGGGCGTCGTTGCAAGAGCGCCAGCGGGAGCGGAAAGCTTGGCCGCGATCGAAACGGCGGCGTCGAGGGGCGTCGCGTAGCGGCCCTCGGGCTTGTTCTTGGCCGGCGCTTCCATGGTCTCGATGGCGGCGAGGAGCCAGGCGTCGCTCCGTCCGTCGGCGTCCGGCGGGATGTGCTCGGCGGCGAGTGAGGCGGCATTGAAATCGCTGGCAAGCGCAAAGCAGAGCGCGCGCACCGGCATCCAGTCCGGATCATCGCCGCGTTTGCCGCTGACGCGGGCGCAGGCTGCATCCGTCCGGTTGAGGACGAGTTCGTAGCCGCTGGCGGCGCGCTCGTATTGCTTGCCCCAGGCGGTGTCGGGAAAGCGCTTGCGGAGGTCGATGGAGCGTTCGGACTCGCCGAGCTGTTCGATGAGACGCAGGCGCTCGGGGATCAGGGCGGCGCCGTCGGCAGGGCCCTTGACGGACGAGAGCGCGACCCGGCGGAGGGCCGCGCGGCCGGCAGGCGAGAGCTGTTGCGGCTGGAGGCCGGCATAAAGCGGCGCCAGCGCCGCCGAAGTGGTGTTGGACCAGATGCCGGTTGGGAGCGCCCCCTCGGTCTTGCTGAGCCAGCCGACGCCCCAGGGATCGAGCTGGCCGAGCGGCGCCGAGGCGACCTGGGCGAGCGCAGGCGTCGAGAGCGCGAGAAGGATCGCTGCGCCCAATCCGTTTGCGCTCAGGCCGCTAGTGCGGGCCGACATTGGTCGCCTCCACGCGGATCTCGGTCTGCTCGGGCTTGTGGGATTCGGCCTGTCCGGAAAACCAGAACACGGCCACGACCAGGGCGACGACAACGATGCCGGCAAGGATGCCGATGAGCTTCATCGGCGGGCCGCTCCGCCGTCTTGAAAATCCGCCGCGCGCCATGGTCCCTCCGACACTCTCTGCCTGACCGGCTCGCGCCGGCTGGCTCCCGGCAACCTGCTTGCGCAGGCTGGCCCCAGGCTTCCCGGAGAAGATGAAACCAGAGCCATTTGCAAGGGTCCAGCGCACAAGGCTGTCGCCCTGCCTGCGCCGGCCCGGCCCCAAGATTGCCCGTTCAGCCTTGCCGGGTATAAGCCTGCGGTTCGGGAGACAGGGCAAGTCATGTCTGCGCAAGGCAGCGTATCGGGAGGCGGGGAGGCGGACGGTCCGGTCTCCGGCCGATTGACGCGGACGGTGGCGCTCGTGGGCCTGATGGGCGTGGGGAAATCCACCGTCGGGCGCAAGCTGGCCGAGCAGCTGGGGGCGCCGTTCGTGGATAGCGACGAGGAGATCGAGAGGGCGGCCGGGCTTTCCGTGGAGGAGATATTCGACCGGCTGGGCGAGCCGGAATTCCGGCGCGGCGAGCGGCGGGTGATCGAGCGGCTGGTGAACGGCCCGCCGATCGTGCTGGCGACGGGTGGCGGGGCGTACATGGACCCGGAGACGCGAGCGCTGCTCAAGGAGAAGGCGACGACGGTGTGGCTGCGCGCCGACCTGGAGACGATCTGGAAGCGGGTGAGCCGCCGCGACACAAGGCCGCTGCTGAAGAAAGACAACCCGAAACAGGTGCTGGCGGAACTCAATGCGGCGCGGGCGCCGGTCTATGCCGAGGCGGACATCGTGGTCGATTCGGGCGATGGGCCCTCGACCATCGCAGTGAAGGCGATCCGCGAGGCGCTGGGGGTCGCATGACGGACGGCGCAAGGGCGGATGGCATAAGAGCGAAAGTGCGCGTCGAGCTGGGCGAGCGGGGTTATGACATCCTGATCGGCGAGGGGCTGTTGCCGCGCGCCGGCGAGTTCATCAGGCCGCTGGTGAAGCCCGGACGAGACCGCGTGTTCGTGGTCGCCGACGCGACGGTGGCGAAGCTGCACCTGCAATCACTGATCGGCGGGCTGACGCAGGCGGGGCTGTCCCCGGCCGAGACGATCGTGCCTTCGGGCGAGGCTTCGAAATCGTTCGGGCAACTCGATGCGGTGCTGGGCGATCTGATCGAAAAGGGGGCCGAGCGGGACGACCTGATCCTCGCATTCGGCGGTGGCGTGGTCGGCGATCTTGCGGGGTTGGCGGCGGGCCTGCTGAAGCGCGGCGCGCGGTTCGTGCAGATCCCGACAACTTTGCTTGCCCAGGTGGATTCATCCGTCGGCGGCAAGACGGCGATCAACTCGCACGCCGGCAAGAACATGGTCGGTCTCTTCCATCAGCCGGTCCTGGTGCTCGCAGACCTCGGCGTGCTCGACACGCTGCCGCAACGCGAGCGGGCGGCGGGCCTCGCCGAAGTCGCGAAGTATGCGCTGATCGACGATCCCGACTTTTTCGATTTTCTCGAACGCAACGCTGCGGAGCTGCGCGTGGGAGTCAAGGACGCGCTGGCCGAGGCGGTGCGCGTCTCGTGCGCGTCGAAAGCGCGGATCGTGGCGATCGACGAGACCGAGCAAGCCGAGCGCGCCCTGCTCAATCTTGGCCACACTTTCGGACACGCGCTCGAGCGCGCGAATAATTTCGGGCCGGCGCTGCTGCACGGGGAAGGCGTCGGCGCGGGCATGGCGATGGCGCTGCGCTATTCGGCGGAGCTCGGCGTCTGTCCGGGCCAGGACGCGGTGAGGGCGGAAAAACTGCTCAACCTGCTCGGCCTGAAGACCCGGATCGCCGATCTCGGCGGCGGTCCCTATCGCCCCGAGGAACTGCTGGCGCATATGTCGCACGACAAGAAGGCCCGCAACGGAAAGCTGACCCTGATCCTCGCGAAAGGCATAGGAAAAACCTATGTCCAGCATGACGCGGACGTCTCGCTCCTGCGGCGATTCCTCGCTTCCGAGACCGCTTCCTGAATCGGACCGCAGCCACTAGGGTGTACCCTGAGGGTCTTCTAGGGGTGAATATAACCTATGATGCTGGCGGAGCGGACGCTCGCCTTTGCAGCCCAGGCGCCGGGGCTGCAGAACCGCAAAGCGCTGAGCGGCAGTCTGCTGTCGCTGATCGAAAGCGTGGGCGCCAGCCGCTTTGCTTGTCTGTATCTACGCCGCGAAGGCGGCGCCCTCACCATCGACCGCTCGATCAGCAATGTGCCGCGGCTCTGGCAAGAACTCTATCTCGAGCGCGGATACGATGCGACCGATCCGGTGTTCCAGAACGCGGTGCGCGGCGGATCCTACGGCTACTGGGGTGAGACGACACGAAGCCTCACGCTGAACAGAGGCAGCCGGGAAGTGATGAGCGCCGCCCGCGAGTTCGACATGAAGGACGGCTTCACCAAACGCATCCCGCTCGACAACGGCGGCACGGCGGTAATGATGGTGGCGGGCGAGGAGCTGAGCCACAGCGACCAGACGCGCGCTGCCCTGCGCATGACGTTCGACGTGTTCGCGAACGAGGGAGCGCGCATGCTGAAAATGAGCGAGCAATCCAGGGACGAGGACTACGCCGGGCGCCGCGAGCTGTCGAAGACGCAGTTCAGGGTGTTGCTGATGCGCTCCGAAGGCCTCTCGAACAAGCAGGTCGCACAGGAAATGGCGCGGCATGAAAAGACGGTGGAGTGCCACGTCACCGAAATCCTGCGCCGGCTCGAAGCGCGCAACATGATCGACGCTATCCGGATCGCGACGAAGAGGAAGCTCATTGTCTGAGCATGCAGCCGACCTCAGGGTGATTCAGGGGTAACCCTGATAGGTTTTCAGGGGGCCGGCGCCCCAGGATTATAGGACGGGGGACAGGCCAGACGACTGCAGGACCTGGGCGACAAGGCGGCCCCTGTCGGGGGGAGCCGCCTTTTCGGATCGCTTCTTTCTCTCTTTTTTTGCTCCTTTTTGCTCCTCGATTCGCCTCGCCCCACCCCTCCGGGGTGGGGTTTTCGTTCGCGGGAGGCAGCCAGGAAGATCCCTACTCGGCCGCTATGGAGAGGGCGTGGAGGCCGGCGTCGAACTCCGCCGCGAGGGCGGCGTTGATCAGCCGGTGCTTCGCCAGCCGGGAGAGCCCGGCGAAGGATTTTGCACGTATGCGGATCGAATAATGCGTCTCTCCGCCGGGAGCGGCGCCGGCATGCCCATGGTGTAGATGGGACTCATCCACTATCTCCAGCAGATCAGGTGAAAAAGCAGCGGCAAGTGCAGCCCGGATGCGTTCTGCGCGGCTTGTCAATTCTTGTTCCATTTACGTCTGCACCCCAAGATCAGGTCATGTCGTTCGCCGAAGACTATATGCGGGATTACCGCGTCAAGTTCGTCGACATCCGCGTCAACCCGCCGGGCGGGCGCCGGAGACGGGGAGACGCGTCCGCGCGCCGCTGCGAACACAAAGGTTGTGACGATCTCGGGGTATGCAAGGCGCCCAAGCCGTTTGCTGCGCGCACGATCCATGTTCCGGGCCAACGGGTGACCGACAGCGACGACAGCCACTGGTTCTGCCAGCGCCATGCCGCCGAGTACAACCAGTCCTACGATTTCTTCGAAGGCATGACGGAAGCGGAGATAACCGAGTTCCAGGCCTCGGCCGGTTTTGGGCACAAGCCGACCTGGCGTTTCGGCGGCGGGCCGGTGGGCGCCGCCGGCCGCGCGGCGCGGATGGGCAATCCCAGGAATTGGCGAGGCGCCAGAGATTGGTTATACAATGGACCAAGCGGGGGCGATGCGACCGGAGAAGGGCGCATGCGCGATCGCACTCGGCTTCAGCTACGAGCGCTGGACGAACTCAACCTGCCACACAACGCCCAGGGCACAGCGATCCGCGAGCGCTATGGCGCCCTGGTGAAACAATACCACCCCGACTCGAATGGCGGCGATCGCTCGATGGAGTATCGCCTCGCCATCGTGATTCGCGCCTTCAAGGCGTTGAAGGCGTCAGGCCTCGCGTAGCGAGGCCGGGAGTAGGGAGTGGAGAATAGGGAGTAGCGCTCCCATTTCACCAATCCGACCTACTCCCTATTCCCCACTCCCTATTCCCTCATCCCGATATCGGCCTCGGCTGCCACAGCTCGATCTTCGTCCCCTCCGGATCGATGATGTGGGCGAAGCGTCCGTTGAACTCGTCCGGGAAGGTCTTCACCGGCTTGACGCCGTGTTCGGCGCAGCGCGCCAGGATGCCGTCGATGTCGTCGACCGCGAGGTTGATCATGAAATCCTTGGTCGAGGGGAGCATATAGTCACTGTCGGCCTTGAACGGGCTGAACACCGTGCCGGCGCCGGGATGGGCCGCCATTGCCTCCGGCGTGATGAAGGCCCCGCCCCAATCCTGCATGTCGAGGCCGAGGACGTCGCGATACCACTTCACCAGTGCATCCCGGTCCTTTGCCTTGAAGAAAACGCCGCCAACTCCGAGAACTTTCGCCATGGATCGATCTCCCTCAAGGCGCCTGCCGCCGACCGCCCACAGGTTGCCCGGATAACCGCTCCTCTCAATCGCCCAAAAAGGTGATTTTCGCGAAATAACCCGAAATCGCGCGTCCGTTGATGCTGCGTTGCAATGTGGCCGGGGGAACGACTATATGCAGGCGAAGGATACGAGAGATTTTCCTCCCATGGCCGTGACCGACCCCTCCGAAGCCTTGCTCACGCTTGTCCCTACGAAGGAAGTGGACGTTCGCAAGACGTTCGGCGTCGATCTCGACTGGAAAGTCCCGGCCTTCGCGGAAAAGAACGGCTATGTGCCGGATTTCGACCCGGCCTACCGCTTCGATCCCCAGACCACGCGGGCGATCCTGGCGGGCTTCAAGTTCAACCGCCGGGTGATGATCCAGGGCTATCACGGCACCGGAAAGTCCACCCACATCGAGCAGGTCGCGGCGCGGCTGAACTGGCCGTTGATCCGGATCAACCTCGACAGCCACGTCTCGAGGATCGACCTCGTCGGCAAGGACGCGATCGTTCTGAGGGACGGCAAGCAGGTCACCGAGTTCCGCGAAGGAATTCTTCCCTGGGCTCTGCAGCGCCCGATCGCTCTGGTGTTCGACGAATATGACGCCGGACGCCCGGACGTGATGTTCGTCATCCAGCGGATTCTCGAAGCTTCAGGCCAGCTGACGTTGCTCGACCAGAACCGCGTGATGAAGCCCCACCCGAATTTCCGCCTGTTCTCGACCACGAACACGGTGGGCCTCGGCGACACGACCGGCCTCTATCACGGCACGCAGCAGCTCAACCAGGGCCAGCTCGACCGCTGGTCGATCGTCACGACGCTCAACTATCTCGAGCACGACGCCGAGGTGGAGATCGTCTCCGCCAAGGTTCCCGACCTCGACCGCCAGACCATCTCCAAGATGGTGCGCGTCGCCGACATGACGCGGAACGCCTTCATCGCCGGCGACATCTCCACCGTGATGAGTCCGCGGACCGTGATCACCTGGGGCGAGAACACGCTGATCTTCGGCGATATCGGCCTCGCCTTCCGCATGACCTTCGTCAACAAGTGCGACGAGCTGGAGCGGCCGGCGGTCGCCGAATTCTACCAGCGCGCCTTCGCCAAGGAGCTGCCCGAAAGCGCGGCGATGGTGAAGGTCGCGTGATGCGCTCGGCGGCGCCTGAGCGGCTCGCCGGGGTTTCGCATCTCAGCCAGTTGCCTGGCGGCGGCCTGAAATCGGAAAGTTGAGTCCATGGATCTTGTGATCACCCGTGCGGGCGAAAACGACATCGCCGAGCTTGGCGTCATCGGGCCGGCGGCCTATGCGGCCGCCTATCACGAGGACTGGGACGATGCGGTCGGCTTTGCGCGCCAGATCATAGGTTTCGGGCCGGACGCGATGCGCGTTTTTTTGGCCCGGCCCGACACGCGGACATGGATCGCGCGGCAGGACGGCGTCGGCGTCGGATTTCTCACCATGGTGGTCGGCTCGCTGGAATCGATCGCCAACCGGCCGAATGGGGCTGAGATCCCGCGCATCTATCTTTTGCCCGGCGCGCGGCGCGGCGGCATCGGGCGCAAGCTGCTCGATATCGCGGAGGGGCAGGCGAAATCCGAAGGCTGCACCTATGTGTGGCTCGACGTGATGGAGCACGCCGAATGGGCGCGCGCCGCCTATGCGCGCTGGGGCTTCACCGACATCGGCGGCAAGGTGTTCTCGGGCGGGCTGCGCCCGGGGCGCAACCGCGGGATGCGGGTGATGGTGAAGGAGCTCAAGTAGAAACTGGAAGGCCGGGCGGGAATTGAACCCGCCGTCTCCGGTTTTGCAGACCGGCGCCGCACCGGTTGGCTTCCGGCCTATTGTTGGCGATGGTTGGCGCACCACGGCTCGAACGTGGAACCTTCGGGATCAAAGCCCGACACTCTACCAATTGAGCTATGCGCCATCGTCAGGCTGGCGCGGACGGTGAGGATCGAACTCACACCTTCTGGTTGGAGGCCAGACACGCAGCCCACTACGCCACGTCCGCTGAAAAAATTTGGAGCAAGGGGCAGGAATCAAACCTGCGTCTTCGCATCGGCAATGCAACGCTCTGTCACTGAGCTACCCCTGCTGGAGTATCAGCAACCTCGTCCGCTGCGCTGTCGAAGACATATCAACATGGCCGAGGCATATAGTGCATTTTGCACTAGCTGGCAATGGCGAACCGGGTGGGAATCGAACCCACGCATGGCGGGTTAAAGGCCCGCCGCCTTTCCTCTTGGCTACCGGTTCGTATTGGCTGGCGTGGCTGGGCTCGAACCAGCGACATCCTGCTTAACAGGCAGGCGCAACTACCGCTGTGCTACACGCCAATCATGGTGGCGCTCGGGGGCCGAATTGAACGGCCATCTTCGGTGGTTCAGGCCGACGCTCTCACCGTTGAGCTACCCGAGCGGGCGCTCAATTGAATCGGGAGCTGTTCTTTCGAAGCGTCGTTGCCATGGCGCGCCTTCTGACGGCGCATTCGGGCAATTCAAAGGCGCCGCGAAGATGGTGCGCCGGGCGAGAGTCGAACTCGCACTGAGCGGAGTTTAAGACCGCTGCCTCTGCCGTTGGGCTACCGGCGCCATGGTGCTCCGGGCTGGATTCGAACCAGCAACCCCCCGCATCTGAGGCGGGCGCCTCTACCGATTGGGCTACCGGAGCGTAGTGGTGTGGAGAGCGGGATTCGAACCCGCAACATCTGGCATCTCGGGCCAGCGCCTCTGCCGATTGGGCCATCTCCACATTCTGGCGAGAGCTGGAGGTACCGCCCCTCTCGCCGGCTTCCCCTCCCTTTGACGGCGACGGTTTTACAGACCGCCGAGGGGGACAGCTCTCAGGTAGAGCTCTTTGGGGGATGATGGCGGAACCGGTGAGAATCGAACTCACGACACACTAAGGTGCTACGTCGTAGCAGGACGCTGCCTTACCGCTCGGCCACGGTTCCAGATTGTGTGGCGGAGGGTGAAGGAGTCGAACCCTTGACCTCTGTGTGTCAGCCCGGTTTTCGGGACCGGTTACGCACCATCGCGAGCCACCCTCCGCAAAGCGCGGAGGGACGGCCCTCGCGCCTCATAGGTATGAGGAGCGACTGGATGAGTAATATCGCAGATGTGCGTCAAGCCGTTTCATGCGCGCCCTTCTAGCATCGCATTCTGGCATTTCAAGGGCGATCGCGACGAACGATTTGGCGGGGCGCCCTACCGGCCCGCGGCGCGCGGTTGTATCGTCCGGCGACTACGCAATGGAGAACGACGATGGCCGAAGGCGAAATGATCCGCGCGACGAGCCGCGATGGCTTCGAGTTCGCGGCCTATCACGTCGAGCCGACCGGCGCGCGCAAGGGCGGGGTCATCGTGATCCAGGAGATTTTCGGTCTCTCCGACCATGTGAAGGAAATGACCGAGCGGTTCGGCGCGGCCGGCTACGAGGCGATCGCTCCTTCGATGTATGACCGCGCCGCGCCCGGCTTCATCGTCCAGGCCAAGGATACTGCAGCGAACATGCCGAAGGCGCGGGAGCTGGCGATGGGTAATGGTCCGGACAACGCGATGAACGATGTCGGCGGCGTCTTCGACGTGCTGAAGCGGTCGGGCAAAGTGTTCGTCACCGGCTATTGCTATGGCGGCACGATGAGCTGGCTGGCGGCGGCGCGGATCGACGGGCTGTCGGCCGCCTCCTGCTACTATGGCGGCAACATCGCGCAGATGACCGGCCTCAAACTGAAATGCCCGACGATCTGCCATTTCGGCGCGAAGGACGCGCACATCCCGCTGGTCGGCGCGGTCGACAAGATCCAGGCGGCGCACCCGGAAGTTCCAGTCCATGTCTACGACGCGGGCCACGGCTTCTCGCGCAGGAATTCCAGCGACTACGATGCGGCTTCCGACAAGCTGGCGTTCGAGCGGACGCTGGAGCTGTTCGGCAGGAGCTGATGAAGCTCATCTTCATTCATGGACCGGCGGCGTCGGGCAAGCTGACCGTGGCGCGCGAATTGTCGGCGCTGACGGGCCTGGCTCTGTTTCACAACCACATCGTTGTCGATGTGCTGCTGACCAAGCTTCAGTTCGGCGAGCCCGAATTCGTTCGGTTGCGCGAGGCGATGTGGATGACCGTGTTCGAGACGGCCGCGAAGAGCGGACGCTCGCTGATCTTCACCTTCGCGCCCGAGCCGACCGTCACCGAGGACTTTCCTCAGCGCGTGATCGCGCTGATCGAGGACGCTGGCGGTGAGGTGAAATTCATCAGGCTGACCTTGTCGGTCGCCGAGCAGGAGAAGCGGATCGCGAACGAGAGCCGTCGCGAATTCAGGAAGCTGACGTCGCTTGAAATGCTGAGGAAGTTGCGGGCGGGGTTCGATGCTTGCGACGACGCCATGCCGCCTGCGAATCTGATCATCGATACGGAGGAGGCAGGCCCAGACACGGCGGCGCGGCGGATTGCAGCGGCCTTTGGACTACCCGCTGCATCCGCCGTCACCTGAACGTCCCCTGATTGCCTTGAGGGACGTTCGTGACTGCGCCGTTATTTGTGGTCCACGACCGTGCCGGCTATGGCCCCGGCGACAGCGCCAACCGCTGCGCCTTTTTTTGCGTCGCCGTCGCCAGTGTTGTTGCCGATGGCTGCGCCAGCCGCGCCGCCGACAGCTGCGCCGGCGAGCGTTCCGCATGCGCCAAGGCTGAGAAGGGAAGCGGCCACTGCCGCAGCGGCGATAGTCTTCATGTCCGTCATGATGGATCTCCAATCCTGTGCCGGACCAACGCGCCGCCGGTACGCCTGTTCCGGATCGTGGACAGGGGCGGCGAGAGGGACCGAACGCCGCGGTTGGCGGCCTACCGGCCGGCCGGCGCACGAAGTATCAATTGCCGATCGTTCATGGGGGCGCAGCTACAATGACCGGACGCTGCATCGCCATCGCCGGATGCGGAATCGCTGGCCTCGCCTGCGCAGCGATGCTGGCAAGGGAAGGCGAGCGCGTCACGGTATTCGACCGGCTTGAGACACCGAGGCCGCTTGGTTCCGGCCTGATCCTCCAGCCGGTGGGGCTTGCGGTGCTCGATGAAATCGGATCGGGCGCGGACGTGCGGGCGCTGGGCGCGCCAATCCGTCGCCTGTTCGGCCGGGTCTGTCCCTCGGATCGCGTCGTGCTGGACGTTCGCTATCGCCACCTCGGCGGTCCGGTCCGGGAAGGTCTCGCGGTTCATCGCGGCGCCCTGTTCGAAGCGCTCTACCATGCGGCGCTGAAAGCCGGCGTCGAGATCGCGGCCGGGCGCGAGATCATCAGCGCCAGCGATGGCCGGCTCGGGTTCGCGGACGGCGGAACGAGCGCCAGGTTCGATCTCGTGATCGATGCGCTGGGGGTGAAATCACCCTTGTCACGAAAGGCGCCGCTGGCGGCGCTGCCGTTTGGCGCGCTGTGGGTCAATCTCGACTGGCCAAACCATGTGGGCTCAGCGGCGACGTTCGACGAGGCCGCGCTGGAGCAGCGCTACGAAGCGGCGCGGATGATGGTAGGCGTGCTGCCGATCGGGAAGCTCAACATCGCCGGGAAAAAGCAGGCGGCGTTCTTCTGGAGCCTGAAGGAAGCAAGCCATCGCGCCTGGCTCGTAACGGAGCTCGACGTCTGGAAACAGGAGGTGCTGCGGCTATGGCCGCAGACGGCCGCGCTGCTCGACCAGATCAGCGACCATGGCCAGCTGATCTTCGCGACCTACTCTCACGGCACGCTGGTCTCCCCGCTCGCCAATAGCGTCGTCCATATCGGCGACAGCTGGCATTCGGCGTCCCCGCAGCTCGGGCAGGGCGCCAACATGGCGCTGCTCGACGCCTTCGCTCTTGCCCAGGCCCTTCGCGTCCGGGGCGACATTGCGGGCGCCCTTGAGGTCTATTCCCGGACGCGGCGTTGGCACATTCGGCTCTACCAGCTCGCCTCGTGGATGTTCACGCCCGCCTATCAGTCCGACAGCGCCGCGATCGCCTGGGTGCGCGACTGGCTGGTCTCGCCCCTCTCGAGGCTATGGCCGGCGCCAGCTATTCTTGCGGCGCTTGTGGCCGGGAGCATTGGCTCGCCTCTGAGCGCCATCAAGGCGATAGGAAGCCGCGGTAGCTGACCCTTCCCACCGAAGCAGGCGCACTTTAAAGGTCGTCGCATGAGCAAGCCCGCAGACCGGACAGACATGTTCAAGTCCGCCCTCGCCGCCGCCACGCGCGCGCTGGCAGGACAGGACGAGCTGTCGGTCGAATACTCGGTCGATGGCGGCCGGGCGCAGGACGGCCAGATCACGCTGACGTCGCCGCCGAAGGATCTGACGCCCGCTGCGGCGGCCCGGGCGCGCGGCCAGGCCGATGCGCTGGCCCTTCGGGTCGCCCACCACGACGCCAGGGCGCACGCCAGGCTGATGCCCCAGCGCGAGGATGCGCGGAAGTTGTTCGAGTCGGCCGAACGCGCGCGGGTGGAATCGATCGGGGCGGCGGCAATGGATGGCGTCGCCGAGAATCTCGATGCGGCGCTGACCCAACGCTGCGAGCGGGCAGGTTACGGCCGCGCAATGGACAAGAGCCGCGCGCCGATGGACGACGCCCTGGAATTCGTGCTGCGCGAGGTGCTGACCGGTCGCAAGTTGCCCCCGGCGGCGGAATCGGTCGCCGCATGCTGGCGCGCCGAACTTGTCGAAAAAGCCGCCGAACCGCTCGCCCGGGCCCAGGCCAGCATGAACGACCAGGCCGCATTCTCCCGGCTGATGCGCGACCTCTTGCGCGACCTCGGCCTCGGCGACGAGACCTCCAGCCTCAAGGACAACGAGGACGAGGAGGGGGACAAGGACGAGGACGGCGAAGCCAAGGCCGAAGCTTCGGAGGAGGGCGACGGCGAAGGTGAGGGAGAAGGCGAGGCCGAAGACCAGGACGCGGGCGAAGCCGGAGAGGGCGAGCCGGGCGACGAGATCGAGGCGACCGCCTCCCTCGACGCCGACACCGACATGGAAACCACCGACGCCGAGGACGACGAGCCTGCGACGCCGATCCGCCCCAACTGGCGCGACAGCGATGCGTTCAGGTCGGAGTACAAAGCCTTCACCACGGTCCACGACGAGATCGCCAACGCCGACACGCTGTGCGATCCCGAGGAGCTGACCCGGCTCAGGGCTTATCTCGACGCGCAGCTGCAGGGCCTGCAGGGCGCCGTGTCGCGGCTGGCGAACCGGCTGCAGCGGCGGCTGATGGCGCAGCAGAACCGCTCGTGGATGTTCGATCTCGAGGAAGGCGTGCTGGATACGTCGCGGCTGACGCGCGTGATCGTCGATCCGACCGCGCCGCTGTCGTTCAAGATGGAAGACGAGAGCAAGTTCCGCGACACAGTGGTGACGCTGCTGCTCGACAATTCGGGCTCGATGCGCGGTCGGCCGATCATGGTCGCGGCGCTGTGCGCGGATATTCTCGCGCGCACGCTGGAGCGCTGCGGCGTCAAGGTCGAGATCCTCGGCTTCACCACGCAGGCGTGGAAGGGCGGGCTGTCGCGTGAGGACTGGATCAAGGCCGGCAAGCCGCCGAGCCCGGGCCGGCTCAACGACCTGCGCCACATCATCTACAAGTCGGCGGATGCGCCGTGGCGGCGGGTGCGGCGCAATCTCGGCCTGATGATGCGCGAGGGATTGCTGAAGGAGAACATCGACGGCGAGGCGCTGCTGTGGGCGCACGACCGGCTGATGGCTCGCGCCGAGCAGCGCAAGATCATGATGGTGATCTCGGACGGGGCCCCGGTCGACGATTCGACGCTGTCGGTGAATGTCGGCAATCCGCTGGAGAAGCACCTGCGCGAGGTGATCGCGCATATCGAGGGCGTCTCGCCGGTGGAACTCATCGCCATCGGCATCGGCCACGACGTGACGCGCTGGTATCGCCGCGCCGTGACGATCGTCGACGCCGAACAGCTCGGTGGCGCAATGACGGACAAACTGGCCGAGCTGTTCAGCGAGGAAGAGGCCAAGGCCGCGAAGGCGGCGATGCGTGCGCCTGATACTGCGCCGAGGCGGTCGGCTAAATCCTCAGGCAAATCCAAATCCTCGTCCGTTGGCGCGGGCAGGGAGGTCAAGAAGACGACGTTCCAGCAGATCGCGAGGAAGGCGAAGGAGGCCGGCGCTGGCCTGGGGACGCGCCGTTGATCCGTGCATCGGTGTCCCTTGTTGCGCTCATGCTTGCTGCGTGTGCGACCGCACCCCAGCCTGCCGAGACACTGGATGAGGCCGCGCGCGATTATGTGCGGCTGGTTCTGGAGATCGATGCGCACGAGCCGGGCTATGTCGACGCCTATTTCGGTCCCGCCGAACTGCGTGATGCGGCGCGGAAGAATCCACGCGGGCAGGCGGCGCTGAAGCATGAGGCGGACCGGCTTCATCAAGTGCTGGCGAATTATCGCGGCGCCGATCCCGAACAGGTGCAGCGTGCAAAAGTGCTGGCGGCGGATGTGGCCAGCGCACGCTTCCGGCTCGACATGATCGGCGGCGCGAAGACGCATTTTGCCGACGAAGCAGAAAGGCTGTTCGCCCTGCGCCCGGCGCTGAAGCCCCTGGCGGACTATGACGCCGCGCTCGCGCGCATCGACACCATCGTTCCGGGAGAAGGCTTGCTGTCGGCGCGCGTCGACGAATTCCGCGCCCGCTATGCGATCCCGGACGGGCGGCTGCCGGCGGTGATGGATGCTGCGATCGCCGAATGCCGCAAGCGAACTGCGCAGCACATCGCACTCCCGCAGGGCGAAAGCTTCCGGATGGAGATGGTGAAGGGCAAGAGCTGGGGAGCCTACAACTACTACGAGGGCAAGAATCAGAGCCTCATCCAGATCAACACCGATCTGCCGGTCCTGGTCGGAAATGCGCTGATACTTGGATGTCACGAGGGCTATCCCGGCCACCATGTGCAGGGCATCTACAACGAGCGCGCTTATCGCGAGAAAGGCTGGGCGGAGTTCTCGGTCGCGCCGCTCTACGCGCCGGCCGCGCCGCTGAACGAGGGTGGAGCGGATTTCGGCCTCGACCTGGCGTTTCCCGGAGGCGAGCGCCTGAAGTTCGAGATGGAAACGCTCTATCCGCTGGCCGGTATCGATCCCGCGATGGCGCCAGCCTATGACGCGGTGCGCAAAGCGATGGCCGAACTCGATGGCGCTTCGCTGACCATTTCGCAGTTGTTCCTCGATGGGATCATCGACAGGACGAAGGCCGTCGATCTGGTCCAGCGCTACGAGCTGGTGGCGCGCGATGTCGCCGAGCATTCGCTGGAATTCGACGAGGAGTACCGTTCCTACGTGATCAACTATTCAAGCGGCGAGGATCTGGTGCGCGCCTATGTCGACCGGGCCGGCGAGGATCCGGCGGCGCGATGGAAAGCCTACGAGCACATCATCGCGACGCCGACGCTGGCGTCGGATTTGGCGAAGTAGCCGGAGGGCCGTGATGCAGTTAGCGCGGCGATTCGGTATTGTGTTCGCGACGGCGCTGATCGCGGCGTGCGCAAGCGACGGGCCGGCGGCGCCTGTGGTTGTTGGAACGCCGGCTCTGAGCGCCGGGTCGGTTACACCGGCCCCGGACAACCCGCTCGCCGCGGCCGAAACCGCCGAGTTCAGGCTTGGCGATCGCCCCGTGGTGCTGGAGGGCGGAGAGGCCGAAGTGGCGCCGGCAGTGGCAGTGGACACGCCGATAGTGGACGGGCCGGCGACGCTGGCCCCGGCCGCCGAAGCGAGCGGCGATCGTGTGACAGACCTTCGAGCGCGAACTCTCGACGGCTATCTCGGCGCTTTGTCGGACACATCGTGCCCGCCGGGGACGAAAACGAAGACAGGGGAGCCTGCCGAAATCTTCGCGAGGCCGGTGCCGCTACAGCCGTTGAACCCGTCGCGTACGAAGATCGGTGAATTGACCTTCGTGGCGGGATTCCAACTTACCAGCCCGAACAAGCGTTTCGGCGGATTGTCCGGGATCGACGTCCTTGACAACGGCAACTTGCTGGCCGTGTCCGATCAGGGCGACTTCGTGTGGGTTGATCTTGCGAAGGACGGCCTGACGCCGACCACCGCGCGCATCTCGACCATGCGAAATGAGAGGGGCGATTTGCTGCATGGCAAGGCCGATGGCGATGCGGAGGGGCTGGCGGTCAATGGCGGCATGGCCCTGGTGTCGTTCGAGCGCAACCATCGCGTGCTGGCCTTCGATCTCGGTAAATGCGGCGCGGCGGCGCGCGGTGCGCCGATCGTAACCAGCCCTTTCGGCCTGCCGCTACCAGACGCGTTCAGGGACGCCAACATCGCCGTTGGCGACAATGAAGGCGCCGAACCGCTGGCGGTGACGCGCGACTGGTATCTCTTCACCGGCATCGAGACAAAGGTGGGCAATTTGAGCCCGCTGTCGGCGCGGCCGATCGAGGCGGCGCCGGATTTCGATCTGCGAGTCGGCGTGGATGCTCCGGAATTCGTAGGGCTCGATGTCACGCCGTCGATCAAGGGAGGCGGCGCCGTTCGCGCCTTCTCGCTGCACCGTTCGTTCAGCGCTCTGGCGGGCAACGCCATCACCATTACCGAGACGGATTTCCATCGTTATCTCGATCAGACCAGGCTACCGCGCCGGATCGTGAGCGATATCGACGAGCGCTCGCACTACCGTTTCAAGGAGACCGGCTGGCGCGAGCTGGCCAAGCTCAACCTGTTCCTGACCATCGATAATTTCGAAGGCATCGCGGCGAAGGAATTGCCGGATGGGCGGGTGCGGCTCTTCATCATCTCGGACGACAATTTCTCGGCCAGCCAGCGCACGCTGCTGATGGTGTTCGACGTCGCAAAGGAATAGGGCGCGGCCAAAACACTGGCTCGCGCCCGAGTTTCCGCTTTTCCGGCGAGCCGGAAGCGAGGGCGATACGGGGCGTCCTCGACAGCGGGGATGCAGCCGGACGAAGCCCCGGCTGCTGGTCTCAGGAGGCTGGCTTGATCGTCGGCGCAGCGGTCTCCCGATCGACGGTGCAGATCAGCTTGGACGAGGAGTTGTCCGCGTTGGTCACCTTGAGCGTGAAGACGGTGGTGGCGTCGTAGGAACGCGTCTCGTCGCCGTCAGTGCGGACAGACTTCGGCGCGGGATCCTGTGCTTTCACCGCTGTTTCGCAGATCTGACGGCCTTTGGTGATGGATGTCTTGGCGACCGCCGGAGCGGCAAGGAAAGCCGAGCCGATGACGAGTGCGGCGATCAGGGAGGACTTTTTCATTTTCTTTCTCCGTTCGGCCACTCGATGTTTCGCATTCTGGCGGCCGGAGAAATCATGCACATGCAGGATTGGACCTGCAAGCAAAAACGTATATACAGAATTCAATGGTTGGATCAGATATTCTTGATTTCAATTGTCTTGCCTACGCCTCCAGGCGCACAGCCCGGGCGGTGACCAACTTTTTCAACCAGCGCCTCGCGCCCCTCGACCTCAATGTGGCGCAGTTCGGCCTGCTCGCGGCGGTGGCGAAGATGCCCGGCTCGACCTTGGCGGCGATCGGCGAGGCGATGCTGATCGATGAAAGCACGATGGCGCGGAATCTCATCGTGCTGGAGCGGCGGGATCTCGTTCGGGCCGAAGGCGGTCGCGGCCGCGGTGGCAAGCAGGTTAGTCTCACCGACGAAGGCCGGGCGCTGCAGGCCGACGCAGCGCGGATCTGGCGGGCCACAAACAGAAGCCTGGCTACCGCCCTGGGTGCGCGCGAGGCGGAGGCGGGCCATGAATTCCTTCGCGGGCTCGCCGCAGCCTCCGAAAAGCTGCGCCTCAAAAACGAAACGGCCAGCGGTTAGACCGCTGGCCGTTCAAGGTCGGGACGTCTTCTTTTTATGAGGCGGCCGGGGCCACGGAGACCGCTTCGGATTCGCGGTCGACCGTGCAGAACAGCTTGCCCGAGCTGTCGTCGGCGTTCTTCACGCGCACCGTGTAGACAAAGATGCCGCCATTGATTTTGACGCCTTCCTTGTCGACGCGGACGGTTTTCGGGGCCGGATCCTGTTTGGCGATTTCGGCCTTGCAGAGGATCTCGCCCTTCTGGATCGAGGTTTTGGCGAGCGCCGGGGAGGCGAGCGCGAGAGCAGCGGCAGAGAGGAGAATGAGGGAGGATACGCGGGTCATTTTTTGATCTCCGTTGTGACCGTCGGGAGCGCGGTCTGTCCATACTAGACGCTGTCAAGTAGACGCTGTCAAGCGGGATCGGATAACGTAGCGTCCCGTTGCTCTAACACCTTCGTTAACTAGCCCTGATCCGTTGCATTTCCGGAGCAATCCTCTGGCGCCCAGGGGCGGCTGGGATAGCTTGCTCCGGCTCGCATTCGGCCCCGTGACGAGGGCCAAAACAGGAGGGAGCAGGGGAGATGGCCGACACTGGAGTAATCGGGACGAAAGCGCCTGTGGAGCTGAAGCCCACGCGGGAGATGCTCGATCTCTACAACGACTATGCCCACGACTTCATCGATCGCCGGACCTTCATGGAGCGGCTGTCGAAATACGCGGTGGGCGGCGTGACGCTCGCCATGCTCACCGAAATGCTGATGCCTAAATACGCAACCGCGCTGCAGCTCGCGGAGGACGATCCTCGCATTCGCGGCGAGCGCATCGAGTACGATTCGCCCAATGGCGCCGGCAAGCAGGGCAAGAAGATGGGCGGCTACCTGGTCCGCCCCGCCAAGGCCAAGGGCAGGCTGCCGGCGGTTGTGATCGTGCACGAGAACCGCGGCCTCAATCCCCACATCGCCGATGTAGCTCGCAGGGCCGCGGCGGCGGGCTATCTCGCGCTTGCGCCCGATGCGCTTTACCCGCTCGGCGGCTATCCCGGCACAGACGATGAAGGCCGCACCATGCAGTCTTCGCGCAACGGCCCCGAGATGCTGGAGGATTTCATCGCCGCGGTCGAGCTGATGCAGAAGCATCCGGTGTCTACAGGCAAGGTAGGCGTCACCGGTTTCTGCTATGGCGGCGGGGTCTGCAACCAGCTGGCGATCCGCGTGCCGACTTTGGCTGCGTCGGTTCCCTTCTACGGCGCCGTCGGGGCGGAGGCGGACGCGGTGAAGGTCAACGCGCCACTGATGTGCAACATTGCGGCGAGCGATGATCGCATCAACGCCGGCTATCCGGCGTGGGAAGCGGCGCTCAAGAAGGCCGGCAAGGAGATCACCGTCTATCAGTATCCCGGCACGCAGCATGGTTTTCACAACGACACCACGCCGCGCTTCGAGCCGGAACAGGCCCGGATCGCCTGGAACCGTACGCTCGAATTCTGGGCCAAACACCTGAAATAGCGGCCGCGAGCCGGCCATTTCCGCCCGCCGCTTCCGCAACTCCGGAGGCGTTGGCTTCGTATCCCAAAGAGGACATGCGAATGAAACTTTTCGCCGCCATATCCGCCGTCGCGCTTCTCGCCGCGTGCACGCAGGGCACGGCCAAAGGCGACGCCGCCGATCCGGCGCCGGAGACGGCAGCCGCGGCGCTGGCAATTCCCGAGGCGGTCAATGGCTGGCGCGAATACCCGCTCCGGGACGGCGTCATCAAGATCCAGCCGGCGAAGTGGAAATCCGAAACGATCGACATTCTCGTACCGGGCAATGGCGGCGAGCTGGAATACAAGCTGGGCATGAAAAAGGGCGACGGGATCGTCTACGCGATCAGCTATGGCGCCCTGGAGCATCCCGGACTGATGGTCAGCGAATTCCACGGCCACACCGAAAAGGGAGCCGATGGCAATGGCGACCTGATGTATTATTCCAAAGCTGGGGGTTCGGCCCAGAACGGTTCGTTCTCGGCGCCGTGGGACGGCATCCATGGCTGGTATCTGAAGAACGACTCCCAGAAGGACGTGACCGTTAAGCTGGAGGTCGCCGGCTTCTACGAACGGCTGGACTAGGCGCCTCCGCGCGCCGGAAACGTGATCCGTCAGATACCGGATGGTCGCATCGCACACATCGCCGCCGCGCACGCGTGCGTGATTTTGCGGTGGGATGAAGCGCGCTAGGTTCGCGGGCGAACAGTGGTGCGATAGCGGATGCAGGCAAGTCTCTCTGAAAGGGAAAAAGCGCCCTCGGCGAAGTTCGTGCAGAAGCGCGAACAGATCCTCGAGCGCGCCGCCGAGCAGTTCAACCTGCTTGGCGTGCGTGGCGCGACGCTGGCCGACGTTGCCGCGTCGGTGGAGCTCAACCTCACCAGCATCCGGCATTATTTCGTGAAGAAGGAAGACTTGGTCGCGGCGGCGTTCCTGCGCTCGATCGAGGTGCATAGCGCTCGGGTCGCCAAATCGAGGAAGATCGGACCGCCCGAGGTGCGGGTGCGCGATCTCGTGCGGCGCTATTTCGATTTCCGCCGCCGCATCCGCACAGGCGAGGCGCAGGAGGTGATCATCTTCGGCGATCTTCGTTCGCTGACCGGTCCACACGCCGACCTGGTCTGGCCGAAATACGCCAACCTCTTCCGCAGCGTGCGCGAGGTGGTCGCCGATCCCGAGGAGATCGAGGATGACCGCCAGCGCGTCAATGCGCGCGCCCACACGCTGATCTCGCAGTTCATGCGTTCGGTGTTCTGGTTGCCGGACTACGAGGTCGACGATTTCGAGCGCGTCGAAGCGCGCTTTATCGACATCCTTATCAACGGCCTCGCCGCTCCGGGGGCGGAGGGCCACAGCCGCGTGCTGCATCTGCCGGAGGATTATCCGGCGCCGGCGAAAGTCTCGCGCGAGAGCTTCCTGCTGGCGGCGACCGAGCTGATCAACGAGCAGGGCTATCGCGGCGCGTCGGTGGAACGCATCGCCGCGCGCCTCAACGTGACCAAGGGTTCGTTCTATCATCACATCGAGGCCAAGGAGGATCTCGTTGTCGCCTGCTTCAAGCGCAACTTCGCGCTGCTTCAGGACGCCCAGCGCCATGCGATCGCGGCCGAAAGGCTTGGCGCCGACCAGGCCGCGGCCGCAGCCTCCGTCCTTGTGCGCCGCCAGCAGACGCCGGCCGGGCCGCTCCTGCGCCATTCGGCGCTGATGTCGGTCGATCCCGCAACGCGGCGCGACATGCTGGGCCAGATGGGCCGGATCGTGACACGCTTTTCCGGCATGATCTCGGACGGAATGGTCGACGGTTCCGCCCGGGCGTGCGATGCGCGCGTCGCAGGCGAGATGCTGATGGCGATGATCAACTCGGCGTCCGAGCTGCGCAACTGGGTGTCCGACGTAACCCCTGACAATTCGGTCGAGCTTTATGTGAGGCCGCTGTTCAAGGGTCTCTTTGCGTGAGGCGTCCGTCACGTCGTGTGCTGTTCCTGCAGCCACTTCGTCAGAATGCCTCCGTCGACCAGCAGCGACCATGCCTGTTCGGGCGTTTCGGCATACTCGAACATTCCCATGTCGGCGCTGTCGATGACGCCGTGCTTCGCCATTGCCTCGAAATTGACGACGTCGCGCCAGAACGCCTCGTCGTAGAGGACGATCGGGATCGGCGGCGCCTTGCCGGTCTGGCGCAGCGCGAGCAGCTCGAACAGCTCGTCGAACGTACCGAGCCCGCCGGGGAACACCACCAGCGCGTTGGCGCGCATCGCGAAGTGCATCTTGCGCATCGCGAAATAGTGGAAGCGGAAGGTCAGATCAGGCGTCGAGAAGGCGTTGGGCTCCTGCTCCATTGGAAGCGTGATGTTGTAGCCGATTGAGGGCGCGCCGACATCAGCGGCGCCGCGATTGGCGGCTTCCATGATGCCCGGACCACCGCCGGTGGCGATGACGTTTTCGCGCGGATGGCGGTTGGTCAGGAGGGCGCCGCCGCGTTCGGAAACGATGCGGGCGAAGGTGCGGGCGTCGTTGTACCAGCGGCGATGATCAGGCGTGCTGTTCTCGCCGAAGCGCGCGCTGCCGAAGACGACGACGGTGGAGTGGACGCCCCAGCGGTCGAGCGCCTCTTCGGCCTTGGCGTATTCCAGCATGAAGCGGACCCCGCGCATGGAATCGCCGAGCAGGAAATCCTGGTCGAGCGCGGCAAGGCGGTAAGTCGGCGAAGCCATCTGCGGGGTGTTGGCGTGTCCGCCGCCGGCGAGCGGCGCCGCGGGAAGCGGGCCGGGCGGGCGGACTGCGGGCTTGACGCTAGGTTTGACGGGCTTCTTGGCCATGGCTTCCATCGAGAAGGCGGGGAGGGATTTCTATGTAGGTTTCAACGATTAAGGAAGCGACGCGACTCTTTGGTCGAATTTTCGCTTTCGGACACACTCTCTCTGTCGGACCGGCGCGCGCCGTCCGGGATGCCTGTAGCTCGTGTCCCTCTTCACATGAGGGAGCGGGGCGCGTGGGTCAGCGCCGTGGGGTAGTCCCTGTCCCAGCCTT
>Ga0210377_10000390_pt1 | contig 41758 bp, 40 predicted proteins | sample PLM4_65_b1redo_FD_155480 | JGI IMG/M metagenome (GOLD analysis project Ga0210377, IMG submission 155480) | Groundwater sediment microbial communities from an aquifer in East River, Colorado, USA - PLM4_65_b1 redo | ecosystem: Environmental > Terrestrial > Soil > Riparian zone | place: USA: East...
CGCGGCCGCGTTGCGCACCTTTTTCGGCTGCGGAGCGACCTTTCGCGAGATCGCCTTCGCCTGCAGGAAGAGGCCGAGGTAGTCGCGGCCGCCGGCTTTCGAGTCGGTGCCGGACATGTTGAACCCGCCGAACGGATGCACGCCCACGAGCGCGCCGGTGCACTTCCGGTTGAAGTACAGATTCCCGACGAAGAACTCCTCCTCAGCCTTGCGAATCTTGTCGGGATTCGCGGTGAAGACAGCGCCGGTGAGACCGTACTGCGTGTCGTTCGCGATGCGCAGCGCATCGTCGAAGTCTTTCGCTTTGATCACCGCGAGCACGGGCCCGAAGATCTCTTCCTGCGCGATCGTGGCCCTGGGATCGACGTCGGCGATGACCGTGGGCTCGACGAAGAAGCCCTCACCGGCGTGCACGTTGCCGCCCGCCACGAGCTTCCCTTCCTTCGCACCGCGATCGATGTACTCCTTGATCTTCTTCATGGAGGATTCATTCACGACGGGGCCGACCTGCGCGTCGGCCATCTCGGCGCTGCCGAGCTTCAGTTTCCTGGTCTTCTCGACGACCATCGGAACGAACTTGTCGTAGACCGCTTCATCGACGATCAGCCGCGAACATGCGGAGCACTTCTGACCCTGGAAGCCGAACGCCGATGCGACGGCGGCGGCGGCCGCCTCGTCGAGATTCGCCGTTTCGCGATCGACGATGATGGCGTCCTTGCCGCCCATCTCCGCGACGACGCGCTTGATCCACATCTGCCCCTTCTGCGGCTTCGCCGCTTCCGCGTTGATGTGGAGGCCGACCTCTTTGGAGCCGGTGAACGAGATGAAGCGGATTCGCGGATGCTGGATCAACGGATCGCCGACTTCTCCGCCGGAGCCGCTGACGAAGTTCACCACGCCGGGCGGCATGCCCGCTTCCTCGAGCAGCGCGAAGAATCGATGGGCGATCCACGGCGCATCGGACGACGGCTTCAGCACGACCGCGTTGCCCGTCACCGCCGCCGCGCTCGTCATGCCGGTCATGATCGCGAGCGGAAAGTTCCACGGCGGTATCACCGCGCCGACACCCAGCGGGATGTACACGAGATCGTTGTCTTCCGACTCGATCTTCGTGATGGGCTGCTCGCCGGCGTACCGGTATGCTTCGCGCGCGTAGAATTCGAGAAAGTCGATCGCTTCGGCGGTATCGGCGTCGGCTTCGGCCCACGTCTTCCCCACCTCATAGGTCATCGTTGCGGAGAATTCGTGTTTTCGTTGTCGCATCAGAGCGGCCGTCTTGACGAGCAGTCCGGCCCGCACATCGACCGGCTGGCGCTTCCAGCCCTCGAATGCGCGCCAGCCCGCCTCCACGGCGCGCTCGACGTGCGCGCGTGTACCCTTCTGGAACTTTCCGAGGATCTGATCTTTGTGAGAAGGGTTGATGGAGTCGAAAGTCTTGAGGCCGGTGATGCGCTCACCGCCGATGACGAGCGGATACTGGCGGCCGAATTCGCCCTTCACTTTCTGCAGCGCCGCCTCCATGGCGGCTTTGTGTTCCGGTCGGGAGAAGTCGGTCAGCGGCTCGTTACGAAACTCGGGAAGCATGAATTCGGTCCTTTCGGGTCGCAGGCCGCGGCTCTGAACGTGAGGCGACATCGGCGTCCTTGTTGCACCAGGCGGGCCGGGCAAGAGTGGGTATGTTATCGAAAACGATCGTGAGAGCAAGCGTGCTCGCTGCGTTGCTGGCCACGTCCTGCAGCGCCACCCTGCCGTGGACGCGGAGTCCGGAGGGAAGCGCGAACGAGATCAACATCGCGTTCACTCTGAAGAACAACCTCGTATTCCTTCAGAGCGTCCGCATCAACGGCAGGACCGGACGCTTTCTGTTCGGATCATCAACGCCACGAACCATCGTCGACCGCCGGCTGGTCGACGAACTGGGCGGCAACCGCCGCACTTTCAACCTCACGGTCAACGACCGCGAGACCTTCCCATTCACACCGCTCTTCCTCGACCTCGGCGGCACCGCCGACGCGCTCATCTCCTGGAGTGCGTTTCAACCGAACGCGATCACGATCGACTATCGCAGCGGACTGCTGACGCTGCAGAAGGAAGGCATCCACGCTTCCCTGATGTCGGTGTATCGATTCGCCGGCGCGCCCTCTGTCGACGTCGATGTCAATGGCACCCGGCTGTCAGCCGTCATCGACACGTCGCTCCCTGACACCCTCGTCATTCCGGGAACGGCGAGCGGGAGAGGTAAGGCGCATATCGTCGTGGCCGGTAACGATTTCGGAGAAGTGGATGTTCGCATTGGCGGCGTCGAGCAGGCGCGCATCGGCAATCGGCTGCTGTCGAAATTCCTCATCTCCATCGACTACCACGCCGGGCAGGTCGGCCTGTGGCGCGACCCGCGGATCCGGTGACACGCCGAGGAACGCCGCCGTCCCGGCGGCGCCGGCGCGGGACGCCTGCGCACCGGCCGGCCAGAGGCTGGCGCTCCTCGGATTCAGGTGCACGAGGCGGCGGCGCGGTGACCGTCATTCAGTGCGCCGGGCGCACCAACACGCGCTGTTTGCCTGCCGCTTTCGCCTCGTACATGGCCCGATCGGCTTCGGCGATGAGCTGTGCCGTCTTGTCCGGTACAACCGAGAAATGCGCCCCGCCGATCGTGCAGGCGATACGAGTGCCATCGCTCTCTTCCGCTTCGATGCGATCGTGAATCCGTTGCGCCACGTGTGCGGCAACAGCCATGTCGACGTTGAGCAGCAGCACGACGAATTCGTCGCCACCGATGCGAGCGGGCAGATCGTCGACGCGCACCGAGCCGAGGATCGCCGACCCGACGCGCTGCAGGATCTCATCGCCGCGCCGGTGACCGAACAAGTCGTTGACCCTCTTGAAGTCGTCGAGATCGATGTAGAGCATGCACACCTGCCAGCCGGCATCGCGCGCGTGCCGCAATGAGGCATCCGCGGCTTCCAGGAACGCACGCGCGTTCGGCAGCGAAGTGGCGGCGTCGGTCCTGGCCAGCCTGGCCTGATGCCCGAGCTGTTCTCTCAGCTCCTCGCGCTCGCGCTTCAGCCGCGCCATCATCCAGCCCTGCGTGACGTAGATGACCGCCCGGGTGAAGCCATTCCAAACCGACACGCCCCACGAAACGCTGTGCCATGCCACGTCGGCCGTCAGCCACGCGATGGCGGCCGCCAGCGCTACGATCACTCCAGCGGTGACTCCACCGAACCATCCGCAGATGACGATCGGAACGAGATAGAACAGCGAGAACCCGATGTCCGGTCCGGTGACGTAATCCAGCCAACCGAGAACCGCCACCACGACGACCGCAATGATCGTGATCCAGATTCTCCGCACGCACCTCCATTTTCCACGGCAATGCGCCCGAATCAATTAAAAGCGGCGACGGAGCGGCGGTCTATGTCAATGCGAACGGCATCCTTCGCAATCGTTTTCCGGTGAGGACGAACACCGCGTTCGCCACGGCCGGTGCGGTCGGCGGCAACCCCGGCTCGCCGGTGCCGGTCGGCAGCGCCTTGCTCGGCACGATGTCGAGATCCACCGCCGGCATGTCCGCGATCGTCAGCAGCGGGTAATCGTGAAAGTTCGACTGCTCGACGCGTCCCTTGTCGATCGTGATCGCGCCGCCGAGAGCGGCACTCAATCCGTACACGATCGCCCCTTCCACCTGCGCCGCAATCCCGTCGGGGTTCACCGGCTGACCGCAATCGATCGCGGCGGTCATCCGATGCACTTTGATCGCACCACCCTCGACCGATACCTCGGCGACTTCGGCGACGTAGGTGAGGAACGAGTACCACGCCGCGAATCCGCGCGCGCGTCCGGCGGGTGCCGGCTTTGCCCAACCGGAACGATCGCGCACCGTTTCGATGACGCGCCGCAGGCGATCCGCCTCGAACGGATAGTCCTTCGCGCGTGCATTCTTGTTCTCGATCTTCTTTCCCGGCGGCAGCAGCGCGAGATGGAAGTCGATGGGATCCTTTTCCGCCGCGTGTGCCAGCTCGTCGAGCATCGCGTTGACGACGAACGCATTCGCGGAGTTTTCCACCGAGCGCCACCAGCCGCGCGGCACCGCACTCCTGGCAAGGGCGAACTCCAGCCGGAAGTTCGGAATGGCGAGCGGCAGATCATCGAGACCGCCCGTCTCGCTCTCCGCCGGATCGTCCTGGCCGCCCATCCACGCATTGATCGACGGAGCGGACATGCGATGCCGCCACGCGACGATGCGACCTTCGTTGTCGAGGCCTGCCATCACGCGTTGAATGCCGGCCGGTCGATAGAAATCGTGCTGCATGTCGTCTTCACGCGTCCACTGCACCTTCACCGGCGCGCCGACGGCTTTCGAAAGCATCGCCGCTTCGAGCACCGGATCGGGAAACGCACGCCGGCCGAATCCGCCGCCCAGGAGGGTGACGTGAACTTTGATCTGTTCGGGCTTGAGACCGAGCGCGACCGCGACCGATCCGCCGGCCCAGTCGGGGAACTGCGTGGGCGCCCAGATCTCTGCACCGTCGGGCTTCACGCTGACGGTCGCATTCATCGGCTCCATCGTCGCGTGCGCGAGATACGGCACTTCGTAAGTCGCTTCGAGCCTTTTGAAGGACGAGATCATCGCGGTGTCGACGTTTCCCTCATCGCGAGCTCCCTTCCCCGCTTTCGACGTGAGCGCGGTCATCTCGGACCGCAGTGACGCGCTCGTCTCCGATACCGCCGCGCCCTCGTCCCACTTCACATCGAGCGCATCGCGCGCGCGAAGTGCGGCCCATGTCGAGTCGGCAACGACGCCGACGCCGGCCCACGGGAACTCCGATCCGCGCGGATCGATCTTCACGACGGCGCGCACGCCGGGCATCGCTTTCGCCTTCGTGTCGTCGAAGCTGACGACCTTCGCGCCGAACACGGGCGAACGCAGCACCGCGCCGTAGAGCATGCCGGGGACCTTCACGTCGATGCCGTAGGTTCCCTTGCCGCGGACGAGATCGGGATTGTCGGTGCGATTGGCCTTCCTGCCGATGATCGTGAACTTCGAGGGATCCTTGAGCGGCACGTCTTTCGGCGCATCGAGCTTCGAAGCGGCGGCGGCGAGCTCGCCGAACGCCGCTTTGTTGGCGCCGTGATTGACTACGCCGTTGGCAACCGTCACCTCGCTCGCTGGAACGTTCCACTTCGCCGCGGCCGCCGCAACGAGCATCGCGCGGGCGGTCGCTCCGGCGCGCCGCAACGGCATCCACATCGTGCGAACGCTGCCGCTCCCGCCCGTGCCCATCCCCCCGTACTTCTTGTCGAGATCGGCCTGAGCGATGCGCACGCTCTTCCAGTCCGCATCCATCTCCTCGGCGACGATCATCGGGAGCGACGTTCGCACGCCCTGCCCCATCTCCGATTTCGAGACGTAGACGGTAATCGTCCCGTCGGTACCGACATGGACGAACGGCCCCAGCTCCGCCGGTGCGCTCTTTGCTTCGGCACCGTGCGCTCGCGGCAACTGCACTGCGACGACGAGCCCTGCCGACGCAGCGCCGGCGATCTTCACGAACTGACGGCGATTCACTTTGATGACGTTCATCACTACACCTCCTCCGCCGCGCGATGAATCGCCTTCCGGAGGCGCAGGTAGGTCCCGCAGCGGCAGAGATTGCCGCCCATCGCTTCATCGATCTGCGCGTCGGTCGGCTTCTTCGTCTTCGCCAGCAGAGCCGCGGCCGACATGATCTGCCCCGCCTGACAGTAGCCGCACTGCGGCACGTTCTCGGCGATCCACGCTTTCTGCAGCGGATGATCACCGTCCGGTGAGAGACCCTCGATCGTCGTGATCTTCCGCTCCTTCACCTCGGAGAGCGCCGTGCTGCAGGATCGAATCGGCTCCCCGTTCGCGAGCACCGTGCACGAGCCGCACAGCCCGCGACCGCAGCCGAACTTCGTTCCCGTCATCCCGAGCTCGTCGCGCAGAACCCACAGCAGCGGCGTGTCGGCGGTGGCCGCCACCTGCACGACCTTCCCGTTGACCGTCAGTCTCGTTGGCATGAACGGACCTCCTTGGACGCGGCCGGATTCTACGCCGCCCGACGAAACCCGAGGCCGGCTGCGCCGTTAAAAGATGTGAAAAGGTCCCAGGCGTGGTATATCTCGACGAGGCCCAGTGCTGTTAACCAGCCTTATCAGTCTGCTGACGGTACTGCTGCTCACTCCCGGGCGACGGACACCTATGTCGAATGCGTATCCCCAGATCGCCCGGGCGGGGCAGAACGACCGCGTTCTCATCATCGCGCCGCACATCGATGACGAGTCGATCGGCGCCGGCGGCTTTGCTGCGGATGCGATTGCAGACGGCGCCGAAGTCTACGTCGCGTTCCTGACCGCCGGCGACTGCAACCGATTCTCCGCCCGGCTGCTGAACAACACGCTCGGGCCGACGACGTCGGACTACCTCTCCGTGGGACGAACACGCATCGCCGAGGCGAAGGCGGCGATGAGGCTCCTCGGAGTTCACCCTGATCACTACTTCATCCTTGGCTATCCCGATCGCGGATTGCGACCGATCTTCGACCGGCGACACGAGGTGATCCGCTCGCGCGGGACCGGCCGGCGCGCTGTGCCGTATGAGGAAGCGATGTCGCCCGGGTCGCCGTACAGTTTCGTCAGCCTGATGTCGGATCTCGAAGCCGTGATCGAGATCGCCCGGCCGACGATCGTCATCGCGCCCGTGAACTTCGATCTTCATCCCGATCATGCCGCAACGGCGATGATCACCGACGAGGTGCTGAGCGAGCTTTCGATCCGGCCGGAACGCCTCGGGTACCTCGTGCACTCGAGTCGCATCCCGACCGCGCTCGTGCACACGCCGGCACGCGCGCTGATGCCGCCGACGCGCATGCGCTCGTTCACCTGGGTGACGTATCCCCTCGCCCCTTCTGCCCTTCACGTGAAAGACGCGGTTCTGCGAACGTACAAGAGCCAGCGGCCGTACACGACTTTCCTGCGCAACGCGTTCGTGCGCTCGAACGAGCTGTTCCTCGTCTATCCGAGCGAAGCGGCCGACTACGCCAGGCTGCCGATCGCGCGATAGTTTGGAATTGGCATCCCCCAGTGGATCGTGATTATCGCGCCGCGCGACGACGCACCGGCATCGTTCCGCGCAGGTACAGGTCGAAGAAGTCGCTGATGATCTGCTTGTACTTCTGGTCGTCGAACTGTCCATCGGCGTGCTTCGCGGTCGGAAGCAGATACAACTTCGCCTGCACGCTCTGCGCGCGAAGCGCGTCGTAGAGCATCTGGCTCTGCATCCACGGCGTGAGGCAGTCGAGCTGTCCCTGCATGATCAGGAACGGCGGATCGCCGGGCGTCGCGTAGTTGATGGGATTCGATGTCGCCGTCTTGTCCTTGCACTGCTGGATCGGACAACCCATCAGCAGCGACGGAGGCATGAGCGGCGAGTTCGCGCTCAGATTGCCGTAGCACGGCAGTTTCTGTTCATCGATCTTCAGCAGATCGGTCGGACCGTACAGGTCGACGACGGCTTTCACCGCGCTCGAGTACTGCGCGTTGCCGAGGGAGAGACCTTCGAATTCGGGACGATCGGCGGTCGTGCCGAGCATCGCCGCGAGATGTCCGCCCGCCGAGGTGCCGAAGACGCCGATGCGCGTCGGGTCGAGATTGAAGCGGGCCGCGTTGGCGCGCAGCCATCGCACGGCGGCCTTGCACGCTTCGAGCTGCGCCGGCCAGACGTAAACCGGCGCGAGCGGATAGTCGATGCTCGCCACCGCGTAACCGCGCGAGGCCTGCCGGATCGCCGGCCCGCCGGTGCGGTCGCCGGTGATCCATGCGCCGCTGTGCAGATAAAGGATCACCGGCCACGGACCGACGCCATCCGGGATCCGCAGATCGAGCTCCAGAGAATCGTTGCCGATGCGCGCGTACTCGAGCCCTTCGATCGTCGTGAAGGTGCCGGTGCCGGGGGTCGGCGGATAACCGGCGAGCGCAGAGGTCGCCAGGAACAGTGAAACGACGATGGACCGGATCACGGTGAGGGCAACAGCCGCCCGGCGAAGCGCATTTCGCCGAGGAGCGCCGCCGTCCCGGCGGCTGGTCCGCCGGCGTCCACGCCGGCGCAGGCGAGACGCCTGCGCACCAGCCGGCCAGAGGCCGGCGCTCCTCGGGTAGGTCTTATCGCGAGGGCGCGGCACCCGCCCCGCCGCTCACCTGCTTGAACTGCACCGCCACCGACGGCGTCCCGACCGGCTTGCCGTTCGCTTCAGCCCGTGGATAGATGAAGTAGTTGAGCGGTTCGGACGTGCGGGGCGTCAGCGTCAGATCGCGGCCGACCGTGAACTGCACGCGATTCGGATCGAGATTGCCGAAGAGGTACTCGCGCTTCGACATGTCGCCGAGTTTCGAAGCGTCGGACGCGTCGACGGGAATCCATCCCTTGCCCTTCACGTAGAACTCGGCCCAGCAGTGATAGCCCTTCACCTGGCCGTCGGCGGCGGTGAGCGGAAATCCGATGATGAAGCGCGCCGGAATTCCGCGCGCGCGTGCGAGCGACATGAACAGCGAGTGGAAATCGGTGCAGTTGCCGGCTTTGATGTCGCAGGCGCGCTCGGTGTCGCCGTTGCCCCAGCCGGGAATCGTCTTGTCGTACTTCATGGTCGTGACGAGGTGCTCGAAGATCGCGTGCGCCTGATCGACCGTGTTCGTCTTTCCCGCCGTCACCTCCGCCGCGAGCTTTTTCACGCGCGGCGAAAGCGTGACCAGACGGTTGGGCTGGAGCGCGCGTTTCAGCTCCGCGCGCGACGCCGCCGTCTCGTACGGATGATCCTCGGTGATCTCGCGGCGGGTGGCGATGAAGCGCACCTTCACAGCGAGATCGCCCGCCGGCGGATTCTCGATCCGCGCGAACGCGTACTCGTTGCCGAACTCCGGGTCGCGATAACGGGTGAACGTGTAGGGCGACTCGATCGAGACGTCGCTCACGGTCTGCGCGCCGCGCGTCATCGGCAGCGGAATCCAGACCTCCAGCGCCTTTACGCCTTCAGGAATGGCGGAGACGGTCGCTGTGTAGGTCGCGTCGAACGTATTGCTCGTCGCCGCAAACGCGGCGACAGTCGCGAAGAGTGAAAGGGCAATCAGCAGTCCGTGCTTCATCGATCCTCCAAATGATCCGCGCATTATGGACGGACGGCGCGCCGCCGCGAAGGCGTCGACGAGTACACGAACGCTGACGATTTCGTCGTCGACTGCGAGCCGACCTGAACCGTAACGTCGACGGTCCCCGCCGCGTGCGCCGGCGCGGTCACGGTCATCGTGACCGCATCGACGATCGTGACGTTCGTCGCCGCGGTACCACCGAACTTCACCGTGGTCACCACGGCGGTCGTGAAGCCCGCGCCCTTGATCGTCACCGTCGTGCCACCGCTCGTCGTCGCTGCGGAAGGCGTGAGCGACGTGATCGAGGGCGGAGGAACGAAATACGCGAACGCCTGCGCCTTCGTGACGCTCTGACCGTCAGCGTTCGTCACGACGACCTCGAGCGGCTGCGAGGCGAGCTCGTTGGCCGGGCCGAGAGGCGTCACGGCCGTGATCGTCGACGCGTTCACGACGGTCACATTCGTCGCCGCTCTGCCGCCAATCGTGACCGCCGCCCCTGAGGCGAAGTTCGTTCCGTTGATCGTGATCGTCGTCCCGCCTGATGTCGGGCCGGTTGCAGGAGAAACTGAGGTAATCGTCGGACCTGCCACGGCGTTGACAGTGAGGGTGCCGCTCATACCGGAATGCCCCTCACCACAGAAGTTCGTGCAGAAGTAGGTGAAGCGTCCCGGCGTGCTTGCGACGAATTGCACGGTCCTCGTCTCTCCTTGCGGAATGATCAGGCTGCTCTCGGCATATGCCTCGAGGAAGAAGCCGTGCGAAAAATCAACGGAAGTGATGTTCAGCGTAACGACATCGCCCTGGTTGATGACGAATGGCGCTGGATTGAAGTCGAACTCGAACTTGCGTGCGTCGACGTCGAACACCTTCGTCTGCGCCTCGGGAATCGGCGCAAGCGCGGACGGTTGGACCGCCGTCTCCGGATGCATCATCGCGTGATGCGCGCGCTCCATCAGGACCTCGAGTGGAGTCGCTTCGTGCAGTTGCGCGATGAGCGGTGAGACGATCAGCAGGGACAGGAGGGAGAGAATCGATCGGCGCATGGGTTTCATGACAGTTCGGACGGTTCGTGGGATTCCCGCGTTTACAGGATCGTTTCACACCTTGAGGAAGAGTTTCCGCCGGTGCAGGATCGAGAGAATCCCCAGCCAGAACGCGACGAAGCAGAGTCCCCACAGGAGCGAAGCGAACTTCGGCGGCAGCCACGGCGCGAACAACAGTTCGAAGCTAGCCTGGTGCAACGACATCCGCTCGCCGTGCACGGTGACCTTGATCAGTGAGTCGATGCAGCGCGCCATCAGGCCCGACCCGAGAAAGGCGACCAGCGGATTGACTCCATAGATCACGAATGGCCGCGTCCATCCGCGGATGTTCGTGATGTCGACCAGCCAGATGCACGTCGCCAGCGTCACGCACGCGAATCCCGCGGTGAAGATGACGTAGGAGCTCGTCCAGAGATTCTTGTTGATCGGGAACACCCAGTGCCACAGCTCGCCCGCGAGCATGCCCACGCACCCGACGCCGTACAGACCCAAAACGCGTTCCGACAGCGTCTTATCGCGTCGCGTGATCCACTGCCCCGCGAGAATGCCGAGGAGCGCCGTCGCGATCGCCGGCAGCGTGGACAGCGGTCCCTCCGGATCCCATGTCTTGCTGATCGACCAGATGTGATTCGGACCGAGGATTGCGCGATCGACCCAGGCGGCAAGAGTCTTCGACGGCTGATCGAGAACGAACGCGCCGATCGTGCCGGTGCCGGGTACGGGGACGAGCGTCATGATGATCCAGTAGCTGATCAGGATCGCGCCGACGATCGCGAGGATCTGCCGCCGCGTCGCGCGAAGCGAGATCAGCGCGGCGGCCAGGTACACGATGCCGATGCGCTGGAGCACGCCGGCGAACCGCAGGTGCTGCACGCGCCAGATCACCCGCTCGAGCAGCGTCGGATTCGGGACGTCCGGAATCCTGCCCCACCAGTAGAACGGGAACCAGTTGAGAATGAGGCCGAACAGAACGATGAGCAGTCCGCGGCGGATGATCTTCGCGACCGCGCCTTCGCGTCGCGACCCGATCGAGAGGTGCGTCGTGATTCCGACGATGAAGAGGAAGAACGGGAAGATCAGGTCGGTGAGCGTCCAGCCGTGCCATTCGGCATGCTCGAGCGGGGGATAGATCGCGCTCCAGCTCCCGGGATCGTTCACCAGCAGCATGCCGGCGATGGTGAGGCCGCGGAAGACATCGAGCGCCAGGAGGCGCTCTTTCGATGGAGGCGCGACGGCGACGACGACTTCGGGCTGCTCGAGGACCGCGGTCATCTCACTATTGTGTCATCCCGAGCGTAGCGCCACGTCACCCTGAGAGCAGCGAAGGGTCTCGGCCGCGACGGCTCTGTATCTCGAGATCCTTCGCTGCGCTCATGCCTTCTTCAGCTTGGCGTACGCCTTGAGATATCGCAACGCCGCCGCTTTGTCGCCGCGGCGCTCGTAGATCCCGGCGAGGTTGAAGTGCGCATCGGCATTCTCGGGATCGATGAGGATCGCGCGTTTGTAGGCGTCGATCGCCCCGGCCATCTTGCCCAGATCTTCGAGAGCAACGCCGAGGTTGAAGGCGGCGGTTTCGTGCTCGGGATCGATCGCCAGCGCGCGGCGGTAGTGTTCCTCCGCCGCGGCGGGCGCGCCCTGCTCGTGGAGAATGCGGCCGAGGTTGACGTGTGCGTCGGCGTGATCGGCGTCGAGCTCGAGCGCGCGCTCGTACGCGCGTTGCGCGTCTTCGCCGGAATTCGCTTCCGCATCGCAGCCGACGTCGTACCACTCGTCCGCGGTTCGCGCCTCGGAGATGTTCGGGCGCCGATCGAACGGCGTCGCCTTCTCCATGAGCTCCGCGACGGCAAAGTCGAAGAGCGATTGCCCCGACTCCGGGTTCCAGATCGAGCCGCCGTCGCGGACGACGACGCGATCGCCGTCGGCGGCAATGCGAACCCCGGTCAGCGAAGCGCCCTTCGGCAACTGGTCCCGCAGGCGCTGCAGTACGCGGCGGACCTTGCGCTGAGGAATGTGTGCTGACGAGAGCTCGCCCGCCGTGCGAAGAAGAATCAGGTCGTGGAAGCCGAAGCGCAGCTCACCGCGCGTGCCGCGTTCGGGGGAGAGGAATCCTTCGGTTGCAAACGCTCGGATCTGCGCGGGCGTGAGTCCGAGCATGGCCGCGACCTCGCGGACGCTGTAGGACATGCCGCCTCAGATTATAGAGGTCGAAGAACTATCTGGCGCGAGCGCGTGACGATGCGACCTGCCGCGGCGCGGCCTTCGGCGCCTTGCGCTTCGCTTCAGCCTTGATGGGACCCTTCGCCGAGCGCGGTTTCGCGCCGCTGAGACTCGCCTTGAGCGCTTCCATCAGGTCGATGACCTGCGCTCGTGGCTCTTCGCCTTCGGAGACCGTGATCTCTTCGCCGTCGATCTTCTTCTGAATGAGCGCGCGGATGCGCTCGCGCACTTCATCGCGGTAGTTCTCGGGATGGAACTCCTCAGCAGCGCCCATCTCGGCAAGCTGCACCGCCATCTTCAGCTCGTTGTCCTTGATCACCGGTTCGCCGAGGTCGAGTTCGTCCATGGAGCGGATCTCGCTCGGATAGAAGAGCTGGTGCATGACCAGGCCCTTCCCCACCGGACGGATGACGACCAGGTACTGCTTGCCGCGCGCGGCGTACTTCGCCAGCGCCCAGCGGCCCGTCTGCTCGAGCGCTTTCGCGAGCAGCGCGTAGGCGCGGTCGCCGCCGCGATCGGGCGCGACGTAGTTCGCCTTCTGGAAGTAGATCGGATCGATCTGGCTGTTCGGCAGGAACTCGACGATGTCGATCTGCTGCGTCGCCTTCTCCTCGAGCTGCTTCAGTTCCTCTTCGGTGAAGAGGACGTACTGCCCCTTCGAGAACTCGTAGCCCTTCACGGTCTCGTCGCGACCGATCGTGCGCTCGTCCTTTGGACAGAAGAGCTGCTGTTGAATGCGGCTCCCGCACTCCGCATGAATCATGTTGAAGCTGATCTTCTCCGACGCCTCGGCGGCGGAGAAAAGCTTCACCGGGATGGAGACGAGGCCGAAGGCAATCTGACCGGAAGCAAAGGCACGCGGCATAGGCGATCGAGTCTACACGGAGTGGAGAGAGTGAACAAGAATCTGTGCAGTTTTGCCTGCGAATCCGTCTCAGTGGGGCGCCGGTGTCCTCACCGGCGCCGCGCCGCCGGAACGGCGGCGCGACCGAGGGAAAATCGAGTCATGTCCATCGGCGACGACACATACGCGTGGAGACGCGATCTTCCTCACCTCGAGAAGGAGGGGAAGAGCTACTACGTCACGTTTTGCACACGCGATCGGCGAATACTGAGCCCGTCAGCTCGGACCATTGCACTCGAATCCTGCGTCGCCGGCCACCTGCGCTCGTACTTCCTTCATTCAGTCGTGGTCATGCCTGATCACGTCCATCTCGTATTCACCCTCTACAGAATCGCCACGCTTGCAGCCACGATGAAACTGATCAAGAGCACGTCTGCTCGCGGAATCGGAGGTGGGGTCGTGTGGCAACGGGAGTACTTCGATCGCATTCTGCGCTCCGACGAAGACCTGCGCGCGAAATGCGAGTATGTCGTCAATAACCCTGTGCGAGCTGGCCTTGTCGCTTCTGCCGAAGACTATCCGTGGATATGGCGGTCGTGGGTTGAAGGCGCGGAGGCGCCGGTGAGGACACCGGCGCCCCACAAAGTCTCGTGATCTTCTTCCCTACGGAATGACCGGCGCCGGCGGGACCGTCACCGGTGCCGCGGGCGGGTGCTCCTTCAACTGCTGCATGAGCACTTCGATCGCTTTCTCGAGCGAGGGGTCGTGGCCGGCGGCGACGAGATCGGGACGATCCACCACCTCGATGTCCGGCGACACACCGACGTTCTCGACCGCCCACATGCCGTGCGGATCGAGGAAGCGGAACTGCGGCGCGGAGACCGAGCCGCCGTCCATGAGATTCGGATTGTTGCTGATGCCGATGAGTCCACCCCACGTGCGCGTGCCGATGAGCGTACCGAGCTTCCGCTCGCGGAAGTAGTACGGCAGCGCGTCGCCTCCCGACGCCGCGTAGCCGTTGATCAGCATCGCTTTCGGCCCGTTCATCGCGTACGCCGGCGTCTGCGACAACTTCGAGCCTCGCCGCACCCAGTAGTTGAGCAGCGGCCGGTCGAGCAGCTCGATCATGCGATCCGGAATGAACCCGCCGCCGTTGTAGCGGTCGTCGATGATCAGCGCTTCCTTGTCGACCTGCGGATAGAAGTACTTGAACAGCTCGCGGTTGCCTTCATTCGCGGTGTTCGGCAGATGGATGTAGCCGATGCGCCCTCCCGACGCCTTGTCCACGATCGCGCGCCGCGACTGCACCCAGTCGAGATAGCGGAGATTCGTCTCCTTCGCGATCGGTTTCACACGCTCCTCGTGTGCTCCCGCCGCCGACGGCGACGAGCTCACGCTCAGCGTCACCACGCGATTGGCCTTGTTCTCGAGCAGGCGGTAGAAGTTGTCTACGCCTTTCGTCGATGTGCCGTCGACCGAGAGGATGGTGTCGCCCTCCTTCACCTTCACCCCCGGCTCGGTGAGCGGCGAACGAAACGCATCGTGCCAGTTCTCGCCGGGGTAGATGTGTTTGATGCGGTAGTAACCCGACGAATCGAGCTCGATCTCTGCACCGAGGAGACCGTTGTCGACGCGTTTGACCTGCCAGTCGTCGGCGGTGTCGACGTACACGTGACCCGAATTCAGCTCGCCGGCCAGCTCGCCGAGGATGTAGTCGAGGTCGGAGCGGTGGTTGACGAACGGGACGAGCTGTCCGTAGCGCGTGCGCATCAGGTTCCAGTCGACGCCGTGCATGTTCGGGTCGTAGAACCAGTCGCGCAGAATGCGCCACGCGTCGTTGAACTCCTGGGTCCACTCGGCCCGGGGATCGATCTTCATGTCGAGCCGGTCGAGGGCGATGGTCTCCCCTTTCGACCCGGCCTTCGCATTCGTGATGCCGTACTCGGTGCCGCTGCGATACAGGATCTTCTCGCCGTTCGCGGAGAGGTCGTACGCGTTCACAGAATCGAGGACCGTGTCCTCCTTGCGGTCGTCGATGTTGTACAGCTTGAGCTGCGATTTCCCGGGATCGCCGGCGATGTAGAGCACGCCGCTCGACACGCCGGCGAGACCGCGGTAATTGCCTGCCGGTCCGGGAATCGCGCGGACGCGGCGCTCGAATGCGACGGTGTCGATCTTCACGGTTGCAGGCTTCTTCGACTCATCGGACGGTTCCGCCTTACTTGCGCTGAGCGCCGCCGCGGTCGGCGGCGCCACACCTTCCTTCTTGTCCTTGTCTTTGTCCTTGTCGGCGGAGACTTTTTCCTCGTCGCTCTGCGGCAGGAAGAGCGCGGGGCCGTCCGCGGCGAGCACGGCCACGTAGACGCGCGAAGGATTCGTGTAGACGTAGTTGAACTCGAAGGCGCTGAACGTCAGGTTGTAGTCGCGGTTCGACGTGAAGTAGAGATAGCGCCCCTTTGGATCGAAGACCGGCTCGTTGTCGTCGGTCAAGCCGTTCGTCAGGCGTGATGATCTCGCGTCTCCGATCGAGTGGACGTAGATGCTCGCAAACCGCGCGGCATTCAGCTTCGTGTAGGCGACCCACTTGCTGTCGGGCGACCAGCGGTAATGCGTGATGTCGCCGTACTCATCGCGATCGACGTCCGTCACGCGGCCCGACGCTGCGTCGAGCACGTGCAACACGTGGTTCTTGTCGGAGAACGCGAGCATCTTCGAGTCGGGCGACCAGAGCGGATCGAACTTCCAGGCCTTGCCGCCCGTGGTGATCTGGCTCTCGTCGCCCCCATTGTCCGCGGGTCGCACGAAGATCTCGTACCCGTCGCCGTTCTTGTCGCTGAGATACGCGAGCCACTTTCCGTCGGGCGACCAGGCCGGCGCCATCTCGCGCGTTCCGGGAGTCTGCGTCAGGTTGCGCGGCTCGCCGTTCTTCGCGGGGACGCTGAAGATGTCGCCGCGTGCCGCGAACAGCGCGCGTGCGCCGGTCGGTGAGATCGAGAACGCGTCGATGTTCGCCTTCACGTTGCGGAAGTACGGGACCGTGTTCTTGAAATCGCCGTAGACGCGGATCGGCACCTTCTCGTCGCGGCCGGTCGCCGGATCGAAGCGCCAGATGGACCCGCCGCATTCGTAGACGATCTGCTCGCGATCGCTGCTCGGCCAGAGCACGTCGTAGTCGGTGTGATTCGTGACTTTGCGGACCTGCTTCGTCGCCAGATCGAAGGAGTACAGATTGAGCTTGCCGCCCTCGCGATCGGACGTGAAGTAGATCGTGTTGCCGACCCACAGCGGCTGGTTGTCGGTGGCGGGATCGCTCGTGAGCTGCTCCGCCTTGTTGGTCGTCAGGTCGTAGATCCAGACGTCCTGCGCGCGGCCGCCGCGGTAGCGCTTCCACGTGCGGAACTCGCGCTCGATCGGCGTGTAAACGATCTTCGTTCCGTCCGGCGAATACATCCCCGCGCTCCCCTCGGGAATCGCGAGCGGTCGCTCGTTGCCGCCGCCGGCGGGAATCACGTAGTGCTGCGGCATGCGATCGCTCCACGGGAGCCGGTGCGGATTGAAGAGGATCAGTTTGCCGTCCGGACTCCAGTCGAGGATGCGGTTGTCGATGCCGCCGCGGGGCGGAATGCGCCCCACGTCGTTGTAGAACGTGAGCTGCTTCGGCGCCCCGCCGTCGGAGCCGATGACGAAGACCTGCTTGGTGCCGCTGTACTCGCCGGTGAATGCGATCTGTTTCCCATCCGGCGAGAACTTGGGAAAGTATTCGAGTCCGTCATCGGACGTGAGGCGGCGTGCATCGCCGCCTTTCGCGTCGACGACCCAGAGATCGGCGCCGTAGACGAACACGATGCGATCGCCGTGGATGTCGGGCTGCCGGAGAAGACGCGTGAGCTGCTGATCCTGCGCAACGACCGTAAAGCCGAAGAGCAGTGAGATGAATGCGATTGCTTTTTTCATGCGCGGCGGTCATATCACACGGGCCGCGGCTTTCGTGTCACGGGACGGTTGACGCTGTCTGCCGGCGTTCGTTGACCGTTGACCGTTGACGAGGCGGCTCAGCGCAATTGGATTGGCTCGTCGCCCTGGCAACGCACCGCCCTGACAACGGCCAACGGCTGCGCGGCTCTCCTGTCACGGGACGGTTGACGCTGTCTGCCGGCGTTCGTTGCTCGTTGACCGTTGACCGTTGACGAGGCGGCTCATCGCAGGTGGAACACTCGTCGCCCTGGCAACGCGCGCCCTGACAACGGTCAACGGCTGCGCGGCTCTCGTGTCATGGGACGGTTGACGGTGACTGCGGGCGTTCGTTGACCGTTGACCGTTGACGAGGCGGTTCAGCGCAATTGGAACGGCTCGTCTCCTTCGCGACGCACCGCCCTGACAACGGTCAACGGACAACGGTCAACGAAATCACAGATACTTCAGAGTGAAATCAATCAATCGCCGCTTGAATGCGGTGTACGGCGGATACAGCATTTGAATCATGCTGAACTTCGTCGGCTGCTCCAGCACGCCGCGCGCATTGGAGAACGCTTCGAAGCCGAAGCGTCCGTGCGCTTTGCCGATGCCGCTCTGACCGACGCCGCCGAATGGCAGGTTGAGCTGGTAGAAGTGAACGAGCGTGTCGTTCACCACCGTTCCGCCCGCGCTCGTCCCGGCAATCACGCGCTGCACGACGCCGCGATCCCTGCTGAACACGTACAGCACCAGCGGCTTCTCCCCGCGCGCGACGATCTGCAGTGCGTCGTCGAGATTGCGGTACGTCATGAGCGGCAGCAGCGGCCCGAAGATCTCCTGCTGCATGATCGCCGATTCCGAATTCACGTTCGTCAGCAGCGTCGGCTGGAACTGCCGTCCTTTTGAAGCGCCGCCCGACAGAACTTCCGCCCCCTGCAGCAACGCGTCATCGAACAACCGCCTCATGCTCAACGCGTGACCGTCGTGCACGAGCACACCGCGCGTTTCGTCGCCCATCGATGCCATTGCGCTGCGAAGCTTTGCGATGAACGGCTCACGAACCGCTTCGTCGACCAGAAGATAATCGGGCGCGATGCACACCTGGCCCGAGTTCAGCGACTTACCCCACGCGATCTTCTTCGCGGCTTCATCGAGGTCGGCTGTTCTGTCGACGATCACGGGAGATTTCCCTCCGAGCTCCAGCGTCACCGACGTGAGATGCTCGGCCGCTGCTTTCATGACCACGCGCCCGACGCGAGGACTGCCGGTGAAGAAGATGTGATCGAACTTCTTGCGCAGCAGCTCCTGCGCGACGGCAGCGTCGCCTTCGATGACCGCGACCTCGCCCTCGTCGAACAGATCCGCCACGATGCGCTTCATGCACGCGCTCGTATGCGGCGTCATCTCCGACGGCTTGGCGATCACGCAATTGCCCGCCGCGATCGCCGAGATCACCGGCCCGAACGTGAGGTTCACCGGGAAGTTCCACGGCGAGATGATCAGCACGACGCCCTTCGCCTCGTGGAAGATGCGTGAGCGCGTGCCGAAAAGCGACACGGGCGCGGCCACCCGTTGCGGCTTCATCCACTTGCGCAGACGGCGCATCGCGTGACGCGCTTCGCCGAGGACGGGGAAGATTTCGGAGAGGTCGACTTCTTCGGCGGGCTTGCCGTAGTCGTCCGACAGCGCGGCGCGGATCTCGTCGCGGCGAGACATCACCGCATCGTGCAGCCGGCGGATCTTCTGAATCCGTTGCCCGGCGTCGGTGGCAGCGACGCGCGGTTGCGCGCGCCGCTGCAGCTCGTAGATGCGATCGATGCGGGAGTCCGCAGCCGCGCGGGCAGCAGGAGGACCGACTTCAACCGTCACGATGCGTGATTCTACGGGAAAACGATCTCCTGAATGTCCTCGAAGCGCGTGTACACGAATTGCCCCGTCAGGTGGTTCCGGCCGGCGAAATCGATGTAGACCCCAGTGCAACTGTCGGCCAGCACGACATCGTGATGCTCGCCGTTCTTCAGATCGACGGTGACTTTCAGCACCGGCGTCGCGGTGCAGCAGGCCGCGTCCATGACCGAGACCGCCGGTCCGGTGATGCGAGCAAACTCGGATCGGTCGGCGTTGAACTTCGTCCCGTCTGCCTTGCACAGGTTGATGTTGTCGCTGCGCGACGGGCTCGTGAACAGGAGCTCCTGCGCAAACTGCGCAGTCTCCGCATCCACGTCGTACGATGAACCATTGGTGAGACGCACCCTCACCGTCGGCTTTCCCTTCAGCGAGAAGTTGACGACCAATCCGTCCTTCCCGACGATCGTCGTCGACGACGGCTCGTAACCCGAGCGGCCCGCGACCACGGCGGTCGTCAGTCCGACCGGAACAAAAATCGCGTACGAGCCATCGGCACTGGTCACGGCAGTGCGAGGGCCGTTGGCGACCTGCGCGAACAGCACGGGCGCTCCGGTGCCGCTATCGGTCACCGTCCCGCGCAGCACGACCATGGCGATCGAAGGTGCGACAGCGTGACGCTTGGTCGACTGTGCAGCGAGGGGCAGTGCGGCGGCAATGAGGATCAGCAGCGAAAGACATTTCCTGGAAACGTTGGTCATGGATCTCCCCTGGTATCGGTGTACCTCGCGCCAGAACGTGATACGGACGCGAATTCATTCTCGTTTGTGACGAAACAGGCCGCGTCCACGTTCGGCTGCGCGGGTTCGACTATACTGCCCCGCCGAATGAATCGCAGGGACCTGCTGCGATCAGCGATCTTTCAGTGACGGAGGCGCTCATGCGCTCGCGAATGACCACCGTCTATGCCGCGGTCGTACTTCTGGCAACGGCATGTACGACGACGGTGCAGTCGACCACTCCCACTTCTTCGAGCTCTTCGATGACCACCACCACCACCGCCCCACCCCAGCCCGCCACCCCGCCACCGCCCCCCGCCCCGGCCGGCCCGACCGCGGACGACGCGGCGAAGTTCGTCGCCGACGCCGAAGCGCGCCTCGCGGACGTGAATGTCGAGCAGCAGCGTGCGGCATGGGTTGCGGAGAACTTCATCACGGTCGACACGCAGGTCCTGGCCGCCAAAGCGAGCGAGAAGCAGATCGCTCTCGGCGTCGATCTGGCGAAGCAGGCAGCGCGATTCGATGACGTCGCGAATCTGCCGAACGACGTGCGCCGCAAGCTCGATCTGATCAAGCTCGCGCTCACCACGCCCGGGCCGGGCGATCCGGTGAAGACCGCCGAGATGGCGCGCATCGGATCGGAGCTCGATGCGACGTACGGCGCGGGCAAGTACAAGAACGCGAAGGGTCAGGCCGTCGACATCAACGAGACGACGCGCATCATGCGCAGCAGCCGCAATCCGCAGGAGCTGCTCGAGGCATGGGCCGGATGGCACACCGTTGCCAGGCCGATGAAACAGCCGTACGCGCGGTTCGTCGATCTGACGAACGAAGGTGCACGCGAGCTCGGCTACCGCGACGCCGGTGCGATGTGGCGGTCGAAGTACGACATGCCGCCGCAGGCCTTCGAAGCGGAAGTCGATCGCCTCTGGCAGCAGGTCAAGCCGCTGTATGACTCACTGCACTGCTACGTGCGCTGGAACCTGACGAAGAAGTACGGCCCATCCGTCGTCCCTCCCGGCAAGCCCATTCCCGCCCACCTCCTCGGCAACATCTGGGCGCAGGAGTGGGGAAACATCTACGACGTGGTCGCGCCGAAGAACGCGACCGGCCGCGGCTTCGATCTCACGGAGATCCTGAAGAAGCGAAAGGACATCGACGAAGTCGGGATGGTGAAGTTCGGCGAGCGCTTCTTCAATTCGCTGGGGTTTGCGGCGCTGCCGCAGACGTTCTGGGAACGATCGCTGTTCGTGAAGCCGCGCGATCGGGATGTCGTGTGTCACGCCAGCGCGTGGGACATCGACGATGTGACCGACCTGCGCGTGAAGATGTGCATCGAAAAGACGGCGGACGACTTCACGACGATTCATCACGAGCTCGGTCACAACTTCTATCAGCGCGCGTACAACACGCAGCCGTTCCTCTACAAGAACAGCGCGAACGACGGATTCCACGAGGCGGTCGGCGACACGATCGCGTTGTCGGTGACGCCGGGGTACCTCGTGAAGGTCGGCCTGCTCGACAAGGAGCCGCCCGCGACGTCCGACATCTCGCTGCTGTTGCGCGATGCGCTGGACAAGGTGGCGTTCCTGCCGTTCGGCATCATGATCGACAAATGGCGCTGGAAAGTGTTCTCCGGCGAGGTGACGCCCGCCGACTACAACAAGGCGTGGTGGGATCTGCGGCTGCAGTATCAGGGCATCGCGCCGGCGATCGGGCGCGCGCCGGAGGACTTCGATGCGGGCGCGAAGTACCACATCGCGGCGAACGTGCCGTACGCGCGCTACTTCCTCGCGCGCATCCTCCAGTTCCAGTTCCACCGGGCGTTGTGCGAAGCGGCGGGGCAGAAGGGACCTCTCAATCGCTGCTCGATCTATGGCAACAAGGAAGCAGGCGAGCGGCTGAACCGGATGCTGGCGATGGGACAGAGCCGCCCCTGGCCGGAAGCGCTGGAAGCGTTGAGCGGGCAGCGTCAGATGGATGCCACGGCAATGCTCGACTACTTCGCGCCGCTGAAGCAGTGGCTCGAATCGCAGAACAAGGGACAGACCTGCGGCTGGTAGACCGGGCCGACGCCGGCTCTCCAGGCGGAAAACCATGAAGCGCCTGATCGATCTCACGCCCTCCGACCTCGAGCGCGTTGCGATCTGGCACTACCACGGCGACACCGATGATGACGCGGTCGTGCGGGCCACGGCGCGAACCGAGCTGTCCGGGGACGACGGTGACCTCTTCCTCGCGCGTACGCAGTTCGTGCTGGCAAACGGTGCGCAGCACATCGGCTTCTGCTCGCCGCAGGACGATTCGGGCCTTGACTACCTGCAGCCGGCGATCGTCACATCGGACGGGCTCGTGTATTTCTGGTTTGACGAGCCGCCCAGTCGGGAGACGCTGCGGGCCCAGTGGCATCGTCTGGGTGCCGACCGCGAGGCGATCTTTCCTGTCCACTTCCGCTGCACGGTGCCGGTGGACGGAAAGTACGTCACCGGGACGATCGAGTCGGACGATTTGACGGGCGCGGCCTGAAAGTGCGGCGGATCACACGCCGCCGGCCCGGTGGCGTGTAAGTAAGGCGGGTGCGATTCATCCACTCGCTCCTCCGCAAGATCACGGGGCCGCGATGCCCGGTGTCGGTCGAGCAGAAAGGCTGGATCGAGGAGCGCATGCGATGGCTGCAGCGCGAGTTCGGCAGCAATCGAACGGAAGTGCCGGTGCTCCAGCCAACGCTCAGCATCTTTCCGCGCCCGTGGAACGGTACGCCGGGCGAATGTGAAGAGCTGCTCGGCCACCTGTGTGAGTACATGGAAGTGCCGCGCACCGGGGTGCGCGTCAACTTCTATCGAGGTACGCAGGATCCGCTGCGCTTTCACATGCCGGCTTACGAATCATCCGAGAGCGGAACGGCGGGGATGTATCACGGCAGGACCGTCGACGGGGTCTTCATCATCTCCATCGCTGCGGAGCAGATCGCCCGTCCGGCCGCTCTCGTGGCGACGATCTGTCACGAGCTCGGTCACGTCCTTCTCCTGGGCGGCGATCGTCTCCCGCCGGGCGAGGTCGATCACGAACCGCTGACGGATCTGCTCGCGATCTACTTCGGCGCCGGCATCTTCATGGCCAACGCCGCATTCGACTTCGAGCAGTGGCAGAACGGCCGCACGCAAGGGTGGCGCACGAGCCGCCACGGTTACCTCAGCGAGGAAGAGCTCGCGTACGCGCTCGCCTGCTACGCGTGGCTGCGCGGCGAAGCTGATCCGTCATGGCGCCGTCACCTCGCCGGGAACATCACGCCGTACTTCAACGACGCGGTGCACTTCATTGCGACGACGGGAGACGTGTCACTGCTGCGCGACGCATCACGGGATGCCGAGAAGGCATCGCTCGCGCGAAGTGCGTAACTTGCACCTTCCTGGACCCTGTTCTGGTCCTCGAGTTCACGTTACGATGATTCGTCCAGAACGGAGGGAAGAATGAAAAACGTGGCACGGGTGGCTCTCTGTGTGCTTCTTTTGAGCGGATGCGCCGGGAAAACGGGGGCGCGCGTGGACGAGCTTCAGGCGAAGGTCGATGCGCTCAACGCACGCGTGAAGGTGCTGGAAGATGATCTCCTCGCGGCGAACAAGAAGATGATCCAGCACGCGCAGGCCATGCAGGCCATGCACGAGCGGATGCAGGAGATCGAGGCGAACTTCCAGAAGATGCAGATGGGTCAGTACCCGGGCCGTTGACCCCGTGAACTGCGCCAAATGCGGCTTCGCCAACGCGCCGGAAGCGACGGAGTGCGCCCGCTGCGGCATCGTCTTCGGAAAGAACAGAAGTGTGGCGCCGCCAGCGGCGCTTTCGCGCCGCAGGCCGCCGGAGTCGGCGGCCCCACACGACGAGCCCGAGATCTCCGACGGCCGGATCGGGCGCAAGGAACTGACGATCCTCGGCACCGGTTTCGCGGCGGCGATCGTCGCGCACGCGATTCCGTTCGTCCGATTCATGTTCTCGGCTCTGGTGTCGCTGCTCCACGAATTCGGCCACGCCATCGTCGCCTGGCTCCTGGGACATCCGGCCATCCCGGCGTTCGATTTCGTCTACGGCGGCGGATTCACGAACACGAGCCAGTTTCACCTCTCGATCGCGATCGCCATCGCGGCCGGCTTCGCGTACGCAGCGTGGCTATTCCGGAGGAACCCGAAGACGCTCGCCGTTCTCGGCGCGATCTTTCTGATCTGGCTCGTGCTGGTCAGCAGCGACTGGCGTCGCGAAACGGCAATCTCCGCCGCCGGTCATGCGGCGGAGGTGATCTTCGCCGCGATTCTTTTCTACCAGGCTCTCTCCGGCGTCGGGTGGCGCATCCCGGAGATCGAACGGCCGCTCGGCGCATTCGCGGCGTTCTTCGTCCAGATCCAGACGATGCGGTTCGCGTGGCAGCTCTTTCACGATCCCGATGTCCTCGCGGTCTACCGCGAGGGCAAAGGGGGCGCGTTGATGAACGACCTCGAAGTCCTCGCCCTCAACCTCCACATCTACCTCGGCATCACACCGGGAATCGAAGGGATGGCGAAGGTGCTGTTCCTCTTCTCGTTGATTCCGATTCCGATCGCGATCGTCTGGTATCTCAACCGGTCGCGCTGGCACCGGATGGGACGGGTGCTGCTGCAGTTCGAATCGTAAAGAGGAGCGCCGCCGTCTCGGCGGCTGGTCCGCCGGCGTCCTCGCCGGCGCGCAACCGGCAACTATCTGGTGTTCTCCCAGTCCCCTCTCAGGATTCCGTAAAACCTGATGTCGAGGTATTCATCACCCTTCTTCACGGCGCCTCGAAGCAGTCCCTCGTAGCGCATCCCGTTCTTCTCCATCACCCGGCCGGAGGCGGGGTTGCGGGTGAAGTGATTCGACTCGATGCGATGGAGTGAGAGCGATTCAAAACCGAAGCGGATGACCGCGCCCACGGCTTCGGTGGCGTAACCGCGGCCCCAGTACGGAACGCCGATCCAGTAGCCGATCTCCGCCTTGTCATGCGGCGCGGGACGGAGGCCGATGACGCCGACGAATTCTCCGCTCTCGCGCAGCGTGATCGCAAACACGACTTCGGCGTCGTCGTCGGAGCTCTGCTGATGACTCGAAATCCACTCCTCGGCCGCGCCGTCGGGATACGGATGCGGAATGCGCAACGTGTTGTACGCAACCTCCGGAGCGCTGACGAGCCGTTGCATCGCAGGCGCGTCGGACATCTCGAACGGTCGCAGCGTCAGTCTCTCGGTGGTGAGGACAGGAGGCCGGCTCATCCGATGACCTCCAGGAGCTCGCCGACGCGCTCGGTGAGCAGGGCGCGGCCGCTCCCTTCGTCGATGCGATCGCTCTCCACGGCATCGGTGATCGATCGAAACGCGCGGTAGACATCGCCTCGCTCGGTCGGTTCGCGCAGCAGCTCCTCCGGATCGACGTGGCGCTTCGCGAGCAGATCGTGAACGGCGGTTCGGATCTCTGACGGAGAGCGTTGACCGACCAATGCACGAGCGCGCGCCGCGACGCTCCTGCGGCGGCGAAGGAGCAGCAGCGAAACTGCCGCCACCGATGCGAGAACGGCAGCCGCGAGAAGCCAGGCGCTCCACTGTCGCTGGTCGAGCGAAGTCGTGACACGCGCCGCCCGCGGCTCTCTGACAGGCGTCGCCGCCTGGACGTTGATCGACGCAGCACTGCAACGCAGCGACTGTCGCTCTGCCGTCGACGGCGCGAACGTTTGCGTCACGAGCGAAGGAATCGTCATCGTCCCGGTCTTCCGCGGAAAGAGGAGATACTTCCACCGCCGGCGCATCGTGGCAACCCCGCGCGTGCGATCGACGGTGACGCCGGCGTCCGCGACCTGCACGCCGGCATCCGGCTCCCGTTCGAATCGCGGCGCCACGGCGGAGCGGAGATTGCCTCGCCCCGACAGGGTCGCTTCGACGACGACCGGGCCTCCACCCTTCTGCAGAGGCGGCGCGCACGACAGCACGAAGTCGCCGACCGCATCGACGGGCGGGCCGGGCGGGATGGGCTTCGCGTCGATCGTGACCTCGGAGGACGGGAACCTGACTTCGACGAGACTCCCCTCGAATAATCCGAACGGGCCGGCGTCGATGCGCCGCATCACCGCGCCGGCGATCTCCATGCTGCCGATGCGCAACGTTCCGCTGCGGAGGGGAAAAAGCGCCACACGCCGGATCGGCAGCGTCTGGAGCACGACGCCATCCACGAGCGCGCGCGACGGCTGCTCGTTCCGAACGTCCAGCTCCTCGGTCCAGAAGTCGTCCAGCTTCGGCACGCGTCCGATCTGCCACTGTTGAACGGACGCTCCGTTGTAGAGCGTCCACGTGACGATGATCTCCTCGCCGGCGTACGCGCTCGTCCGATCGACTTCCGCCACGACGAAGAAAGGATCGCGTCCGGTCGCGCTCAACTCGCGAAGAATCGTGGCCGGATCATTGGAGGTCGCGGCGACATCGGCGACGACTTGCAGCAAGACTGCCGGAAGCGTCTGCCGCTGACCGCCTGCCCCGTCGATGCGCAGCGGCCCGACAAGCGCGGCGCCGGGCCGGATCGCATGGGCCGTGAAACGAAATACCTTCCGCCGTACCACCGTGCCGTTGATCCACGAGAACTCAGAGGAGACCGACGGCGGCCTGTCGATCTCCATGTTCTGAACCGGCACAGTCACCGAGTCGACTTCAGCGAATGCGTCCTCGAGCGAGACCACGATTGCAACCGGCTCGTCGACGCGGACCGAGCGCTTGTCGACGGACAAGTCATTCGCCAGCGCGACGCCAGCAACAAGGACGAAATGCAGAATGCAGAATGCAAAATGCAGAATGCAGAAACCCGACCGCTCTTTCTGCATTCTGCATTCTGCATTCTGCATTTCGATGTTTCCTCTTCTCACCACCCCACCCGCTTGCCCTCGCGACGCTGCAGCTTCATCCGCCGAAGCTCTTCCTGCTCCTGCTGCTGGACGGAGCGGAGCAGTGCGTCGGCATCCGTGTCGCTCCGCGCCTGCTCGTCCTTTTCCTGGCCCGGGCCCTGCGTTCGGGGGCCTTGCTGCTGTTGCGGCTGCGCGCCCTGCGGATTGCGATCGTGACCTGTCTGCGACTGCTCGGCGGCCTGCTTGCGAGCGAGCGCGATCTCGAGGTTGCGTTTGGCCGAGGGGTCGCCCGGGCGGATGCGAAGCGCTTCCGTGTAGTCGCGGATCGCCGATTCGTAGGCATTCGACGCGAGCGCGCCGTTTCCGCGATTGAAGAGAGCATCGGGGCGGATGGTTCTGTCGACCATTGCGGATGCGAGCGTCGCCGCGCCGTTCTCGCGATCGCCGGCCGCGATCTGCGCGGTGCCCAGGTTGAAGGCGTGCACGGTAGAAGGAGCGTCCGCGCGCGCCTGGCCGAACGATTTCGCCGACGCCGCGTACTGCCGCTGCTGATACTGCTTCACTCCACGCACGGTCGCCGCGTGCGAGTTCGTCTCGTGCAGCGCGCGCTGCAGCAGTGGCGCGATCGCTGCGGCCGCGAGGAGGAAGACCGCGCCCTTCACTCCGCACCCCGATTCACGAACGATCCACACAGCAGCGCCGCGAACGCCAGCGCAAGCGGCCACTGATAACGATCGACGGGCACGCGCACGTTGTGCTGCTTCACCGCACCGCGCGTCCGCTGATTCAGCAGCGGATCGAGCGCATGTGCGGAGAACGGATTCTCGAGGAACACGCCGCCGCTCGTCGCGGCGATCGATTCCAGCACATCGGCGCGCGCGTACGTCGTGATGACCTGACCGGCGTCGTCGCGCAGCTTCGTGCCGTCCGGCATCGGAATCGTGCTGCCCTGCGCGTTGCCGACGAGAACCGTGGAGACCGGAACGCCGGCGGCTTTCACCTTCGACAACGCATCGCGCAGCCGCGTGCCCTGATCCTCTCCGTCGCTGATGATCACCACGTCGGCTTTCGAGCCCGGATCGGACTCGATGAGACGCAGCGCGGAGTTGAGCGCCGCACCGAGATCGGAGCCGGGATCGCCGACGTCGCCGGTTCCAGTGCTTTCGAGGAGCGCCGCCACCGCCTCGCCGTCATTCGTCAGCGGCGCCACCACCTCGGCCCGCGCTTCGAACTCGATCAGTGCCACACGGCCCGGCGTGGCATCGACCAGCTTTCGCGCGATCGCCTTCGCTGCATCGAGACGCGATCCCGCGACGTCATCCGCCCCCATGCTGTTCGAGACATCGAGCGCGATGATCCGATTGGACTCCCGCTCCGTGACCGGGATCAGCGTGTAGCCTGCGCGCGGACCCGCGTACGCGATGCATGCGGCGGCGAGCCCGGCGGCGAACAGCCACGGGCGCGCGGCGCGAATGCCGTTCGCGACGCCGCGCAAGCGCTCGGAGACGAAGCGGCGCGCGAAACGCAGACGCAGGTGCTCGCGTGTGGCGAAGAACAGCAGCGCGACCGGAACCGCCGCGAGGAACCACAGCGCAGAAGCCGAGCGGAACGTCATGCCGGCACCTTCAGCCACAACGTCTCGCCGAACAGCGCGGAGGCGAGGAATGCGACGAGACCCCAGCCCAGGGGCCAGGCGTAGAGCTCATCGACTTTCTCGCTCTTCGGCGCGCTCAGCTTCGTCTTCTCCAGACGATCGATGCGCTGGAGAACGCCGCCCAGTGCACGCGCGTCGGTGGCGCGAAAGTATTCGCCGCCCGTCATGGTGGCGATCTTTGCCAGCGACTTCTCATCGATCTCGCCGCGGATGCGCGTGTAGACGGTCTGAATCTCGCCGGTCAGCGGATCCTGCCGCTTGATCGGAAGCGGTACCGGACCTTCGCTGCCGACGCCGATCGTGTAGATCTTCACGCCGAATTTCGCTGCCAGCGAAGCCGCGACGAGCGGATCGATCGAGCCGGAGTTGTTCACGCCGTCGGTAACCAGAATGATGACGCGGCTGCGGCTGTGCGACGTGCGCAGGCGATTGACCGATGTGGCGATGGCGTGACCGATCGCCGTGCCGTCGCCGTTCTCCCCCACTTCGGCGCGATCGAGAATCGATTGCGCGATGTCGCGGTCGTACGTGATCGGCACCCGCGTGACCGCGCGCACGCCGAACGTCACGATCCCGATCCGGTCATCCTGCCGCCGGCTGATGAAGTTCCCGATCAGCTCCTTCGCCACGCTGAAGCGATTCCGCGGGCGGAAGTCTTCCGCGGCCATGCTCCCGGACGAGTCGAGCGCGACGACGATGTCGATTCCGTATCGATCCGTCGCGGCCATGCGCGTCACGCGCTGCGGCCGCGCCATTGCCACCACCAGCAGCAGCAGCGCGATCACTTCCAGTGCAAACGGGATCTCCGCGAGACGCGCGCGGAATGTGCGCGCCGGCGAGATCAACGAAAGGGAAGAGAACGTGAACGCGCCGAAACGCCGCCGCCGGTCGTAGACGACGAGCGCCACGCGCGCGATCACGAGGATCGCCAGAGCGAGAAACCACGGCGAGCCGAGGCGCATCATGCCGCGGCCTCCACGACCGCCTTCGGCTCGAGGTGATCGGCGAGCGTGAGCGCGTGCTCCACCGTGGCCTGGAAATCCGGCGCGGCGCTTCCCCACGGCGAGAACTTCTCGAGATCGCCTTCACGAAGAACTTCCGCGGCAATGGCACGGATTTCCTCAGCCACAACGGAGAGCAGCTCGCGCGTCGTCAACTCGACGCCATAGCCGTGGCTGGCGAGGTAATGACGCGTCGCATCGGCGAGCGCCGCCCAATGTTCTCCCGTCTCGAGCGCGCGGGCCGCGGCGACTTCCGCACGAAAGCGCTCCGCCGGCAAGAGCACGAGCACGGGAGCCGTTTCACGCGCCAGGCGCTTCGCGAGCGCAAACGCCGCGAACCATGCCGCGATCGCCGCGAGCCCGGTCGCCGCGATCGCGATGAACGGACCTCGCGGATATCCGACCGGCTTCGGCGGAGCCAGCGGCGCAGGCTCCATCGCGTCGTTCTCCTTCAGAACCGAACGGATCGGGATCACGACTCCGGCGAAGCTTTCGTTCCCCGCCGTGCCGGCTAGGGTCAGCGGCTTCGGCTCGAATGTTCGAATCACGACCGCGGCCGGAGACTGCGAGACGACCTCGAACCGCGGCGACGGATCGAGGATGAGCGGCGCGCTCTCCTTCGGCGTCTCGACGGTGATCGGATCGCCCACTGTCGGAGCAGGAGGCCGGAACGTGATGGTGACGGCGAGGAGAAGGGTCGGGATCATTCGTTGCGCGCGATGCGCTCGCGGAAGAATCGCAGCAGATCGCGATCGTAAGGCATGGCTGTGGAGACGGCGAGATGATCGACGCCCGAGCTGCGGAAGCGCCGCGACAGGACATGGTGCCGCTGAAACGCGCGCTTCGCCACGTCGGAGCGGCGGAGGTCGATAAGGCGCTGTTCGCCCGATTCGGCGTCGGCGAGGCGAGCGAGTCCGCGCTCCGGGAATCGCTCTTCGCGCGGATCGTCGATCGCGATTCCGATCACGTCGTGTTTACGGTTGAGCCGCTTCAACGTTCGCTCGAACGGGAAATCGAGGAAGTCCGACACGACGATGACGACCGATCGCTTGGCGATGACTTTCTCGAGAAATGCGCCGGCGCGGTCGATGTTCGCCACCCCTCCCCCGCCCCGCATCACCGCATCGACGGCCGTGCGCACGATGACCTGCGCGTGCCCGCGTCCGCGGCGCGGCGGGACGTAGCGCCGGATGCCGTCCGCGAACAGGAGCAGGCCGATGCGATCGGAGTTCTGCACCGCGGCGAACGCGAACACCGCCGCAAGCTCCGCGGCGATGTCGCATTTGCGCCAGTCGACCGAGCCGAAGAGCATCGACCGCGACACGTCGACGGCGACGATCACCGTGAGATCGCGCTCCTCGACGAACTGCTTGACGTGAGGCACGCCGCTCCGCGCGGTCACGTTCCAGTCGATCGTGCGGATGTCGTCGCCCGGCTGATACTCGCGCACCTGCGAGAACTCGATGCCGCGTCCGTGAAAGGCGGAGTGATAGTCGCCAGCGAAGCCCGCACGGATCAGGCGCGCGCTCAGGATCTCGAGCTGCGCCACGCGGCGCGCCAGCGGGACGCGATATTCCGGAGGCTTTTGTCTGAACAGGCGCATCGGTCTAGTGCTGAGTGCTGAGTGCTGAGTGCTGAGTGCTGAGTGCTGAGTGGCGGGCATGACTCAGCACTCAGGACTCAGCACTCAGGACTCGTCACGGAACCGCGACGGCTCCCAGAATCTGCTCGATGATGCGATCCGCGGTCACGCCCTCTGCCGCCGCTTCGTAGCTGAGCACGAGGCGATGCCGCAGGACGTCGGGCGCAATCGCCTTCACATCCTCAGGAATCACGTAAGCGCGTCCCTCGAGAAACGCGCGGCCCTTTGCGACATGCGCGAGGGCGAGCGTTGCGCGCGGCGACGCGCCGAACGTGACGTGCGGGACGAGCGACGGCAGCCGGAATTCGGCAGGACGCCGCGTCGCCGAAACCAGCTGCACGATGTAGCGCGAGATGCGCTCGTCCACGTGCACCGCCGCGGCGAGATGCGCGATCGTGCGGATCTCGTCGAGCTGCAGCACGCGGTGTACCTCGATCTTCTCCGCGGTCGGATCGAGATAGAGACCGAGGATGCGCAGTTCGTCATCGGGCGAGGGATAGTCGACCTTCAGCTTCATCACGAACCGATCGATCTGCGCCTCGGGCAGCGCGTAGGTCCCTTCATGCTCGATCGGGTTCTGCGTCGCGATCACGATGAACGGATCGGGAAGCGCGTACGTCGTGTCGCCGATGGTCACCTGCCGTTCCTGCATCGCCTCGAGGAGTGCGCTCTGCACTTTGGCCGGCGCGCGGTTGACTTCGTCCGCGAGGATCAGGTTCGCGAAGATCGGTCCGAGGCGGGCGTTGAAGCTGCGGCCGGCGGGATCGAAGATGAGCGTTCCGGTGATGTCGGCCGGGAGGAGATCGGGCGTGAACTGAATGCGTTTGAACGTCGCATCGATCGCGGACGCGAGCGTTCGGACGAGCAACGTCTTCGCCAGTCCGGGAAGGCCCTCCACGAGAACGTGGCCGCGGATGAGCAGCGCGATGACGAGACGGTCGACGATTTCCTGCTGGCCGACGACGACTCGGCCGACCTCCCGCCGGAGGCGATCGACGACCTGGTGAGCGGATGCAATGTCGTTTTGTACGGTGGCCTGGTCCATGATTCGCGTTTCAGGATAACGCGTGAGACCCAAGAAACGTTTCGGACAGCACTTTCTGAGGAATCGGGGCGCCGTGGCCAGGATCGTCGCCGCCGTGGAGCCGCGGCCCGGCGAGGTGATCGTGGAGATCGGCCCCGGCGAGGGGGTGCTCACGGAAAAGCTGCTGGAGCTCGCGCCTGTCGTGGCGATCGAGATCGACCGCGATCTCGCGCCCGCGCTTCAGCAACGGTTCGGTGAACGTCTCGAGATCCGGAACGAAGACGCGCTCGAGGCGGCATTTCCCGATCGGCCGTACAGAGCGGTCGGCAATCTCCCCTACAACGTCGGGACGCCGATCCTGCGCCGCGTCGTCGCCGATCCGAATTGCACCCGTGCCGTCTTCATGCTGCAGAAGGAAGTGGCGGATCGCCTCGTCGCGAAACCGGGCGACGAAGCATATGGATACCTCACGCTTTACGTGCAGCTCTTCGCGTCGGCACGAACGCTGATGACGCTCGAGCCGAAGTCGTTCTACCCGCCGCCGAAAGTGCGAAGCGCGGTCGTGGTGCTCGATCCCTCTCGCAAGCCGTTCGCATCGGCGGAACTGATCGACCTGATCAGCACCGCGTTCCGCATGCGGCGAAAGACACTGGTCAACAACCTGGCGGGGTGGCGGAACGCAACGCGCGACGATATAACGCGGGCTGTTGAAGCCGCAGGACTTGACGCGCGTGTGCGGGCGGAAGAGGTCTCGCTGGAGCAGTTCGAGAAGATCCGAGGCGAACTGAAAACGTAGGCCGGGCTTCAGCCCGGCCGCTTCAGCCCGGCCGCTCGTCAATCCACCACCGCCAAAGCCAGCGGTACTCATCTGGCGAACTCACAAGACCTCTTCTCACCGGATTCGCAGCGACTTAATCGCACTTCTGGCGAATCGACTCTTCACTGCGTATCTCGTAATCGTGGAACTCCTCCTGCCAGAGCGCTCCGGCACGGCCCAGGCGCAGATTGATCTGTCGCGCGGAACGCCCCTTGATCAGACGAAAGATTTCGGCCAGGGGATGGGTGACGCCGCGAAAGTGCGCATACGGCTGCAACACGGCATGAACGTGTTCGGGCATGACGACAGTCGTGTGAAGGAACGCCGTGACTCGATGTTGCTCGACGACTTCGGCCAGAACCACATCGCGCGCTGACGGCGGCAATTCCCAACGATCCCTCGTCACGCAAGTCACGAGATACGTGCGGCAAGCGCTCTGAAAGTGAGGCAGGTGCCGGCGATACGCGATTCGATCTCGCATCGCGCGACCTTACCTCGGAGGGGCAGCAACAGCGCAGAGTTCTAACCGGTGTAGAACGGGCCGGGCTGAAGCCCGGCCTACGTCTTTCAGTTCGAGAAGGTCCGAGGCGAATTAAGAATTTCGAAATTCGAAATTCTTCATTCAGCCTTGGTGTCGCCCGCCTCGTACTTCCACGGAGTCGGCGTGCGCACGCCCTCCGCGAAGCGCGTGTCGACGAACTCCTCGAACGCGATGTCGCGGTCGAGCACGCCGGTCTCGCGCATCAGGCGAACGATCAGCTCGAAGTCTTTGCGCCGCGGCGACAGGGGCTCGTACATCACGCGGTCGATCGGCTTCGTCAGCGCCCATCGCAGCAGCCGGGGATCCTGGCGGAAGTAGTAGCGGCCGACGAAGTCGGCGGCGTGGAGGCGATGCTCGCGGATGCGCTTCTTCTCTTCGAGCCACAGTCCCGATCGCGCGATCCCGTCGACGAGCACCTGCACCGCCTCGGGGCGCTTGTCGATGACGTCCTGGCGGACGACGAGAACGCACGAGATGTAGTCCGGCCAGTATTCGCGCGCATGAAACAGCACGCGGCCGAAGCCGCCCATCTCGGCCTGCGACGGATACGGCTCGCCCATCGAGAACGCATCGATCGCGCCGGCCGCGAGCGCGCCGGCCACGTCGGGCGGCGCCATCTCCACCATGCGCAGGTCCTTCGCGTTCATGCCGTGATCGCGAAGCGCTTTGAAGATGATCAGCCGCTCATCCGAGAACCGGCTCGGAATGGCGACGATGCGTCCGCGCAGATCGGCGACCGACTTCACGGGGCCGTCTTTGCGGACGACGACCGCGCTGCCGTAGCGATGTCCGAGGTAGACGATTTTCACCGGGACGCCCTGAGCACGCAGGGCGATGGCCATCGGTGCGACCATGAACGCCGCCTGCATCTTGTTCGACATGAGCGCCTCTTTGATCTCGGGAAAGCCCTGAAAGAGGCGCGGGACGAAGAGATGCCCCGCTTGGGAGTAGGCGGAGATGTAGTCCGTCACCGGGCACGCGAGGTGTCACGTCACCGGGATGTACGCCACGTTGAGCTTGCGCTTCGCTTCGGGCAGCCGGTCGTTGAGCAGCACGTCCCAGTTCACGTTCATCGTGAAGTGGGCAGTGGTCAGCAGAACGACCCAGGCGCCGACGCCGAGGGCGATTTTCTTCAGCGGGATCACCTCCTTTGCGCGGCGGGAGTGTGACACAGGTTCCGGCCCGCGCTAGCCTGAACGTGTGAAGGACGTCGAGCATCTGCTGACCGATATGAAAGCACGAGGGATCATCCACGACTACGCTTTGTTCGGCGCGACCGCGCAGATGCGCTATACGGAACCGGTTGCGACGCTGGATGCCGATGTGCTCGTGGTTCTGCCGCAGCGGATTCACTGCATCCGCTGCGCGACATCGATCGCTTCGCTGAATCGCGCGGCCTCCGGCGCGCATGGAAGCGATCGTGGTGGGTCGCTGGCCCGTGCAATTCATTCCGGTGTTCGATGCGCTGACGACCGACGCCGTTCAGAACGCGGAAATGGACAATCTCGATGGCCAGCAAATCCGAGTCGTGTCAGCCGCGTATCTCGGCGTCATCGCCTTGAGTGTCGGCCGGCTGAAGGACCATCTTCGTGTCCTCTTGCTTTTGGAAGCTGGAGCGGTAACGTCCGAGCAAATTGCTGATCTCGCAGCCAATTACAGTCTCACTACGCGCTGGCACGAGTTCCGAGGGAGGTACTTGAATGGATGATCGATCGCAAGAGCTCCTGGACCGTCAGGCGGAATGGCAGCGGTCGCGCGCGCGGCTGTCGTGGGGTGAGAAGCTGGAGATGGCGCTCTCGATGCGCGAGGCCGCGCTCGCATTCCGAAGATCGCGCGCTCAACGAGACCGCGGCTGGACTCGGCAGGAGTTGTACGACCGGCGCCGCTGATCGTGTGACATTCCCCGCCAGCAGGCAACCAGTATTGATGCGCACACACAGATTCGACGACCAGCGGGCCGGCCACGGAGAGCGGCGCGACGCGGCGCCGCGCTCCGCTGATCGAGCCCGGCCAGGTGCTTGCCGGTCGTTACGAAGTGCGGCGACTTGTCGGCCGCGGCGGCATGGGAGAGGCCGCTGTTGTCCGTCATCGATGCCCGGCGCGAAACGGAGGACCACCTCCATCGCGGCGATTCGCGGCCATCCGACATATCAACTCTCCTGGGTACGACGCGCAGATGTGGGTTTATGCGGAACAGGGCATGTCTGGACGATCCTCTCGGAGGATTTTGAACACGAGCGCTTGTTACGGTCGAGTTCGGGCGATCAATCCCTTTCTATGACGGCATTTGGCTTCGCCCGGCCCTCAGGCTTACAGTATTGACGCACACACAATTCGATGACCACCGGGCCGACCACGGAGAGCGGGGGCGGCGCGACACGGCGCCGCGCTTCGTTGATCGAGCCCGGCCAGGTGATTGCCGGTCGTTACGAAGTGCCGCGACTCCTCGGCCGCGGCGGCATGGGAGAGGTGTGGCTGGCCTTCGATCTGAAGTTGCGAGTCGATGTCGCTCTCAAGGATCTCGCATTCGTCGGTGATCGGAACCTCGAGATGGCGCGGCGGGAAGTGCGCGCGGCACGCGAGGTCGTCTCGCCGAACGTCTGCCGGATTTTCGACCTCGTCGACGCCGACGGAAGCGAGCTCGTGTCGATGGAGTACGTCGACGGCCACACGTTGCGTGAACTCCTCAGCGAAAGAAGTCCCCTCGAGATCGCCGAAGCGCAGCCGATCGCCTCGCAGTTCCTGGCGGGGCTCGAAGCGATTCACGCCGCCAACCTCGTCCATCGCGATCTGAAACCGGACAACGTGATGATCACGCGCACCGGCCGTGTGGTGATCATGGATTTCGGACTGGCGCGGGAATCGAGCGACTCCGCGGCGTCGGTCGCCGGCACACCGGCCTATATGGCGCCCGAGCAGATCGCCGGCGAGCCGGTGGATGCGCGGACCGATGTCTTCGCCGCCGGTCTCGTGCTGGCCGAGATGATCACGCCGCGATCGCGCGACAACATCGACGGAGCGCCGCATCACGACACACGGGTCGTCGTTTGACATCCTGGCGGTCAATGACACTGGCGACGCAATCGGCACCGGAAATCGGGAAGGTGTGATCCGCATCGGTCCGTCGAGCGGGGCGGTACCGCACATTCTTTACAGCGATCCGAGGCGCATTCTTGGTCTCGCGTTCTCACCGGATGGCAAATGGGTGGCGTCGAGCGGCGGCACGACGATCCGGCTCTGGCCGATGCCCGATCTCTCCAAGCCCCCGGTGCACACACTCCCTCACGACGTTCTGCTGGCAAAACTGAAAAATCTCACCAACCTTCGCGCCGTTTCTGATCCCAGAGCCGCCTCAGGTTACCGCGTCGCCATTGGCCCCTTCCCGGGCTGGAAAGACAACCCCACATGGTGAACACGCCTCCCGCGACGCGATCCTAGCAGCCCTCGCTAATACGTCGACTGTTTATCAATCGCCGCGAACGATGCAGGTGGGGGTGAAGCTCACCTATTGAGATCGTCGCGATGCGCGATCGGCTGACACCGTCGACTCCTCACCGGAGCCTGTCCGGAAGATCAGGGTCACATCCGCGACCCGAATGCGATCGCCGTCCTGCAGTTCGTGTGGAGCAGCGAGGCGGTCCCCACCCACCCACGTCCCGTTCTTGCTGCCGAGGTCTTCGAGCACGAACGCGTTCGGGCGGACGGTGATCCGGGCGTGGCGGCGCGAAATGTCCGGCGAATCGATCCAGATGTCGCACCCTGCCTGACGGCCGATGATCGCTTCTTCGCGCGACGGCGCGAGGTGCCTGCCGTCGATGAACAACCGATAGCGCGGCGCTGAATCGGTCAGGACCTCGGCGCTGAATGAATATCCGTACCGCTGCACGGTTCGAATCACGTCCGTCGTACCGAGCGCGGTCCGCAGCTCCGACACGGTCGTCTTGAGGTTGCTCTCCTCGACGACGGCGTCGGGCCAGATTTTCTCCATCAGTTCCCGCTTGCTCAGCGCACGGGGACGCGCTTCGAGCAGGACTTCCAGGAGTTTGAATGTTCGCGGCGACAGATGGACAGGCTCGCTCCCGCGAGCCAGCCGGCGCTGCTCCGGGTCGAATACGAACTCGCCGAATCGCAGGGCCATGGGATCCGAACCGATTCCGAACCGAACACGAACGACTTCCGTCCAGCCGGGCGCGATCTTAGACGCAGCTCTGCTGGCCAGCACAGCAACTCAGCTTTCGAGCTGAGGCCATTTTACGCCGGCGTGGTCCGCGCCGGGGAAAGAGGCTCGCTGTGCTCGGCTCCCTCGGCTTGGCAGTCCTTCTCCTTACTCACCCTCAGATGGACTTCGCCGACGGCGATACGTCGATCACGATCGCCCCGGCGCGGACACGCGTCGTCTCGAACCGCACTGATCTCGCGAAGGCGTGCGCCACGGGTGACCGCATCTTTGGTTGCACCGCCTTCGCGAGCGAGAAACTCACCTGTTCCTGCGAGCACCACCAGAACACCTGGCGGGTACATGCTGAAGCGCAGTTCATCCCCTACATCTACCTCCTCGACCGGAACCTCGATGGCACAGGCCACGAGAAGTTGCGCATCGAAGACATCCGGCGCTCCCTGCAGCAGTACGTGAACGATCTGCAGTCGAAGAGCTTCGACACCGAAGAGGACTGCATGCGGAGGAGCGAGCTCGAAGCTTCGCTCTTCGGGCGTCACATGAACGACTGGAAGAAGCAGTCGAATCTCGAGCGTCATCCCGAACTGCGGCGCGCGGCGAAATAGCGGTTTGCGCCAACGCGGCGCCGGACGTACATTGGTCGCAACCGGTGCATCGAAATGAGCGACGACGCTGCGACGGCGACAGGTGCCCCGCGCGCGGTTGATATGGCCGGCAAGTCGGAGCGACTTACAACCGGCTATCTGATCGCGAAGCGCTACCGACTCGAACGGCTCCTCGGCCGCGGAGGCATGGGACAGGTCTGGCTGGCTCAGGACATGCGCCTCGCCCGCGCCGTCGCGATCAAAGTTCTTGCGCCCGAATTTTCAAGTGATCCTCACCTCCGCGCTCGCATGGAGCGCGAAGCACGCGTGATCTCCACGCTCGTCCATCCGCACATCTGCGCGCTTCACGACGTCGGACACGACGACGGCATCGATTTCCTCGTTATGGAATACCTCGAGGGTCTCACGCTTGCCAGGCGCCTCCAGAAAGGACGTCTGTCAATCAATGAGGTTCTCTCGTACGGCGCACAGATCGCTGAGGCGCTGGCGCACGCGCATGACAAAGGGATCGTTCATCGCGATCTCAAGCCGTCGAATGTGATGATTACGAAGTCCGGCGCGAAGCTGCTGGACTTCGGCCTGGCAAAATCGAAAGCGATCGTCACAAGCGATCTTGAAGGTTCGGCCGGACCGACTGCGGAGAAGCCACTGACAGGAGAAGGGCACCTGATCGGCACATTGAGCTACATGGCGCCCGAACAATTGGAGGGGAAGGAAGCGGACGCCCGAACGGACATCTTCGCACTCGGAACGGTTCTTTATCTCATGGCCACTGGCCGGCGCCCGTTCAATGGCGACAGCGATGCCAGCGTGATCGCCTCGATTCTCAAAGAAACGCCTCGACCCGTTCACGATGTAGTTCCGCTCGTACCCTCTGCGCTCGACCACATCGTGCACAACTGCCTGATCAAGGATCCCGACCAGCGATGGCAATGTGCACACGATGCGGCACAGGAACTTCGGTGGATTGCAGAAGCCCACGCCCCTGAGTTGAGGCCGAGTTCGTCGCGCCGATGGGCGATCGCGGCGGCGCTTGCCGGCATCGTGCTGGGCTTCGGCGCGGCGTTCTTTCTTCACCGATCCGCCGAGCGGCCGCATCTCACTGCCGCTCGCCAGACGCAGCTCACATTTGGCTCGCGCCTCGACTTCGCGCCGGCACTATCACCGGACGGCACAACACTGGCGTTTGTACGGCGGCTAGAAAACAGACCGGCCGACATCTACGTTCAGCGCGTCGGTGGGACGAATCCGGTCAACATCACATCCGACTGCCCTCGACCAGACGCTGCACCGTCCTTTTCACCTGACAGCAAGCAGATCTCCTATTACTCGCAATGCGATGCTGGTATTTACGTCATCGGCGCGACCGGTGAGTCGAGAAGGCGTGTCACTACGTTTGGCCGTGCTCCCGCCGCATGGTCACCGGACGGTCGGGAGCTCGCGTTCGTATCCGGCGATCTGTGCTGCAGTGGCGGGCAACTTTGGAGCGTCGACGTCGCAACTCTACAGACGCGTTTCATCGCCGCAAGCGAAAATGTGCGGCATCCGACATGGTCGCCGAACAAACAGTGGATCGCTTTCGCTATGGGAGCGGCGACGCCGCAAGCGCTCGCGATCGTTCCTGCAAAGGGAGGCAAGATTCGTGAGCTTTTTCGCGATGCGCATGCGATTCAGGGACCCGCCTGGTCGCGGGACGGTTCCTACATCTATTTCATTGGCACGCCGAATGGCGGCTCCGTTGACACATTGTGGCGACTTCCCATCGATGCTGTGAATGGTGCGGCGCGCGGTGCTCCGCAACAAGTCATGACGGCGTACGTCCGCAGCTTTTCGCTTGCTGCTGACGGTCGGCACATCGCGTACGCCACCGGTATCGACACGTATTCGATCGGCCGACTCCCTGTGAACAGGAAGTCTCTGACGATCGGTGCGCCGGTGACTCTGTTTGAGTTGCGGCAGCAGGTGGCTGGCATGGCTCCATCACCCGATGAGCAATGGATCGCATTGGAGACCACAAAGCCGACCTTTGCGATTTCCACCATCGCTCGCGACGGCACGAACATCAGACGATTAACAGACGATACGATTCCGAGCCGCGGCGCCATCTGGACGCCGGACGGACTTTCGATCATGTTCTTGTCCACACGCGACGGCCGCGACGATGTGTGGATGATGGATCGCGAGGGAAGCCGTCTGGAGCGCCTCACTAACAATTCGCTCGGCCTTCCGCTTCTCGGGTTCGGGCGCACGTCTGATGGTAAGCGTCTGTTCGTCACGAGCAGAGTGCAGAAGCAAGTCACTGGCACTGTCGATTTAACGAGACCGCTCAGCGAACGATCGATCGAGTGGCTTCCTGCAATAGGACCCGGCCAAGGCTTCCAGGGTAGTTACTGGTCGCCCGACGGCAAGAAGATCGTTGGCAAGCTCCGGCTCGACCCGCGTGCCAAGACGCCCGACGTTCAGATCGATCAAGGCGCGTATGTGTACGACGTCACCGGACGAACGGTTCGGAAAATCGCGTCCGGTGTGATGGGCGATCCGCTGTGGTACGACGACAATACGATCTTGCTGTCTTACTATCCGGAAGTTAAGAGCATCGACCTTCGGACACTGCAACTTCGACCCGCATTCACGTTCGACGTGCGCCGCGGTGGTGGAATCTGGCGCGTCAGCGATGATCGATCCGCGATTTACATCAGCGACGTACTCGCTGAAGGCAACATATATATGCTCGAGCTGCTCGAGGACCGCTAGTCCACTCTCGCGAACCGCGTCAGGCTGCTGAACATCGTGTCCAGCGCAAGTCCGATCAATCCGATCATCAGCATCCCGCCGACCACGAGGTCGTACCGCTTCCCCGCGTTGCGCGCGTCGATGATCAGGTAGCCGAGGCCGGAATCGACGGCGATCATCTCGGCGGCGACGAGCACCAGCCAGGCCACGCCGAACGCCAGGCGCAGGCCGACCAGAATGCGCGGGAGGGCGGCGGGAAACACCACGTGCGTGATCAGGCGGTTGAACGGCAGACCGAAATTCTGGCCGGCCTGCATGTACATCGGCGGCACGTTGCGCACCCCCTGAATCGTCGAGACCACGATCGGAAAGAGCCACGCCAGGAAGATCAGGAAGATCGGCGCCGCGTTGCTGATGCCGAACCAGATCACCGCCAGCGGCATCCACGCCAGCGGCGAGATCGGCCGCATCATCTGAATCAGCGGATTCACGATCCGCTCGAGCGTTCGCGACAGACCGATCAGCAGCCCGAACGGGATGCCGAGGGTCACGGCGGCGACGTAGCCGGTGGCGGCGCAGCAGCGAGTCGCCGATGTAGCGCCACAACAACTGCGGGCGGACGGTGATCCGGGCGTGGCGGCGCGAAATATCCGGCGAATCGATCCAGATGTCGCACCCTGCCTGACGGCCGATGATCGCTTCTTCGCGCGACGGCGCGAGGTGCCTGCCGTCGATGAACAACCGATAGCGCGGCGCTGAATCCGTCAAGACCTCGGCGCTGAATGAATATCCGTACCGCTGCACGGTTCGAATCACGTCCGTCGCACCGAGCGCGGT
>Ga0210377_10000391_pt1 | contig 41748 bp, 30 predicted proteins | sample PLM4_65_b1redo_FD_155480 | JGI IMG/M metagenome (GOLD analysis project Ga0210377, IMG submission 155480) | Groundwater sediment microbial communities from an aquifer in East River, Colorado, USA - PLM4_65_b1 redo | ecosystem: Environmental > Terrestrial > Soil > Riparian zone | place: USA: East...
GACGTCGAGGCGCTGGCCGTCGATCCCAGGGATCCGGACCGCGTCTATGCCGGGACGCACAGCAATGGCCTTTTCTACTCGGTGGATGGTGGGGATCGCTGGCAGCGGCCCGATCGAGTCACTCAAGAACCCGTCCAAGAGATCATCGTCTCGCTGGCCGCCACCGAGGCTCGGCCGGAAGGCCCTCCCGCCGTATCCCCCCCGGCCGCGTTTGCCAAGTGCAACCAGTGTCACGGCTGGGCCGAAGCCCCGCTGAACCAAAAGAAGACCTATTGGCGCGTGGCTCCGAATCGCCGGAACTGGGCTCCGACCGTCACGCGGATGGCGCTGGGCGCGGGTCTCACGTCCGAGGAGGCGCGGCAGATCATCGAATTTCTGACGGAATACACCAAGCGCTCTTCAGGTCCCCCTTAACGCGCGAAGCCAACGCGAAATCGAAACGATGGGTGGTGGAAAAGTACCATGTGACAAAAAATGCTTGACTCCGCCATCGACCCTATGCTAACCATTATACAATCACTGTGCGGGGCAAGGATGGGTACCGACTCTGGGCGATTCCTCGCTTGTTGCTGCGTTGTGCATCGAAACCGCTTCGCTACGGTCAGGGCTGGGTTGGGCCTGACGCCGGATGTGTCGCTTCCGTTTCACGCTTTCCTCTCGTTCACACGTCACACATGGGGTCGCCTGTCATGAAGATCACAGCCTGGGGTCGAGACGTCGCGGTTTCGTTGTGCGGAGTCGCCGCACTTTTTACGTGGCTTTTGGTCTTTTCGCCGCCGGCTGAGGCCGCCTCGTGCGAGGGAGCCGCGGCGCCCTGCGTGGAAGACCCCACCCTCAACGGCTGCGTGCAGTGCCACAGCATGCAGATCGTCGGCGGCAACCGGAACGGCACCGACCGTTTCATCACGCTGAGCGCGAGCACGAACCGCCACATCCTGGGCGCGAGGCAGGCGGATTGGGGTTCCAACGTGGCCGGGATGATCAGCAAGGGCGCTACGGCCGCCGATCAAGCCAAGACGACGGCGTACCTCACTACGAATTATTGCCCCACGTGCACGGGGCCGATCCTCTCCAGCGCCGCGCTTTCGGGGATCACGAGCACGTCCGCGACGGTGCAGTGGACCACCTCCGCGAACAGCTTCGGTGATCAGCCGGCGACGAGCTGCGTGATCTACGGCCTCTCCATCATATCCCTCAGCGGCGATACGTGCAACTCGGCCGACCCCAACTACGATCCCGCCAGCACCACGCCGGTGACGACTCACTCGGTGCTGCTGGCGGGCCTCACGCCGCTGACGAAGTATTACGTTGTCCACCGATCGACGGCCGGTGGCCAGACGGCGACCTACACGCTGGCGACAAGCTTTACGACTCCTCCCGGGGGCGGCGGGGGCCCACCCCCAGGCGCGGGGACGGTCATTTTCCTGGCAACCGGCGACTATAATAGCGACTTCAAGATCGACCTCGGCATCGGGGTGAGCACCAAGAACCACGTCATCGCGTATTTGAGCAACGGTTCGGGAGGGTTTACCCAGGGGCAAACATTGGCGAATGTGGGGACCACACCGATGGCCGCCACGTCCGGTGGCGTCAAAGGCGATTTCAACGAAGACGGGATGGACGATCTCGCGGTGGCGAACTTCGGCACGAAGAACGTCGCCGTGTTCTTCGGCACGACCCCGTCCGGTTTCCAGACCACGGCGGTGTCGACGGTGACCGTCGCCGACCCGCCGACCGGCGTCGCGATCGGTGAGTTCAATTCAGACGGCGTCCTCGATCTGGCCGTGGCGACGGTCAAGTCCGATGGGTCCGAGGGGGCGGTGTTGATCTTCACCGGCGTCAACGACGGAGGGGGCCACGGCACCGGGCACTTCACCGGGCCGGTGACCACGATTCCGGTCGTGACGACGACGCCAGCGCAAGTCCCCACGATCACCAACATCACGCCCAACCCGGTGGAGTGTCCCGGGCTGCCGCTGGACATCACGATCACCGGAACGCTGCTCCTGGAAGGTTTGACCGTCTCCCTCGACGATGCTCTCCCGCTGACCGTCAAGTCGGTCTTCAATGATACGACGGTGGTCGTGACCGTTCCGGCCAGCGCGACGGCGGGGCCCCACTCCATCGTGGTGACGGTGAGCGGGTTGCCCCCGGCGTCGGCTCCGTTCACGATCAATCCCCGCGTCTTCTCGATCTCGTCCGTCACTCCTTCGCCCAAGGTGTACGGGGTTGACACGAGCGGGAGCGTGAGCGTGTACGGCGACAATTTCAGCGTGGGCGCGACGATGACGATCGGCTCGTTGAGCGGGAACACCGTGGCGGGGTCGGTCGCCACCGCTGCCACGCCGTTCGTCTTCGTCAACAGCGGTTTGGTCAAGTTCTATTGGCCGAACACGTCGCTTCCGCCGGGCAGTTACGACGTGTACGTGGCGAACAACGATAGCTGCGGCGGCGTTGCCAACCTGGCCGACGGGTTCGTTGTGACGGCCCCCCAGCCGGTCGTGTCGAATGCGGACCCGACGCCGGTTGCGTACGGCGTCACCGCCAGCCGTTCGGTCAGCATCTACGGGGGGAACTTTGTGCCGGGCGCGACGATCAGCGTGGGCAGCCTGTCGGGTGCCACGGTGGCGGGAAGCCTGGCGAGCGCGACGACGCCGTTCGTCTTCGTCAACTCGGGCTTGCTGCGCTTCTGGTGGGACAACACCTCCCTCGCGCCGGGAACGTACGCGATCACCATCACCAATTCCGCCGGGGCGGGCGGCCTCTCCACGATCCTGGCGGGCGGATTTACGGTGACGGCGGCCCAGCCATCGGTCGACAGCGTGAGCCCCTCGCCGGTGACGTACAACGTCAACCCCAGCGCATCGATCACGATCTATGGGGCCAACTTTGTGTCGGGAGCGACCATCACCGTGGGTGGCTTGACGGGCGCGACCGTGCCGGGCACAATCGCCAGCGCGGCGAGCCCCTTCGTCTGGGTCAACAGCGGCCAAGTGAAGTTCTACTGGGGCAATACCTCGCTCCCGCCGGCGGCCTATGTCGTCCAGGTGACGAATCCGGTCTCGGGCGGTGGGCTGTCGGGCACCTTGCCGGCCGGCTTCGTCGTGGACGCGGCACAGCCATCAGTGAGCAGCCTCAACCCGTCCCCCGTGACGTACGGGGTCACGGCCAGCTCCTCAGTGACGATCTACGGGGCGAACTTCGTGGTGGGGTCGACGATCACGGTGGGGAGCCTGACGGGCCCCACGGTGTCGGGCACGGTTGCGAGCGCGGCGACGCCGTTCGTGTTCGTCAACAGCGGCCAGCTCAAGTTTTACTGGGGTAATGTGTCGCTGGCGCCCGGCAGCTACACCGTGCAGGTCACCAACACCGCCGCGTCGGGCGGCCGTTCCGGCGCGCTGGTGGGCGGGTTCGTCGTGTCGGCGGCGCAACCGTCCGTGACGAACTTGAGTCCGGCCTCGGTCACGTACGGCGTGACGGGCAGCTCGTCGATCACGATTTATGGCTCGAACTTCGTGCTGGGGGCGACGATCACGGTGGGGAGCCTGACGGGCCCCACGGTGTCGGGGACGATCGCGAGCGCGGGTACGCCGTTCGCGTGGCGCAACAGCGGGGAGCTCAAATTCTGGTGGGCCACCACCACGAAGCCGTCGGGCACCTACGCGGTGACGGTGACCAACCCGGTGGCGTCCGGAGGCTTGTCCGCGAGCCTGGCGGGGGGCTTCGTGGTGGTGGCGCCGCAGCCGACGGTCTCCAACCTGAGTCCGCCGTCGGTGACGTACGGGGTGACGGGCAGTTCGTCGATCACGATCTACGGGGCGAACTTCGCGCTGGGCTCGACGATCACGGTGGGGAGCCTGACGGGCCCCACGGTGTCGGGGACGATCGCGAGCGCGGGTACGCCGTTCGCGTGGCGCAACAGCGGCGAGCTCAAGTTCTGGTGGCCGAACACCGCGCTGGCGCCGGGAGCGTACACCGTGACGGTGACGAACCCAGGCGTGGCGGGCGGCCTGACGGGGAGCCTGGCGGGGGGCTTCGTGGTGGTGGCGCCGCAGCCGACAATCTCGAACGCGGACCCGACGCCGGTGACGTACGGCGTGACGGGCAGCCGGTCGATCACGATTTACGGATCGAACTTCGTGCTGGGGGCGACGATTACGGTGGGGACGCTGTCGGGGACAACGGTGTCGGGGACGACCGCGACTGCGGGCACGCCGTTCGTGTACACCAACAGCGGGACGGTGAAGTTCTGGTGGGGCAACACGTCGTTGCCGGTGGGCGGCTACACTGTGACGGTCAGGGACCCGTTGGCAGCCGGCGGATTGGCGGCGAGCCAAGCCAACGGCTTCGTCGTCCAATAACGACCCGCGGCATCGCGGTCTGCGGGTGATGTCCCGCGCGCGGCGGTGAAGATCGGCCGCGTCGCGGTTTTGGTCGTGTTGACGGGGCTGCTGGGTGCGGTGCCCTCGGCCGGCGGGTTGGCTCGAGAGCGGGGGGGGCTCTTCGTGACCCAGGTCGCGCTCCACCCCGCAAAACCTGAGACGGTCTTTGCGCTGACCACCTATGCCGTTGGGCTGCTGAAGAGCCTGGACCGCGGCGAAACCTGGGCGCTCGCCAACCAGGGCATCAAGAGCTACTCTCTTTACCAACTCGCCATCGATCCCCGCAATCCGAACGTCGTATACATAGGGGCCGGAGGAGGAGGCCTGTACAAGAGCGTTGACAGCGGTGAGACGTTTGCCGAGAAAAACAACGGTCTGGGAAACACCGACATCGGGTTCATGGTTCTCCACCCTGACCGACCGGACACGATCTACGTCGTCACGTCCACCGGCGTCTACCGGACCCCGGACGGGGGTGAGACCTGGGTGGCGTGGAACGAGGGCGATGATTTCACCGACAGTCAGCAGTTTCAGGATCTCGTGATCGTGCGGTCGGCGACGCCGGAAACCTTTTTGTTGGCGTCGAAGCGTGGCGTATTTAAGCGCCGCCTCGGTGATCCGGCTTGGACCCTGGCTTCAAAGGATCTGGAGGGCCGGCGGATCAGCGCGCTGACGGTCCATCCCGACGGCCGGCGCGTGCTGGCGGCTGTGATGCGAAGTGGGGAGACCCTCTCCGGCGGAGGATTGTACGTCAGCCGTGATGCCGGCTCGACGTGGAGGCCGGTGGGGAAGGGACTGGAGCAAGACTGGATCAGGGCCATCCGGTTTGATCCCCGCGATGCACGCGTGATGTACGCTGCGACCTCCACCCGCGGTGTGCTGAAGAGCCTCGATGGCGGGCGCGCGTGGGCACCGCGCAACCAAGGATTGACCGACCGGGATGTCAGGGCCTTGGTGGTTGATCCTACGGAACCAAGCAGAGTGTATGCGGGCACCCACGGCGCCGGAATCTTTGTGTCCACCGATGCCGGAGGTCGATGGACGCCGCTTGACCGTGTGCCGATCCTTGACCCGGATTCCATCATTGCGTCCCTGAAGGCTCGTGACCCGTCGATTCCTCCCCCGGACATCCTGCCGCCCCCGGCGTTTGCCAAATGTAACCGGTGCCATGGATGGACGGATCCCTACCTCAACCAGACCGCGCACAGTTTTTGGCTCATGCCACCCAACCGCCGGGACTGGAAACGCACGGTGCATCGGATGAGTCGCGCGGCCAACCTTACGGCGGATGAAGAGGCGCAAATCGCGGACTTCCTGACCCGGTATTCGACTCGGCATGTCCAGTAAACACGCGAAGCCGGGTTCGGTTCGGTCGGGGGGCGAATCCACGTCGACTTCGGCCGCCTCGACGGCGGTGGGTGCGTCGTGGACGGTGTATCTGGTTGAGTGCCGCGACGGCTCGCTCTACGCGGGGTGCACCACGGACGTCGAGCGGCGCGTCGCGCAACATAACGCGGGCCGTGGCGGGGCGTATACCCGAAGCCGCCGGCCGGTGACCGTCCGCTACGCGCGCGCGTGCGCCACGGAATCCGAGGCGAAGCGGGAGGAGGCCGTCCTCAAATCCTGGCCGCGTGCGCGAAAACTTGTCCTGTGCCAAGGGCTCGCCGATCCATCGGCTTGACTTCCTCTCCGACTCTTCCCTAAGATGCTGTTCATCGTGCGGGCGTAGCTCAGCTGGTAGAGTCCCAGCTTCCCAAGCTGGTTGTCGCGGGTTCAAATCCCGTCGCCCGCTCATTGCTTCGCCACCCAATCGCCCCGAGATTGGGTGTTTTCGTATCCGATCCGAAGAGCGACGACGTGTCGAACGATCTGGGCAAGAAGGGCCTCGACCCCAAGCTCGGCGGGTACCGTGGCGGCGGGCGCTTCCGGTCCGATCCGACGCGGCTGTACCTGATTCGGCACGGGGAACTGCTCAAGGCCAAACCGAACACGTATCATGGGCAGATGGACATTGAACTGGCGCCCGCCGGCGTGGCCCAACTGGAGCGGGTGGCCGATCGGTTGGCCGGCGCCCCGCTGCAGGCGGTCTACGCGAGCACGCTCCGCCGGAGCGCGCAGGGCGCCGAGCAGGTGGCGAAGCGCCATGGGCTTCCCGTCGTTCAGCATCAGGCATTCCGGGAAAAGCACTTCGGGGTCTGGGAGGGCCTGACGTACGAGGAAGTCGCCGAGCGGTTTCCCGAGGACTGGGCGCGGTGGTTGGCCGATCCCCCGACGCTGAAGCCGCCCGGGGGCGAGACGTATCTCGAGATGCAGGCGCGGGTGTTGGCGGCGCTGGCCGAGATCGTGGCGGCTCATCCCGCCTCGGAGATCGTGCTGGTCGGGCACGGCGGCGTGAACCGCGCGATCCTGTGTCAGGCCCTGGGCCTGGACTTGCGCTACGTGTTTCGCATCGAGCAGGATCACGGCGCGCTCAACATCATCGACTTCTTTGCCGACGGCATGACCGTGGTGAAGCTCCTCAACGGATGAGGCGATGCGGCTGAAGACGATCGACCAGCACATCCTCGACCAACAACGGAAATTCCCCGGCGTCTCGGGCGAGTTTTCCGGCCTGCTGTACGACATCGCGCTCGCGGCCAAGCTCGTGTCCAAGGAGGTCAACCGGGCGGGGCTCGGTGATCTGCTGGGGGCGCTGGGGGAGGTGAACGTCCAGGGCGAGATCGTTCAGAAGATGGACAAGTACGCCAATGAACTGTTCCTCCGCATTCTGAGCACCGGGGGCAAGGTCTGCGCCATCGCCACCGAGGAGAACGAGAAGATCACGGAGATCCACGAGGACGGCTTCGTGGGGAAGTACGCGATCAACATGGATCCCCTGGACGGGTCCTCGAACATCGACGTCAACGTCAGCGTAGGCACGATCTTTTCGTTGCACCGCAAACGCAGTTCGGGGTCGCACGGGTCCGAGGAGGACTGCCTCCAACCAGGGATCAAACAGGTCGGCGCGGGGTACGTCATCTACGGTTCGTCGACCATGCTGGTCTATTCCACGGGCCTGGGGGTGCACGGGTTCACGCTGGAGCCCACGGTGGGGGAGTTCATCCTGTCGCACCCGAACATCGTGATCCCGTCGCGGTGCACGATGTACAGCGTCAACGAGGGCAACGCCGCCTACTGGGACGCCGGGACCCGGGCGTACATCGACTCGCTCAAAGTCGTCGATCCCGCGTCGGGACGTCCCTACACCGCGCGCTACATCGGGTCGCTGGTCTCGGACTTCCACCGCAACCTCTTGAAGGGCGGTATCTTCCTCTATCCCGCCGACCACAAGGATCCCCGGAAGCCGTCCGGCAAACTGCGGCTCCTTTTCGAGGCCGCGCCGATGGCGTTCATTGCCGAGCAGGCCGGCGGCGCGGCGTCCACCGGTTCCCAGCGGGTGCTGGACGTCGTGCCGTCCCACCTCCATCAGCGGGTGCCGTTGATCGTCGGGCCGAAGAGCGAGGTCTCTCGATACGACGCGATGATCCGAGCCGCCGGCTGACCGCCTCGTCTCGAACAGGACGGATCGCGATCCTTGTCGCCCTCGTCCTGTGCCTGGGGTGCACGCGGCAGGGCGGGACCTTTTCGTCGCGCGAGGGGAGCCCGCCGTCCCTCGACCGGTCGGACTGGGGCCGGTCGGTGTTTCGCTTCGAAACCTTCGGCAACGAGCGATTCTGGAGCGACACGCTCGGCCTCGCCGAGGGCTTTGCCCGCCTCAAGATCACCCCCAACGCGCTATTGGCCGTCGGCGTCCAATTTGACGGCGATAAACTCCCGTCGGATTTTCGGCGCTCCGACGTCGGGAACGGGCCGTACACCGATCCGCGCGCGACGCGACGGCTCCTCGACGCCAACGCGGTGATCGGCCTTGCCGCCCGCGGGGGGCGGATCGGCGTGACGTGCGCGCTCTGCCACTCGCGCACGGACGACCGCATCGGCGACGGCGTCGGCCGCCGGGTCGACGGCCTGCCCAATACGCGTCTTCAGGTCGGGGCGTTGATCGCGTGGGGCGAGCGGTCGCGGGCCTACCTCCCGTTTCTCAATCTGGTGGGGCTGGGCCGGGGGCCCCGCGTGAATCCCGCCGCCGATCCCCGGGGCGACGCCCGGGCGGCCGCGCGCCTGGAGCGCGACGTCGACGCGGCGCTTCGCGCGTGGCCGCCAGGGCAGAGCGATGTCGTGCCCGACGGCGTGGGTAATCCCACCGACATCATGCCCGTCTTCAATTTGGTGGACGTCGGTCCGTACAACTGGGATGGATTTTTCCCTGAGGCCGCCGACGCCCACAACCACTTCTTCAGCATCGTGCTGGACCCGACCACGCTGGTCGCGGCGACCGGCACGGCGTTTCTCTCGATGGGCGCGCCGATCGCGTGGGAGGGGACGCTTCGGGGCGCGTACGACGCGCTGCTGTCGGCGATCGATCCCGCCATGACAAAGCCCCGTGTAACGGCCGAGCGGTCGGGCGCGCTGGGATTTCGCGTCAGCGGGGAGGATCTGGGGGCGCTCAACGCCTATCTCGCCCGCCTGCTGCCGCCGCCGATGGCCGACGTCGACGAACCGACCATCGACGCCGGGCGTCGCGTCTTTCGCGCGGCGGGGTGCAACGAGTGCCACCTGGAGTCGCCGAAGACGACGGGCGCGATCGTTCCGCTCGGCGAACTGGCGCCCGGGTATGCGCCGACGCTGGGCGATCGCGCGATCGCCTTCGGCGGCGCGCTGCAGGATGATCCCGACACGGGGTACGACGACCGCCTGATCGTGATGAACGCCGAGTGGAGGCGGGGGAAGAAGGGCTACAAGGTGCCGCAACTGCTGGGCGTCGCGCTGACCGCGCCCTATCTCCACGACGGGTCGGTGCCGACCCTCAAGGCGCTCTTTTCCCCTGATCGGGGGCTCCGGGCGCCTCACCCGTACTACGTCGTCCACTCCGACGAGCGCGCCGATCTGGTCGCGTTCCTCCGGGCGTGGGACGGCCGCGCGTACCCGTAGGAGCCTGTCCATGAACGGCCATCTGCTGCGTTGTCAGTCGGCCTTGCGTGCTCACGTACGACTCAGTACGCTCCGCGCGCAAGGCCTCCTTCCGCCTTGCATCTGACCATTCCTGAACCGGTTCCAACACCAGAATACTCAGGCAGGGTCCTAGCTGAACGAGGCCGCGGTTTTACCGGCAGGCGGCGATTTCGGCCTCTTGTGAGAAGGAGACCGGCGCGGGGACGACGAACCGCTTCACCACGTTGTCGGTCTGCGCCACGTTGAGCTTTCGGAACAGAAATTCGAACTTCTGTTGCAGGGCCCACCCGATCGATTCCCGCGCCACGCCGTTCAACGTCCAGAACCCTTCCTTGAACGGGCCGAACGCCTTCTTGCGCGTCTTGTAGAGGAACTGTTGGTCGGTCTCGCCCGGTTTGCGCTCGTCGGCGTGCGTGGTCGCCAGGTGCGCGTAGATCCGATCCTTGAGATCCTTGGGGAACGAGCGGTGCTCGAAGAGCATGTTCTGGAACTCGGTCGCGAGGTGGATTTCCGACGCGCCGACGGCCGGGAAGCGGTCGAAGACCTCGGCGGGCAGCGTCGAGGCGCCGTGCTGCACCGCGCCCGACAGGCCGTAGACCTCCCGCGCGACGTTCGAGAGCCGCTGGAGGGTGTCGAAGTCGAGTGCGACCTGGGCAATCGAGCCGTCGGGCAGGGGAACCCCGCCGTGGGATGTACCGGTCTGGATGCTGATCTTGCTGATTCCGGCGAGCCCGGAGCCGAACGCGTCCAGTGCCAGCCGGTAGCCGTCCATGTACGCCCGCAGCTCCTCCTCCGTGCTGTTCTTGCCGCCCACTTCCCCGATCTCTCCGCCGACCGAAATCGTGACGCCCGGCGGTTGCAGCGTCCGGATGAGCGCGGTGAGGTCGGCGGCGATCTCGTAGTTGGTCCGCTGCTGCTCGTGGATCGTCGACTTCGAGAGATCCACGGTGGTGGAGGAATCGATGTCGATGTTGAAGAAGCCCGCGGCGATCGCCTCGCGGATCAAGGCGCGCAAACCGTCGATTTCCTTCGCCGGGTCTTGAAGATGCTTCTTGGCGTTGACCTGGAAGTGGTCGCCCTGAATGAAGAGGGGCCCGGTGTGTCCCTCGCGGATCGCGGCCGCGATCATGACCGCGGCGTATTCACCGGGGCGCTGCTCGGTGTAGCCGATTTCCGATTTGGCGATCTCGAAGATGAAGGCGCCGGTCCGGGTCTTCTTGGCGGCGCGGACCGCCGCGCGGGCGACGTCGTAGGACATCCCGCGGATGTTGATCGCGGGCACGGTGAAGCCTCCCGCCTCCCCGCGGCCCATCGCCTCGTAGAGCGACTGAATCGACGCCGGCGTCACGCCCGCGACCGGCGCCGCGGTCTTGATGAGCCAGCGGGCGCGGCCCTTGATCAGCGGATCGGGGTTGAAGACGGCGGCGTGGGCGAGGTCGTCCAGGAGGTCGTGGAGGAACGCCGTTCGATCGACGATCTTGAGCGTGGCGCCTTCGACCCGGACGGTGTGGGCGAGGGCCTGTTCGAGCTGGTCGAGCGTGGCGTAGGGCATGGCCGATCCTTCAGGACTGCTGCCGCTCGAACACCGGCGTCAGCAGGGGCTGGACGGCCGTGACGCGGGGTTGTGAGAAGCTGTAGCTGCACAGGTAATTGACGTCCGCAAGGTCACGCTCGTCGATCGGAAACGCCGCGCACTGGTTCGGGCGGACGGAGTTGTAGATCAGGCACCGGGGGTTCTCGTCGGTGCCCCCGAGAAACGGGCACTGGAAGACCAATTTGCAGCACCGCCCGCAGCCGACGCACTCGCCCTGGCGCAAGGCGGCCTGGCGGCTGACGTACTCGGGCGAAATGGCACAGAGGACGAAGCGTCTGATCTTGTTCCCGATTTTGGTGAGGCGCGTCGAGGACGCGCTCCGCATCAGCCGTCGTAATCGAGTGGATCGCATGGGTGCTCCTTGTTCACGCGAATCAACAACCCGGGTTTGTACCACAACCGGTTTGGGGAAGACAAGTCAGGACGCGCCCGCGGCGTCCCGACCCCGTCGTCCACGGGGTTAGGAACCTATCCGACTCTTTGGGTATTAGAGCCTGTTCAGGAACGCGCCAGATGCAAGGCGGAGCGAGGAATCCCCTCTAGCGTGACGGATGAATGCTGCTTCCCGCCGGAGCGTACTGAGTCGTACGTGAGGAGGGATTCCGAAGCGACAACGCCGCTCTAGCGTGACGGACGAATGCTGCTTCCCGAGATGGCCGTTCATGGACAGGCTCCCCTAGCCGGCGGCGCTCGCCAGGTCGGCGGCCACGGTCTGCAGCACGTGGGCGTGATCCTTGAGCCGCCCCGTGATCGCGCGGAGCTGCTGGTCCAGGTCGCCGATCCGCTGTTCCAACAGCAGGCGGTCGTGCAGCCACTTGGACTCCATCTCGTCCCACCCGCGCTGCCGGTCGTCGATCGCGTGTTGGATCCGTTCCAGCGCGGCGAGGGCGGCGTCGGCGTTGCCACGGGCGCTCTCGGCCTCGCTGCGCGCCGAGGTCAATTCGTGCTCGTGGGCCTCGGCGGCCCGCCGCAGCGCGTCGAGTTCGTCCTGTCGCGAGCGGAGCGTCTCGTCGATCCGGTGAAACGCGCGCATGATCTCGCCGATCGCGTGGTCGGGGACGACGTCCGAGGGTGGGAGCGGGCGGCCCTCGGCGAGGGCCTGCGAGCCGGCGTGCAACCAGTCGAAGTGCGTGCACAGATCCTTCAGCCACACAAAGGGAGACGTAGCGGTCATGGTCGGGCTCCTTTCAAGAGGACGGTGAGGGTCGGGCCCCGTTGGGCGCCGACCGGATTAACGCAAATAGGCTTCGGTCACATACCGACGCATCATGCGGTGGCAGTTGAAATACGACGCGTTCTTGCCGATCGCGTGCTTCATGACCGCGATCCACCCCGGGCGATCGTCGTAGTACAGCGGCAGGATCACCCGCTCCAGCTTGTCGTACAGGTCGTGTGCGTCCCGGAGGTCGGGGGTGTCGGTGAGCGTGGACTCCCACGGCGGCGGGCCGATCGACCACCCCGTGACCCCCTCGACGTGCCCCTCGATCCACCAGCCGTCCAGCACGCTGAAATTCGGGACGCCGTTGTGCGTGGCCTTCATGCCGCTCGTGCCCGACGCCTCGTGCGGCCGACGCGGGGTGTTCAGCCAGAGGTCGGATCCCGCGATCAGCGTGAGCGCCATGTCCATCTGGTAGTCCGGGAGGAACGCGACGGTCACCCGGCCGCGGAGCGCCTCGATCGCGTGGAAGAGCCGCTCGATGATGTGCTGCCCGGGCTCGTCCTGGGGGTGCGCCTTCCCGGCGAGCACGACCTGGAGCCGGCCGTCGCCGAAGTCGGCCAGGCGCTTGACGTCGCTGAAGAGCAGATCCGCCCGCTTGTACATGGTCATGCGCCGGGCGAAGCCGATCGTCAGGACGTCCGGGCTCATCCGCGCGCCCGTCGCGCGCGCGACCAGCGCGAGCAGACGGGCCTTGGCCGCCTGGTGGGCCGCCCACAAGGCTGCGTCGGGAATGTTGTCCACCCGCACCAACAGCTCGGGCTCGTTCGCCCACCCGGGCAGGTGGGCGTCATACAGCGCCGCCAGGTCCGGACACGTCCACGTGAACGAGTGCACGCCGTTGGTGATCGCGGAGATCTCGTAGCCGGGAAAGAGCGCGCGGGAGACCTCGCCGTGCTTCTTGGCGACGCCGTTCACGAAGCGGCTCAGGTTGAGGGCGAGCAACGTCATGTTGAGCTCCTCCGGCCCGCCCAGCCGCTTGAGCACCTCGATCGGCAGCGGCGCTCCCAGCACGCGCTCGACCAGGTCGTACGGGAAGCGGTCGTGCCCGGCCTCGACCGGCGTGTGGGTGGTGAACACGCACAGGTCCTTGATCCGCTCGACGTCCCAGACCAGGTCTTCCTGCCACACGCTCTCGATTGGCCGTCGAAAGCGCTCCAGCAGCTCGAGCGTGAGCAGCGCCGAGTGCCCCTCGTTCATGTGGTACTTCCGGACCGTGATGCCCAGCGCCTGCAGCATCTTGCCCCCGCCGAGGCCGAGGACCGCTTCCTGCCGCAACCGGTAGGCCGCGTCGCGTCCGTACAGGAACGAGGTCAGTTCCCGGTGCTCGGGCGCGTTGTCGGGGAAGTCGGTGTCCAGGAAGAGGACGGGGATGCGGCCCCCGGTCGGGCTGTCCACCCAGTGCAGCCACGTGCCGACGGCGACCGGCCGGCGGTCGAGGACGACCTTCACCCGGGGTTTGACGAGCGTCATCAGCCGACTCGGATCCCAGGGCGACGGCCGCGCGTGTTGGCGCCCGTTCAGGTCCAGCTCCTGACGGAAGTATCCCTGGCGGCTCACCAGCGTGACCCCCACCACCGGCAGCTTCAGGTCTGCGCAGGCCTTGATCGTGTCGCCCGCGAGCACCCCCAGGCCGCCGCTGTACGTGGGCACATCGGAGCGCAACCCGATCTCCATCGAGAAGTACGCGATCTTGGGTTCCGCCTGCAGGGCATCCAGGGGTGACATGGGGGAAGACTATAAGACCAACAGCGGGTCGAGTGCAAGCGGATTTGACACCCGCCCGGATGTTTAACGCCCGCCCCTTGAAAAACCGCCCCACATACGCTACAACTACGCGCATGCCCGGAACAGACGACAACGGCCGATTGGTGCAGCGGGAAATCTGGGCCGTCGGTGGCGGGAAGGGGGGGACGGGGAAGACGTACTTGTCGGCGAGCCTCGCGATCGGCCTGGCTCGGCTCGGCAAGCGGGTCATCGCGATCGACGCCGATTTGGGATGCGCGAACCTGCACACCGCGCTCGGTGCCGCTCCCCCCGCCGCGACCCTCTCGGATTTCATCAAAGGCCGCGTCAAATCCCTCCACGACGTGCTTGGCGACACGGCCCTGCCCGGCCTGCAGCTCATCAGCGGTGCGCACGATTTTCTCGAGATCGCCAACCCCAAATACACCGAGAAGATGCGCCTGATCAAACAGATCCAGGAACTGGATGTGGACTACATCATCCTCGACCTCGGCGCGGGCACCGCGTTCAACAGCCTGGACTTCTTTCTTGCGGCGGACCGCGGCATCCTGACCGTGATCCCGGAGCCCACGTCGATCGAGAACGTCTATCGTTTCATCAAGAGCGCGTTCTACCGGCGGTTCAAGCGCGCCGTGCGGCACCCGGACGTTAAGGCGCTGGTGTCGTGCGCGATGGACCAGAAGAACGAGCGCGGGATCCGGACGCCGCACGACCTCATCACCGGCGTCGAGGCGATCGACCCGGAGGTGGGCGGGCGCCTGAGGAAGACCATGGCGGAGTTTTCACCCAAGATCGTGGTCAACCAGGTCCGCTCCCAGGACGACGCGACGCTGGGCCTGTCCATGCGCAGCTCGTGCTCGAAATATTTCGGCATCCAGGTGGAGTATCTGGGCTACGTCGAGTACGACGACAGCGTGTGGCGGGCGATGAAACGCCGGCGGCCGCCGGTGATGGAGTATCCCGACTCGTGCTCGTCGCGCGGCGCGGAGCGGGTGCTGGCCAACCTGTTGAAGGGCCAGCAGATCGCGTTCGATCTGTCTGTTCGCGGATGAAGTCGTTCCGGGAGCAGAACTACTACGAGTTGCTGGACCTCGCGCCCGACGCCGGAGCGGACGCCGTCGCGAAGGCGTACGCGTCGGCCAAGCGGATGTTTTCGGCCGATGCGCTCGGCAGCTACTCGCTCTTCGATCCCGCCGAGCGCGAGGCGCTGCTGGCCCGGATCGACGAGGCGTGGCGGACGCTGTCCGATCCCGCGTCGCGTGCCCGCTACGATGAAGAGACGCTCGGCCTGGTCCGTGCGCCGGCGGGCGCGGCGCCCCCCCAGCCCCCCAAGCCGCCCGCGTTCAGTTACGCCGACCTGGCCGTCACCGACGTGACGGGCGCCGTCCTGCGCGCCCGCCGCGAGGCCATTGGCCTGCCGTTGCAGGAGATCGCCGTGACCACGCGGATCAGCATCGCGTACCTGCAATTCATCGAGGAGGACCACGTGAAGGGCCTTCCACATGACGCGTACCTGCGCGGCTACCTCGCGCAATACGCCCGCGCCCTTGGCCTCGACCCGCACACCGTCGCCGACGGCTACCTGCAGCACCTGCGGACGCTCCGAAGCAAGAAAACCTGACGCCCTAAGGGGGTGAGTCGTGCCGAACAGGGTCCCAACGTGGTGGCGGGCGCTGTGGCGGCCCAGCAGTCGATATTCGGTCGGCGCGCTGCTGATGCTGGGCGGCGTCGCCGGTGTGCTCTTCTGGGGCGGCTTCAACACCGCCGTGGAATACTCCAACACCATGGAATTCTGCACGTCGTGCCATGAAATGCGGGCCTTCATGTTCGAAGAGTATCAACAGGCCTCCCATTACCAGAACGCCAGCGGTGTCCGGGTCGCCTGCGCCGACTGCCACGTGCCCAGGGCATGGGGGGCCAAGGTACAGCGGAAAATCAGGGCCACGTTCAAGGAGCTCCCGCACAAGATTCTTGGTTCGATCAACACGAAGGAGAAATTCGAAGCCAAGCGCCTCGAGATGGCGGAATACGTTTGGGCCTCGATGCGGGCCACGGATTCGCGCGAATGCCGCAACTGCCACAGCGTGGCGGCGATGACGCTTGCCGCACAGAAACCCCGGGCCCGCGCGCAGCACGAGGATTCGCTGAAGACCGGCGAGACCTGTATCGACTGCCACCAGGGCGTCGCCCACACGCTGCCCAAGAAACATGACGAACCGGCGGAGGAGGAAGACTTTGCGTTATAGCGGTGTGGTGCTCGCGCGTTCCGCCTGGCTGTTGTGCTCCCTGGCGCTGGCCGTTCCCGCCCAGGCCATCGATTGGACGGGCGTCACGGAGCAGGAAATCGTCGTGCTGTATCCCGGTCAAGCATCGTGGGAGTGGTCCCTCACGCAGGACGACCACAGCGGCGCGAAGAAATTCCGCGAAGGCAAGGACTGCAAGGCCTGCCACAAAGGCGAAGAAACGGAAATCGGCGGGAAGATCGTGACGGGTAAGAAGCTCGAACCCATGTCGATCCCCGGCAAGCCGGGGAGCCTCACGCTCACGGTCAAAACCGTCCACGACGGCAACCGCCTTTACGTCAGACTCGCGTGGCGGGGCGGCAAACCGGGAGGCGGCAAGAAGATGGACGACCGGTACGCCGCGCGCGTCACCATGATGTTGGACAACGGGAGCGTGAAGGAGGCGACGCGCGCGGGATGCTGGGGCACCTGCCACGACGACGCTGTGGGGATGGCGAGCGCGCCCGCGGGCAAAGAGATCACGAAGTATCTGGCGGCCTCCCGCACGAAGGTCACGCGCCAGGGCGGTGGCGAGAATTTCAAGTCACCGGCCGACCTCGAGCAACTGCTCAAACAGGGCCTCTTCGTCGAGTACTGGCAGGCTCGGCTCAACCCGCAGCAACCGGCGCGAGCCGCCGATGGCTACATCCTCGACAAGCGCCACGAACAGACGGCGCCGATCGTCGACGCAGACGCCACATTCGGCAACGGCCAGTGGGTGGTCGTGCTGAGCCGTGCACTCAAGCCGGGCAAGCCGGGCTATAAGGACGTGGTCGCGGGTAAGACGTACACGATCGGGTTCGCCGTCCACGACGACTACGCGAACCACCGCTTCCACCACGTGTCGTTCGAGCACACGTTGGTGCTCGACGAGGGGAAGGCGGATCTCGTGGCGGTGAAACGCTAGGCGGACGCGGGACGCTGCCAGGCCGGCGCATGTCCCGCGACGCGGCTGGTGACACAGGGAGGTGTGGTTATGAGGGGGCATCGGGGTTTGGCCGTGGCATCCGGCCTCGTGCTGGTCGCGATGCTGCTTGCCGTCGTGGTCTCCGTGGAACCGGCCGCGGCGCAGGAATCGGCGGCCATGCCGGCGACGACACCAAAGGAGGTCATCCGCACCTGCACCAAGTGTCATGACGAGACCGAGAAGTACCCGGTCCTGTCGATCCTTAAGTCCAAACACGCGGTGATGGCCGACGCGCGGACCCCGTTCGCGGATCAAGCATGCGTGACCTGCCACGGCCCCAGCGAGGCGCACTTGAAGAAACCCGCGGAAGGCGAGCCCCGCGCTCCGGCCGGCATCGCGTTCGGGACGCGGGCCGCCACGCCGGCGATCGAACAAAGCGCGGTTTGCCTGCGGTGCCACGAACGGGGCCCTCGTATGCACTGGAAGGGCAGCGCGCACGAGTTCCGGGGTCTGGCCTGTACCTCCTGCCACACCGTGCATGCCGGGCGAGATCCCGTGCTGGCCAAGACGACACAGTCCGACACGTGTTTGGCCTGCCACAAGGAGAAACGGGCGGAGATTCTCCGGCCGTCGTCGCATCCGATCCGCGAGGGGAAGGTCGCCTGCAGCGACTGCCACGATCCCCACGGATCGACCGGCCCCAGGCTGCTCGTCAAGGGCACGGTCAACGAGACCTGCTACACCTGCCACGCCGAGAAACGCGGGCCGTTCCTGTGGGAGCACGCCCCGGTTCGGGAGGATTGCACGATCTGCCACGCACCCCATGGCTCGATTCATGCGTCGTTGCTCAAGAACCGGGGCCCGTGGTTGTGCCAGCAGTGCCACCTGGCGCAATTCCACCCGAGCACGGCGTACAGCGGCACCGGACTTCCGCCGGTTACTTCGACCAACGAGAGCCTTGCGAATCGGCTGTTAGCGAAGGACTGCCTGAACTGCCACTCCCAAGTCCATGGGTCGAACCATCCCTCCGGGGCCCGGAAAACAAGATAAGGGGTGAGGCATGGACAGCATGGCGACAGCGCGCGAGCGCAAAACGTGGAAGCACCGTCTGGTCTGCCTGGCGGTCGCGGGCGCATGGTTGTTGCCTGCAGGCGCCTCGGCGCAGGAGGACGCGTTTACCCTGGAGACGGATGAGGAAACACGCCCGTCCGATCCGGAAGTGGTGCGCGAGTTGACAGAGGTTCGAAGCGAGGTGGAGATCGGGATCGGATCCGTGAGCCGTGATTCGTATCGGTTCGGCAGATACACCGGGCTGGAGGAACAAGGCGCGTTCGGCGTGCTCGACGTCGAGATCCGGCGGCGCGGGCGCTACGACGGCGACAGCACCCGGTACTGGAATTTCAGCGGGTCCAACCTGGGCCTGACGTCGCGGGGCGCGCGATTCGAATACGGCGTTCAAGGCCACTACGGGATCATGCTGGAGTATGACCAGATCCCGACGTTCCGCAGCGACACGGCGCAAACCATCTTTGACGGTGCGGGGAGCACGAACCTCACCCTGCCGACTCCATGGACCTTCGGGCCGGACGGTGCGGATTCCGGCACGGTGGCCGGCGACGCGACCGGCGAGATGGCGGACCTGAACGCGAGTCTCAAGGGTGTGGACATCGAGCACGAGCGCCGCCGGCTCGGCTTTGGGGTCGACAAACGGTGGGCCGACACGTGGGTGTTCAAGACCCGATTCACGCACGAGACCAAGGAGGGGCTCAAGACGGTCGGGGCCGTGATCGGCAACAGCGGCGGCAACCCGCGCGCGGCGCTCATTCCGGAGCCGATCGACTACGTCACGCGGCAGCTCGACGCGACGTTGAGCTATGCCGATCGGAGAAAACAGGTCGAACTCGGTTACTCGTTGTCCCTGTTCAATGACCGGAACGAGTCCCTGGCCTGGGAAAATCCGTACGCGGCAATCGCCGGCTGGGATGCCTCGGCGGGCTATCCGATGGGGGGGCAGGGCCAATTGCACCTGCCGCCGGACAACCAATTCCACCAGGTCACCGCCTCCGGCGGTTACAACCTGTCGGACAAGACGCGCGTGACCGCCGATCTGGCGCTGGGCCGGATGATCCAGGATCAGGCGTTCCTGCCGTACACGGTCAACCCCACGCTGGCGGCGAGCGTGACGCAACCGCTGCCGCGCGCCTCCCTGGACGGCTGGATCGACACCACGCTGCTCAACCTGCGGATCGCCTCACGGCCGACGCCGCGGTTGTACTGGAATGCGGGCTACCGCTATGACGACCGCGACAATAAGACGCCGCGGGACGAATACGTCTACATCGGCGGCGACTCCCAGATCCAGGACACGACCGCCACGAGCAGCCGGCGCCGGTTCAACGAGCCCTACAGCTATCAGGAGCACCAGCTCAAGTTGGATGCGGGGTACCAGCTCTTCCGCCGGACGGATCTCACGGTCGGGGCCGAGCGCATGGAGACCGAGCGCACGTACTCGGAGCGGGAGGAAGCCACCGAGGACACCTATCGAATCGGCCTGAAGGGCGACCTCACGGAGACGGTCAGCACGGGAATCCGCCTGTCGCGCGCCGGCCGCCACGGCTCGACGTATCGGGGAGAGGAGCCGTTCCTGTCGACCTACGCGCCGGGGTATACGGCGACCGTTCCCGGCGGATGGGAGAACCATCCCGACATGCGGAAATACTTCCTCTTCGATCGCCAGCGGGACACCGTCGCGTGGTTCGCCGCGCTGACCCCGGGCGAGAACTGGGCGGTTGGCGTCAACACCACCTATCTCAGGGACGACTATGAACGCTCCGAGACGGGCCTGACCGGCAGCACGATGGGCAATTACACGGTGGACGCGAGCTATCATCTCCCGTCGGCGGCGGTCATCACCTACGCCTTCTATACCTATGAGCATCTCAGGTCCGACCAGGATGGCCGGCAGTTCAGCGGGGGTGCGGTCAAACTCGCGCAGGCCGCCGATCCCACCCGCGACTGGTCCGCCACGCATCGCGACCGGATGGACACTATCGGCGGCGGCGTGACGAAGACGGTCATCAAAAACACGCTGGACCTTGGCGCGGACTACGTGTATGCCAAGTCGAAAGGCGAGGTCGACGTGACGGCCGGTTCCTCGCTGACCACAGCCCCGCTGCCGGCGTCCATCACGCGGCTCAACTCCCTCAGCGTGTACGGCAAGTACACGTTGCGACGGGACATGTCCCTCAAGGCGCGTTACTGGGTGGAGAAGTTCAGATCGACCGATTGGGCGGTGGACAACGTCGATCCGAACACTCTCGCCAACGTCATCACGCTGGGCGAGGACAGCCCCGATTACACGGTCCACGCGTTGACGATTTCGTTCGTGTACCGGTTCTGATCGAGACAGACGGATCGAATGACGAGGGCGTTGCCGGAGCGAGGCGGACCGCCGCCGTTCAAGCCCGGTCCCAGCGGGGGCCCCGCCGCATGGCCAGCCGGCCGCGGGTAAGAAGCCACTCGGTCAAGTCCGACCCTGGGTCAGCTCATAACCCTGCGCGTCGGACATCATCGCGGTTGAACGCCCCCGGAAAAACCAGTATGCTGGGGCCACTCTCCCGCAGAAACCGCTCGCGGTCGGCATCCGTGCGATAAATCGCGGTGCGCTATTGCGAGAATGCAAAGGGCAAATCCCTGTGGGATCCGGGGATCTGCTCCTTGGAAATCGGCTTTGAATACGAGTCAGATCCTTGCGATGACCCCTGGATCCGGTCAATGTCAAAATTACTGAAACACTCCCTGTTCTTTGTCGGCGGGTTGCTCGGGCTTTTCGTTCTTGTCGCGGTGACCGCGCGTTTCTTGGTGGACGTCGATGCCTATAAGTCCCGGTTGGAGGTGGCTGTTTCAGACGCGTTGGGGATGACCGTCCGCATCGGTGGCCAGTTGGGAATCGAGTTCTTTCCCGGCTTGCACGTGACGCTGGAGGACGTGCACATCCGGAATCGGGGGGCCGACGTCCTCTCTGCGGAGGAGGCTCGCATAAAGATCGCGCTGCTCCCGTTGCTCCGCAAGGAAGTCCGAATCCGATCCATCGCGCTGAAGGGTCCCATGATCTCCATCGAGCGGGATCAGGACGGTCGGTTCAACTTCGAGAAAGCGGAGGAGGCCACCGGGGCGCTGCCGGCTCTGGACCTGACGAACGTGTCGGTGGTGGACGGGACCATCCGCTACGCGGACCGACAGTCTGGTGGGGGATTCGATGCCGGCGGCTGTCTCCTGCACGCGCATCGGCTGCGGCTCTCGGGTGGGGAAAGCGCGGACCTCGGGAAAAACCTTTCCATCGCCGCGGACTTTTCCTGTCGGGAGATCCGGACACGGGACTTCACGGCGTCCGACCTGGCGTTGTCCGTCCAGGGGAAAGGGGGGGTCCTGCATTTCAAGCCGGTCACGATGCGGATCTTCGGCGGGCAGGGGTCGGGGAGCGCCCGGGTTGACCTTTCGGCCACCATCCCGCACGTCCACGTCGACTACGCCCTCTCGAGGTTCCACATCGAAGAACTCCTCAAGGTTCTCTTGCCGAAGAAGGTTGCGGAAGGATCGATGGACCTCTCCGTGAACCTGTCGCTGCAGGGGAAGACCGCGCACGAGCTGAAGCAGACCGCTGAGGGAGAGGCCTCGCTTCGCGGCGACAACCTCACGCTCGAGGGCCGCAACCTCGACCGTGAGATCTCCCGGTATAAGTCGAGCCAAAACTTCAACCTCGTGGACGTGGGCGCCGTTTTCTTCGCGGGTCCCCTCGGTCTGGCAGTCACAAAGGGATACAACTTCGGGAACCTCCTTGTTAGAAGGGGAGGCAGCAGCAGGATCGGCACGTTCGTCTCCGGCTGGAAGGTCGAGCGCGGCGTGGCGCAGGCGAAGGACGTCGCCCTGGCCACGAACAAGAACCGGATCGCGCTCAAGGGAGGGCTCGATTTCGTCAACGACGAGTTCGACGACGTGATCGTGGCGGTGATCGACGCACGGGGATGCGCCACGATGCGGCAGAGGATACGCGGTCCCTTCCAAAAACCGGTGGTGGAGAAGTCGAACGTCCTGAAGTCCGTCGCGGGACCCGCGCTCAAGCTGCTCAAACAGACGCGTGAGGTCTTGCGCGGCGGGTCGTGCGACGTGTTCTACGCCGGCTCGGTGGCGCCGCCCCAATGAATGGGTATGGTCCCGAGGGACCAATAGGGTCGGGTCTTGAATCTTGATATCCGGATCGCCGACCGAAGGAGCTTGACAGCAAAATTCAAGACCTGACCCCGATCTTTCTTCCTTCTGATACCTGCTATGGGTTGCCTTCGGTTTAGGACCCGGTCGGCCGGTCGCCGAGCACGCGCGCGAGCGCGGCGCGGAGGATCGCGACCATTTCGGTCAACTCGTCGCACGACGCGGCCAGCGGGGGGACGAGGACCAGGACGTCACCCAGCGGGCGCGTCAGCAGGCCGAGCGCGCGCGCCTCGCGGCTGACTTTCCAGCCAATCCGATCGGCGATGGGGAAGCGCGCTTTCGTCGCCCGGTCCTGAACCAGTTCGATCCCCACCATCAGACCGCACTGGCGGACGTCGCCGACCTTCGGGTGATCGGCGAGCGGGGCGAGGGTCTTTTGAAGGTGGGCGATCTTCGCCGCCAGGCCTTCGATCACGCGCTCGTGGACGAAGATGTCGAGGTTGGCCAGGGCCGCCGCGCAGGCCAGGGCGTTGCCGGTGTAGCTGTGGCCGTGGAAGAACGTCCGGAAGTCAGCGTACTCGCCGAGAAACGCGTCGTAGACGGCCTGGGTCGTCAGCGTCGCGGCGAGCGGCAGGTAACCGCCGGTGAGTCCCTTGGCCACGGTCATCAAATCTGGCGTCACGCCCTCCCGCTCGCAGGCGAACATCGTGCCCGTCCGCCCGAAGCCGGTGGCCACCTCGTCGGCGATCAAGAGGACGTCGTGGCGCGTGCACAGCTCGCGGAGCCGCCGCAGATAGCCTGGCGGCGCGGTGATCATGCCCGCGGCGGCGTAGACCGACGGTTCGACGATCAGCGCCGCGATCTCGTTGTGGTGCGTGGCAAGCGTGGACTCGATTTCCTGGACGCACGCCGTCTTACACGACGGGAAGGCGAGGCCCAGGTGGCAGCGGTAGCAATACGGCGGCTTGGCCTTGTGCGTGGGGAAGAGGTAGGGGCCGAAGCGCGCGTGGAAGACGTCGATGCCGCCGACGCTCACCGCGCCTACGGTGTCGCCGTGGTAGGCGAGGGAGAACGCGAGGACCTTGGTCTTCTTCGGTCGTGCCGGCGTGACCTGTTGCCAATACTGCAGCGCCATCTTCAGCGCGACCTCGACCGCGGTCGAGCCGTCGTCGGAGTAGAAGACCTTGGTCAGGCCCGGGGGCGCGAGCGCGACCAAGCGCTCGGCGAGGAGGATCGCGGGCGGGGAGGTGCAGCCCAGCAGGGTCGAGTGCGCGATCTTGCCCAGTTGGGCGATGATCGCCTCGTCGATCTCGCGCTTCCGGTGGCCGTGAACGTTGACCCAGAGCGAGGAAACCGCGTCGAGGTACCAGCGGCCCTCGGTGTCGCGTACCCTCACCCCGTCGCCTTCGGCGATAACGAGGGGCGGCTCGCCCACCCACTCCTTCATCTGCGTGAAGGGGTGCCAGAGGTGGGCGTGGTCGATTTGAGTCAGGCGATCGGCTTGCGGGAAATCTCCACTACTTGTCATTCAGCACGAGAAACAGACCGCGCTGCTCGCGGATCAACCGGACCAGGACGCCCTCCTCGGTCTTGAGCCCGTCGCTCGCCTTCCGAAAGTCCTCGGCGGTGTCGATGGCGTGCCGGTTGATCTCCTTGATCACGTCGCCCTCCTTGAGGCCCCCGCGATCCGCGAGGCTGTCGGGCTCGACCTTCGTAATCAGGACACCCTTGAGGTCCTTGAGCTTGAGCCGGTCCGCGATCTCCTGGGTCAGGCCCTGGATGTTCAGGCCCAGCACCGATTCGGGGGTCTTCGCCGGCACGGCCTCCGCCGTTTCCGCCTCATCTTTCCGCTCCGTCAGCAGGACCGAGATCTGGCGCGGGTCGCCGTTGCGCAGGATCTTGAGCACGGCGGGCTTGCCGGGGGTCAGGCCGGCCACCGCCTTGGCCAGGCTGGTGGGGGTGTCCACGGCGGCGTTGTCGACCGACAGGATGATATCCCCAGCCTGGATGCCCGCCTTCTGCGCCGGCTCGCCCTCGAAGACCTCGTTGACCAACACGCCCTCCTCGCGCTCCAGGTGAAACTGGCTCGCCAAGTCCTCGGTCACGGCCTGGATGCCCACCCCCAGCCACCCGCGGCTGACCTTTCCCTTCGCGATGAGCTGCGGCACCACCTCCTGCACCATCTTCGAGGGGATGGCGAAGCCGATGCCTTGCGCGAAATTGATGATCGCGGTGTTGATCCCGATGATTTCGCCGCGGATGTTGAACAGCGGCCCGCCGCTGTTGCCCGGGTTGATCGACGCGTCGGTCTGGATGAACTCCTCGTAGCGGGAGAGGTTGACGTTCTCCCGCTTGAGCGCGCTCACCACGCCGACTGTGAGCGTGCTCTCGAGGCCGAACGGGTTGCCCACCGCGACGACCCACTGTCCCACCTTGACCTGGCTGGAGTCGCCCATCGGCACGGTGGGCAGCGGCGTCTTCGAGGTGATTTTCACCACCGCCAGATCGGTGTCGGGATCGCGGCCGACGACCTTGCCGGTGAACTTCCGCTTGTCCAGCAGGCGGACTTCGACCTCGGCGGCGTCGCCGACCACGTGGTTGTTCGTGACGATGTAGCCCTCCTTGTCGATGATCACGCCGGATCCGCTGCTCGGCGAGTCCGGGCGTTGCCGAAAGCGCTCCCCCCCCGGTCGGGGGGCGGCGGGCGTTCCGCCGGTCGAGATGTTGACCACCGCCGGCTTGACGTGCTCGGCGATGTCCACGAACACGTCTTGAAACTCGGTGAGCGCCTTCAGTCCGGGCAGCTCCTTGGCGAGGCCGGGGCTTGTCCCCAGCAGAAAGAGGGAACAAACCAGGCTCGCCACGGCGATCGTGACGGCGTGGCGAGGAGCGAGGGGGAGAACAGGGGTGACCGACATGGTGCGACTCCTTGTGTGAGGGATGGATGTCCGGCGTCGACGCGGCGTCCTACCGTTGGAGCGTCTGCAGCAGCGTCTCATCGAGCCGGTGGTGCTGAAAATATTCGCGTTCCAGTTCTTCGAGGTCGTAGCGATCGACGCCGCTCGACGTCAGGTACGCGTCGCGACGCCCCTCCGCGCCGTCCGGCGCGGCGACGAGCGTCGGCAATACCTCGTAAAAGTAGACGGCTTCCCGGTTCAGGTCCCGAACGATCTTGTGAAAGACGGCCTCCGGAATCGGCGCGGGGATCAGCCCCTTGCGCTGGAGTTCCTGGGAAAGCTGATCCCGGAGGTGCGCCAACTCCTCGGGCGGGGTCGGTTTGACGAATTGTTTGAGGTAGCGCTTCAACTGTCGGTGCGCCTGGCGGTAGATCAGCGCCTCGTTGTTGACCTGCCGGACCTGGTTGGCGACCTCCTGCAGCGTGAGGCGGTGGTCGTCGACCTCCTTGAGCCCCTGGAAGACGATGAAGATCTTGCGCCGCCCGAAGTCGGTGAGGTAGCGGTCCTTGACGATCGAATCGATGAAGAGCTCCTTGAAAAGCTTTGGGGCGAGGTCGTCGAAAATCTTCTTGTTGGCGTGGATCGTCTTGAGGATGGCCTCGGTCGTCTTGTCGTCGTCCATGAACACCATCTGGTTGAGGTAGGTGTACGTGGCGTCGAAGCGGTCGAAGCACGTGACGATGAGGCTGAAGCGCTCCAGGATGCGCGAGTCGCCCGATTGGGAGGCGTACTCGTCGCAGTTCTTCCCGACGTCGAGCAGGAGGGCGTCGAAGGCGAAATCGCGCCGTTCGATGGCCTGGCGTTTGGCGCGCAGCAGGGTGGCCAGCTCCTCCTTCAGCACCGTGCCGCCGGTCTCACCGGTCTGGAGGAAGAGACTCTCGAGGATGTTTCGCGCGGCGGCGAGGTGCTCCGGCTCATCGAACCGCTCGACGGTCTTGTCCTTGAGAAAGATGCCGTCGAGCGTGTGAAAGACTTCGAGCGGAATGGCGTGGCGGACGCTGAGGGTCCGGAGGCGGTTGAGCTTGGCGAGGATCGCCTGAGCGGCGTTGGGATCCGCGAGCATCTCGGTCAGGAGGTCCTTGTAGTCGTCGATCAACCGCTTGTTGTCCGGGTACTGGTAGACCACGTCGATCTGCATCCGGGTCTGCTGATAGAGGTCGATCGTGTGCTCGCGGGCGATCTCGTCGAGGCGGTGGAGCGCGTTTTCCTCGTTGTTCATCCGCGAGGTATAGACCTGTTGGTAGTGCTGATAATACGCCGTGTGACCGCGGTGGGTCAGCTTAAACAGGTACACGACGGCCCGCGGCTCCTTGAGCGCGTCGTACAGGCTGCGGACGATCTGGACGTCCTCCTGCGCGGCGATGTGGGGCGAGTGCTTCACGGTTCGCCCGATCAGACGCAGCAACCATTCCTGCTGTTTGTGCAGCGGCGATTGATCCGGGAGTTGGACGAAGAAATAGTAGTTGCACAGGGCGTTGCCGCTCCGGAAGACCTCTTCGTAGGATTCACGGCGGTCGGTCTGGTCGGTGAACCGGATGGACTGGCCGGTCGGGTCGAGGATCGCGCCGTTGAGGACCAGCCGGTTGACGACTTCCTTCTTGACCAGATCCTTGAGCGGGAGATTGACGCCGAACATATACCGGCAGAAGCTCCCCCCGTTGCCTTTGTAGCTCAGGCCCTCGTGTCCGATCAGGAATTCGTGGCCGGCGGTGAAAAACCGGATGGTGCCCGGCCGCCCGTCGGGTGAGGGCTCGTAGAAGAACTGGTGCCCCACCGCGCGTCCCGCGATGGTCGCGAAATACTCGACCATCGGCGTCACTTGCCCGTGGAGGCGAATGTCTTCGATCATTCCCGCATCGGTGTTGCGCCAGGAGTTGCGTGTCGCCCGGAAATCGCCCGATCATTATAACAAATTTGCACACCGATTGAAGCTCCCTGCAGCAAGCTGCGGGGAATCTTCGAAGTGTGAGGAAGTGGAGAATCACGGTTTCCATCTTGCTCGCATACCCCGCAGCACGCTGCGGGGTATGCGCTCGCAATGCACTTTCGACAACGACGTCGCGAATTCCATCAGGCGCGGGCGTGCCGCGGGAGACGATCACCCCGCCCGCGAACCGGGCGTTGCGGCTTGACAGCTTTTCGTGGCGTCTGATACGGTGAGAAACCGTCCGTTTCGGACGGAGTGGGCGGCTGACGAGAAATGGAGACCGACGGTCGATGACGTCGACGCGAGACCGGGACGGCTCGTGTGAGCCTGCACGGCAAGACAGCATGGTCGATCGTGAACGATGATCGGGTAGCGCCTCCCCCGGATCGGTCGGCTCCGCCGATCGTGCGGTTTGGCGGCGTCACCAGCGGCTACGACGACAAAATCGTGTTCGAGGGCCTCGACCTCTCGATCCCGTCGGGGCTCTACACCGGCATTGTTGGTCCCAGCGGATCTGGGAAGACGACGCTGCTCAAGGTCATCCTGGGTGTCGTGGGCACGACGGCCGGCTCGGTGGCGGTCGGCGGGCAGCTCGTGAAGGGCCGCACGGTCCGCGGGGTGGGGTACGTGCCGCAGGTCGAGACCGTCAACTGGAATTTCCCGGTGACGGTCGAACAGGTCGTCTTGATGGGGCGGCACCGGGAGGCGGGCTGGTTGCCGTGGCCCAGCCGCGAGGACCGGCGAATCGCGCTCGATCTCCTCGATCACCTGGGCATCCGGCAGTACGCCGATCGCCAGATCCGGGCGCTCTCGGGAGGCGAGCAGCAGCGCGTGTTCCTCGCCCGCGCGCTGATCAGTCGGCCGCGTCTGCTCATCCTGGATGAGCCCACGTCGGGGGTGGATCTCAAGACCCAGCATCACATCCTCCACCTGCTCTCCCAACTGAACCGGGAAGGGGTCACGATCATCCTGACCACCCACGATCTCAACAGCGTGGCGCGTCACCTCCCCTGGGTGATCTGTTTTAACCGGCAGATCATCGCACAGGGCGATCCCCAGGAGGTGTTCACCTCGGAGATCCTGAGCCGCACGTACAATTCCGAAATGGTAGTGGTCCGACAGGAAGGGCTGTTGTTGATTGCCGACAGCCCGGATGCGGGGGCCCACTACGCCCCGCGCGCCGCGCGGCAGGAGGCGGACGATCGAGACCCTGTTTGAACCGTTCCAGTACGAGTTCTTCCGCCACGGGTTGCTGGCGGCGGCGATGACCGGCGCCATCTGCGGATTGATCGGTGTGTACATCGTCCTGCGCAACATGAGTTACATCGGCCACGGGCTCTCGCACTCTGTCTTCGGCGGCGCGGTGGTCAGCTACGTGATGAACTGGAACTTCTACGTCGGGGCGGGTCTGTGGGGGTTCCTCTCCGCGCTGCTCATCAACTCCATCGCGAAGCGCAAGAAGATCGGCGCCGACGCGGTGATTGGTATCGTGACGACGGCGAGCTTCGCGGTGGGGGTGGTGCTCATCAGCCGCGTGCGCAAGTTCACCCGGAATTTCGAAGCGGCCCTGTTCGGTAATATCCTGGGCGTGACGACGGATGACTTGATCGTCATCGCCAGCGTGCTCCTCGTTTCCGGGCTCGTCATTTTTGTGCTCTACAAACAGATCCTCTTCACGACGTTCGACCCCGAGGTGGCCAAGGTGTACGGCGTGCCGGTCGAATGGGTCGACACGGCGTTCGCCTTGGTGTTGGCGGCGACGGTGGTCGTGTCGATGCAGGTGCTCGGCGTCATGTTGATGGTCGCGGCGATCGTGATTCCCGCGGCAACGGCCCGGATGTTGACCAACAGTTTCCATCGGCTGGTCTTCGGGGCGATCGGGATCGGCGTCTTCTGCGGGGTGGGTGGGATGTATTGGAGTTTCTATGCGAACGCCTCGTCCGGGGCGACGATCGTCCTGTTCGCGTCGGCCGTGTTCATGTTGGCGCTCGGGTACGACTCCCTGCGCCGCTGGTGGGTGCGCCCGCCCGCGTTCGAGGTGGCCGGCGCGCCGCAGAGCCATGAACATTCCCACCAGCACGGCGACATTCTCCATCAGCACGAGCACCCCTCGGTCCTCGACACGGAACACAGCCATCATCCGGCGGCCGACGCGGCCGACCGCGGCGCTCCCGGCGCGCCGGGGGTCGCGGGCGCGAGGCGCCTCCACGTGGTGATCGACGGCATGACCTGCTCGTACTGTGCGCGCGCGGCGGAACGGGCGATCGGCCGGCTGGACGGCGTCACGGCGGTCCGGGTCGATCTGGCGTCGCGATCGGCCGACGTGGACCTCGAAGGGCCCGCCGCGACGCCCGAGCGGATCCGTCGCGCGATCCAACTCGCGGGTTTTCGCACGGTCGAGTCGGCCGGCGACGGCCGCTAAAAGTGCATTGCGAGCGCATTCCCCGCAGCGTGCTGCGGGGCGCTTCAACGTCTGCTTTGCATTCGGAAAAACCGCGTCGTATAATCGCTTTGTTGTACTGAGCGCACTCGAAAGGATGCCTGATGGATGATCGGAAGCCAGGGAACGGCGTCCGCGGGATATTTCTCGCGTTGATGTTGATCGGTGCCGGCATGGTGCTCGGTTTCACGCTCGCCTCGGATCTCGGCTGGTTGCCGTCCAGTCGGGCCCAGAACGAATCCAAGCCCGCCGAACGGCCGGCCCTGCTGGGCGCGGCGCCGAACTTCGTCGAGGTCTCGAAGGCGATCAAGCCGGCGGTGGTCAACATCTCGACCACGCGCCTGATCAAGGGCGAGGAGGGTGGCGCGCCGACGAACCCGTTTTTTGAGGACCCGTTCTTCCGCCGGTTCTTCGGGGACGAGTTCTACCGTCAATTCGAAGCGCCCCGACAGCGCAAGGAGCAGAGCCTCGGCTCGGGCGTGATCATCGACGGCGGGTACATCGTGACGAACAACCACGTGATCGCCAAGGCCGACGAGATCAAGGTCGTCCTGTCCGACAAGCGGGAGTTCAAGGGCAAACTGGTGGGCACCGACCCCAAGTCGGATCTGGCGGTGATCAAGATCCCGGCGTCCAATCTTCCGACGATTCCGTGGGGCGATTCGACGCGGTTGGAGGTCGGCGAATACGTCCTCGCGGTGGGGAATCCCTTCGGGTTGAATCAGACCATCACGATGGGCATCGTCAGCGCCGTGGGGCGGGCGAACGTGGGGATCGCCGATTACGAGGATTTCATCCAGACCGACGCCGCGATTAACCCCGGGAACTCGGGCGGCGCGCTGGTCAACGTCAAAGGGGAGCTCATCGGCATCAATACCGCGATCTTCACGCGAAGCGGTGGCTATATGGGCATCGGGTTCGCCGTCCCGAGCAAGATGGCCAAGACCGTGATCGACAGCCTGATCAGCAAGGGGAAGGTGGTGCGCGGCTGGCTGGGTGTGACGATCCAGGAAGTCAGCCCCGAGCTTGCCAGGCAGTTCGGTCTGAAGGCGACCCGGGGCGCCCTGGTGAGCGACATTTTGGAGGGGAGTCCGGCGGAGAAGGCGGGGGTCAAGCGCGGCGACGTGATCGTCGAGATCGACCGGAAGCCCATGGAGAACGCCGTCCACCTGCGGAACATCGTGGCGGGGTTGGAGGTCGGCGCGAAGGTCCAGCTCAAGGTGATCCGCGATAAGAAGGAACAGCTGTTCGACGTGACGATCGGTGAGCAGCCGAAGGACGTCGTGAAGGGCGGGGAGCCCGACGAGGAAGGCGCGCAGGCCGGCGGGGGCTTGGCCGGTTTGACTGTGCACGACATCAGCCCGGAGTTCGCCCAACGGTTCGGCCTGCCAAGCGAGGAAGAGGGTGTGGTGGTCACGCGAGTGGAGCCGGACAGCGCCGTCGAGGACGCCGGCGTGCAGCGGGGCGATCTGATCCTTGAAATCAATCGCCGGGCGGTGCCCGACGTGAAGGAGTTTCAGCGCATCGCCCGGGGGCTCGGCAAGGACGAGTCGATCCTGTTGTTGATCAACCGTCAGGGGCAGACGCTGTTCATCACCATCACGCCGTAGAGGGATGGAGGTCGGTCGACGCATGTGGGGCGCGCGGATCATCCTGCTGGTCGTGGCGCTGTCGCTGGGCGTGACGTTCGCGCCCGACGCGGGGGCGTCGGAGTCCGCCCGCCTGGTCGTCGGCCTGTTGATCGGCCTGGGGCTTGCCGTGGTGCCGCTCGCTCTGGACGTGCTTGCCGACGCGTGGCCATGGCGGCGCGTGGCGGGCGGCGTGCTGGGGTTTGCAGCGGGCTTGGGCGCGGCCGGGGTCGTCGTCTGGGCCAGCGACGTGGTGACGATCGGCGAGACTGCGTCGCGGTTCTGGCCGGCGGGCGTGCTGATCGCGCTGGGATACCTGGGGTGGCGGTTCGGCTCGGCGGTCGGCGACGCGTGGGGCGAGGCGGAGCCGCGCGCGGGAACCCCGGTGGCCGCGGCGGCGGGGGTGACGTCGGGGCGCAAGCTGCTCGACACCAGCGTCATCATCGACGGCCGGATCGCGGACCTGTGCGAGACGGGGTTTCTCGAGGGCGTGTTTGTGATCCCGCAATTCATTCTGCACGAACTCCAGCACATCGCCGATTCGTCGGATTCGCTCAAACGCGCGCGGGGGCGCCGGGGGCTCGACATCCTGCACCGGATTCAGAACATGCCGGACCTCACCGTGCACATCGTGGAGGAGGACTTCCCGCAGATCAAGGACGTCGACGCGAAGCTGGTCGCCCTGGCCAAGAGGCAGGGGGCCAAGATCGTGACCAACGACCTGAATCTCAACAAGGTGGCCGAGTTGCAGGGCGTGCGGGTGCTCAACATCAACGAGCTGAGCAACGCGTTGCGGCCGGTGGTCCTGCCCGGCGAGTCGATGCGCGTCTTCGTGTTGCGGGAGGGGAAGGAAGCCGGCCAGGGCGTGGCGTATCTGGATGACGGCACGATGATCGTGGTCGACGAGGGCAAGAAGTTCATCGGGCGCACCGTGGACGCGGTGGTTACCAGCGTCTTGCAGACGACGGCGGGCCGGATGATCTTCACCCGGTTGCGCGAAGAGCCCGATCGGGCCGAGGCGGCGGGCGGCCGTGGCTAGGAGTGGGTCCGAGTATTTGGGTGTTGGAGCCTGTTCAGGAATGGTCAGATGCAAGGCGGAGCGAGGAATCCCCTCTAGCGTGACGGACGAATGCTGCTTCCCGCCGGAGCGTACTGGGAGACTCCTGGAGGTACGAGGCATTCCCGGGGGATTGCGGTCGTACGTGAGGAGGGATTCCGAAGCGACAACGCCGCAGATGGCCATTCCTGGACAGGCTCCTAGCCGTCGATTGCCCGCCCGGTGAGCGTGACCGCGCTCATTCCCGCGGCCGGCCGCGGGACCCGTATCGGCGGGGCCAGACCCAAGCAGTTTCTCCCTCTGGCCGGCGTGCCGATGCTGGCCAGAACCCTCGCCGTGTTTCAATCCAGCGATGACATCGACGCGATCGTGGTTGTCGTGCCCGCCGGAGAGGAAACCTTGTGCCGGGATGATATCGTGGCGCGGTACGGGGTGTCCAAGGCGACCCGGATCGTGCCCGGTGGTGCGTCGCGCCAGGCGTCGGTGGCTGCCGGGCTGCGCGCCCTGGGGGCCGACGCGGCGATCGTTGTCATCCACGATGCCGCCCGTCCCTTCGTCACCGCCGGGCTGATCCGCCGGGTCCTGGCCGCGGCCGAGTCGTCGGGCGCGGCGATCGCGGCGCTCCCCGTGGTCGACACGCTCAAGCGGCGTTCACCCGACGGGCGCGGCCTCGTGACGATCGAGCGCGAGGGGCTCTGGGCGGCGCAGACGCCCCAGGCTTTTCGACGCGACCTGATCGTCGAGGCGTGCGCGCGGGCCGCCGTCGACGGGTTTCTCGGCACCGACGACGCGAGCCTCGTCGAGCGACTCGGGCATCCCGTCACCCTCGTCGAAGGCGACCCCTCGAATCTGAAGATCACGGGGGCCGGGGATCTCCGCGTCGCGGAGGACTTCGTCGCCGTCGGCGAGCCGGGACGGTGACGGTGCCCGCGCGATGATGCGGGTCGGCATCGGATACGACGTCCATCCCCTCGTGGCCGGGCGACCGCTGATCATCGGAGGGATCTCGATTCCATTTGATCGCGGTCTGGATGGCCATTCGGACGCCGACGTCCTGCTGCACGCAATCGGCGACGCGGTCCTTGGGGCGGCGGCGCAGGGCGATCTGGGGCGGCATTTCCCCGACACCGATCCCCGCTACCGGGACGCGTCGAGCGTCCGGCTGCTGGAAGCCGTTGCGGACCTCGTGGAGGGATCGGGCTGGCGTGTGGTCAACGTCGACGCCGTGGTGATCGCCGAGGCGCCGAGGTTGGCCCCGTTCGTGCCGGGGATGCGCGCCACGATCGGCAAGGCGCTTCGGCTGCCGGAGTCGGGGGTGAGCGTCAAGGCCACGACGCACGAGCGACTCGGCAGTCTCGGTCGCGGCGAAGGGATCGCCGCCCAGGCGGTGTGTCTGATCGAGCGGTCGGAGAGCGGGCAGTAGGAGCCTGTCCATGAATGGTCATCTGCGGCGTTGTCGCTTCGGAATCCCTCCTCACGTACGACTCAGTACGCTCCGGCGGGAAGCAGCATTCGTCCGTCACGCTAGAGGGGATTCCTCGCTCCGCCTTGCATCTGACGCATTCCTGAACAGGCTCCAACACCCAAATACTCGGATAGGCACCTAGGATGTGGGATGTTGTGAAGCGCGATCTGGCGGCGGTCTTCGAGCGGGATCCCGCCGCGACCGGCGTGATCGAGGTCCTGCTGACCTATTCGGGATTTCACGCGATTCTGTTGCACCGCGTGTCGCATGGGCTCTGGCGACTCGGCCTTCGGTTGATTCCGCGGTGGCTGTCGCAGATCGGGCGGTTTCTGACGGGCGTGGAGATTCATCCCGCCGCGCGGATCGGCCCCGGCTTTTTCATCGACCACGGCATGGGGGTGGTGATCGGCGAAACGAGCGAGATCGGGGAGAACGTGATCGTCTTCCAAGGGGTGACATTGGGGGGAACCGGCAAGGAGCGCGGCAAACGCCACCCGACGCTGGGCAACCACGTCGTGGTGGGGGCCGGCGCCAAGGTGTTGGGGCCGATCACGATCGGCGATCACGTCAAAATCGGCGCCAATTCGGTGGTTCTGCGGCCCGTGCCCGCGCACTCCACCGTGGTCGGCGTGCCGGGAAGGGTCATCAAAAGCGAGGCCGACGCGCCGGAAACCACCTTGAACCACACCCAGCTTCCCGATCCGGTCAACGAACGGCTGGAGGCCCTGGAACAGGAGGTTCGAGAGCTGAAAAAGCGCCTTTTGCAGTGAAGTCATTGTTTTTCCTTCTTATTTTTTCTCTTGCAGACCCCCCTCGTCGGTTGCTACAATAGTAACCTCCTGTCCAACGTACAGCTGTAGTGCTCACTCTTCACGACGAGCCGAAGCCGAGCGGACCAGGGAGGCCCGCGCGCTGGGGGTTGCCGTCATGCGTTGCGGCGTTCCCTCGATGTACGCGACAGGAGAGAGACGTTCAAGGGAGACAACCATGTTGGTGTCATCGACAAAGGATATGGGGACGGTGGCCGAGGCGGCCCCGGTGAAGGACGGCGTCGAGCTGGATGAGATGTCCCAGGACCTCGTGAGGGTTTCGGTGGGCGCCCCAGCGCTGGCGGACGCCGAACCCGAGGAAAAGGAACGGGAGGCCGAGACTCAGGAGCAGGAAACCACCGAGGACCTGATCTGGGTGTACTTCCGGACGATGGGGAAGAAGGAGCTCCTGACAAAGGAGGCCGAGACGCTCACGTTTAAGCGGCTCGAGCGGGGACTCCAACTCCTGGCGGAGGGGATAAACGAGATCCGTCCGAAGGACCAGGAGGCGCTCGAGCAGCTCAAGCGGTTCTTCACGCCGGAGGACGACGCGCGGCTCGTGGCGGTGACCGACTCGATTTCCGCCGCGGTCCCGTCGGCCCAGAAGCCGCTGGTCGCGCTGATCCGGACGCTGGTCGGCCTGATGGTCGGGAAAGACGCCAAGGACGCGCCGGTCCGCGAGCGGTGGGAACGGCGGTGCCGGACGGCCGGGGTGGACGTCAAGACTCTGCGCCAGGGGGACGCGCAGGTCGTCCGCGGCGAGGCCGTCATCACCGAGGCGACGAAGGAGCTCGTCGAGGCCAACCTCAAGCTGGTCATTAGTATCGCCAAGCGGTATATGGGCCGTGGCCTGGCGCTCCTGGACTTGATCCAGGAGGGCAACATGGGTCTCATGCGGGCGATCACGCGGTTCAAGTACGAGAAGGGGTTCAAATTCAGCACGTACGCCACGTGGTGGATCCGGCAGGGTATTACCCGCGCCTTGGCCGATCAGTCGCGGACGATCCGCATCCCGGTCCACCTGACCGAGGCGTTCCACAAGATTCTCACGGCGTTGCAGGCGCTCAAGCAGGAATTGTCGCGCGCGCCCACCTCGAAGGAAATCGCGAAGCGCACGGGCATTCCCGCGAAGAAGGTCGAGGAGATTCTCCGGGTCGTCCAGGAGCCGCTCGGGTTGCAGGACCCGGTTGGCGGGGAAGAGCTTCAGTTGCAGGATCTGATCCGCGACGAAGTCTCGCCGTCGCCCTACGATCGCGTGCTGACCACCGAGGTCTCGCAGCGGCTGGCCGACATCCTCGACACCCTGACGCCGAAGGAAGCATTGGTCATCAAGATGCGCTTCGGCCTGGGCGGGGCCAAGGAATCGACGCTGGAAGAGATCGGGACCGTGATGGGCATCACCCGCGAGCGCGTGCGGCAGATCGAAAGTCAGGCGCTGAAGAAGCTCCGCTACCCGGAGCGGCTCAAGAAGCTTCAGACTCTTAGGGGATAATTCCTGGGGTGACTATCGGGAGGGGCGCGGCACGCCGCGCCCCTCTTCGCGTTTCGTGGCGTTCCCCTCTTCCGGCGCGGGCGGCTCGGTTACAAAGTCTGGCTGGTTCCGACGGCCCACGCCGCGAGTTTGAGACCGAGGTACGCGAGGAGATAGGCGATGAATCCCGCAATGGCGAAGAACGCGGCCTTCCGCCCGTGCCAGCCGTAGGCGCGGTGGCCATACAGGAGCACGGCGTAGATTGCCCACGCCGCGAGTGACCACAGCTCTTTCGGAGTGAACACCCAGAAGACGCCGCGTTCGATTCTCGAGTACACGGCGCCGCTCAAGATCCCGAGCGTTAGCAGCGGAAAGCCCAGCACGATCGTGCGGTACAGCATCGTGTCGAGTTCCCCCACCGCGCCCAGGCGGAAGAACAGCGGGGTGAAGCGCTTTTGCTTGAGGTGCTTCTCCTGGACGAGGTACATCACGCCGAGGGTGGCCGCGAGCGCGAACGCGGCGTGGCCCAGGAAGACGAGCGCGATGTGCAGATTGAGCCAGAGGTTCCACTGTTCCCGGGCCACCTCCCCCCCGCCGGGGTGGAAGATCGACGCGGCGGCGGCCGAGAAAAAGATGACCGGGACCACGAACGCGCCCAGGCTGCTGATGCCGTATGCCCACTCGATCAGGATGAACAGCAGGGCCAGCGCCCACGCGAGGAGCGCGAACCCTTCCCGGAGGCCGATCGCGGGAAATCCGCCCTTCAGCGCCAGGTCGAGCAGGAAGATGAGGCTGTTGAAGCCGAACGCAGCGATGACGAGCGACCGCGCCCATGCGAGCGTGCGGCCGCGGCGATTCAAGTCGACGAGGTACAGAAAGGCGCTGGCGAAGTACAGGACGAGCGTGCTGGCGTGGAGGACGGCGATCGCGGCCAGAGGCATGCGGCGGATCATGCCAGAATGACGGCAAAATTTCAAACGCCGCCGGCGGAATGAACGGCGGCCCCGGCGGGTCACCTTCCGAGCGCCGGTGAAGCCGACGGCGCCCACCCCGCGCGACTGCGATCCGCGGAACTTTTTGCTTGCGCAACGCCGTAGCTTTTGCGTATCATGGAACCACTTTTTTCCGCCACGATGTGCTCGTTCCAAGGAGGCAAGGCATGAGTCGTGTCAATTTCCTCTTCACGTCGGAGTCGGTGACCGAGGGTCATCCCGACAAGATTGCAGACCAAATTTCCGATGCCATTCTGGATGCCATCATCGCCGAGGACCCGATGTGCCGGGTGGCGTGCGAGACGCTGGTGACGACCGGCCTGGCCTTCGTGGCGGGCGAGATCACGACCGACGTGTACGTCGAGATTCCGGACATCGTCCGTGAGACGATCAGGGACATCGGCTATACCCGGGCGAAGTACGGGTTCGATTACGAAACCTGTTCGGTGATCACGTCCATCCACTCGCAATCGCCGGACATCGCCATGGGGGTGGACACGGGCGGGGCGGGGGATCAGGGCTTGATGTTCGGCTACGCGACCAACGAGACACCCGAGCTCATGCCGATGCCCATCCTCCTCGCCCACAAGCTGACGCGCCGGCTCACCGAGATGCGCCGCAAGGAAATCCTGCCCTACCTCCGGCCCGACGGGAAGTCCCAGGTCACGATCGAGTACAAGGACGGCAAGCCGTCGTGCGTCGAGACCGTGGTGATCTCGACCCAGCACAGCCCAGACGTGGCGCTGAAGGAAATCCGCGAGGACATCATCGAGAAGGTCATCAAGCCCATCATTCCCAAGACGCTGCTCGACGAGGAGCGGATCACGTATCACGTCAACCCCACGGGACGATTCGTCGTCGGGGGGCCCCAGGGCGACACCGGCGTCACGGGCCGCAAGATTATCGTGGACACCTACGGCGGGGTCGGCAGCCACGGCGGCGGCGCGTTTTCCGGGAAGGATCCGAGCAAGGTGGACCGCTCGGCCTCGTACATGGCGCGCTACATCGCGAAGAATCTGGTCGCGGCGGGCCTGTGCGACAAGTGCGAGGTGCAGCTCGCCTACGCGATCGGCGTGCCCGATCCGGTGTCGATTCTGGTGGACACCTTCAAGACGGGCAAGATTCCGCAGGAGAAGATCATCAAGCTGGTCCGGGCGCATTTCCCGATGACGCCGAAGGGCATGATCGACCACTTGAAGCTGCGGCGTCCCATCTACAAGAAGACGGCGGCGTACGGCCACTTCGGCCGCCAGGAACCCGAGTTCACCTGGGAGCGCACCGACCTGGCCGAGACGATCAAAAAAGAAGCCGGATTGTAAGGACACGACGGACGACGAGGAGCCACATGGATTACGACATCAAAGACATCGAATTGGCCGACAAGGGTCGGTTGCGCATCGAATGGGCGGAGCAGAACATGCCGGTCTTGCGGTTGATCCGCAAGCGGTTCAAGAAGGAGCGCCCGCTCGCCGGCATCCGCGTGGCCGCGTGCCTGCACGTCACCACCGAGACGGCGACCCTGATGGAGACGCTCAAGGCTGGCGGCGCCGACATCGCGCTCTGCGCGTCGAATCCGCTCTCCACTCAGGACGACGTCGCGGCCTCGCTGGTCAAGCACGCGGGCATCCCGGTCTTTGCGATCAAGGGCGAGGACAACAAGACGTATTACAAGCACCTGCAGGCCGCGCTGGCGCATCGTCCGGCGGTGACGATGGACGACGGCGCCGATCTCGTGTCCCAGCTCCACGGCGACTGGAGCCACATGGCGAAGGACGTGGTGGGCGGCACCGAGGAGACGACGACCGGCGTGATCCGGCTGCGCAGCATGGCGAAGGAAGGCGTGCTCAAGTTTCCCGTCATCTCGGTCAACGACGCCAAAACCAAGCACTTCTTCGATAACCGCTACGGCACGGGCCAGAGCACGATCGACGGCATCCTGCGCGCCACCAACCGGCTCCTGGCCGGTTCGGTCTTCGTGGTCGCGGGCTACGGCTGGTGCGGGCGCGGCCTGGCGATGCGCGCGCACGGCTTGGGCGCGAACGTTATCGTCACCGAAATCGACCCGCTCAAGGCGATCGAGGCCGTGATGGACGGCTACCGCGTCATGCCGATGGCCGACGCCGCCGCGATCGGCGACTTCTTCTGCACGGTGACCGGCGACGTCAAGGTCATCCGCAAGGAGCACTTCGAGGCGATGAAGGACGGCGCGATCATCGCCAACTCCGGGCATTTCAACGTCGAGATCGACATTCCGGCGCTCGAGCGGCTGTCTAAGCGCAAGCGCACCATCCGTGATTTCGTCGAGGAATACAGCTTATCGGACGGCCGCCGGATCAACCTCCTGGGCGAGGGCCGCCTGATCAACCTCGCGTCCGCCGAGGGCCACCCAGCCAGCGTGATGGACATGAGCTTTGCCAACCAGGCCCTCTCCGCCGAGTACGTGATCAAGCAGGGGAAGAAACTCCAAAAACAGGTCTACGCGGTGCCCACCGAGATCGACCAGGAAATCGCCCGCCTCAAGCTCGACGGCATGGGGATCAAGATCGACAAGCTGACCAAGGAACAGGAGAAGTACCTGGCGTCGTGGGAGATGGGGACGTAAGGGGTCACAAGAATTTCGGAACCGTTTTGGATTCGTAGGGGCGACCGGCTGGTCGCCCCGTTTTTTTATGCAGCAACGAAGGGACGAAGTATCGCCTCGCCCTACGCGGCCGACCCGGTTATGGTCGGGGACGGGGCGTATGGCCATACGCCCCTACGAACGGCCATCTCCATGTTCCTCCGGCACCGGCAGCCCTTCCCTCGCCATGATCTTGAGCGCGTTGGTGGTCGGGCAGGGGCCGGGGCGGAGGCGGTAGGGGTGTCCTTGGGGTCAGCCCCTGACATGTGACCGGGTGCTTGCGCGTTCCCGTCTTTCAGAGATCCGGTCTGAGCATGAGGTTGTCACAAGTCAGGCGGACCCCTCCGGACGCAGGAGCTTTACGGCTGATCTTGCATTGTGATATAAGCGCGCCAAGGCTTCGGCATGTGGGGAGTCGAATTGAAGCTCCCTGCAGCTTGCTGCAGGGAACGCGACTTGATGGTAACACACCTGAACCTTTAATTGAGATTGCAGCCGTAAGTTACCTAGCTACAAGAGCGTATATGGCTACGGCTCACGTGCGAGTCAGGAGCGATTACCACGCAGTTCACGCTCGAGTTGCAGAAAAAATTGGGACGTCGAATTATAGTTAGGTTTCACATGCGTGATCAAGGTCACCCTTTATCCATAACGCCACGCGACTACGAGGTACTCGTCAAGGGCATCATCGATGCCGCTGCGGATGGACTCGTGGACTATCGCTCAGAACACCTCGCTTCTCTGAACGCTGCAGACGGTGAGTACGTCATTGACATCGTTGCCACGTTCTCAGCGCTCGGCGCAAAGTTTGTAGTCTTGGTCGAATGCAAGTACCACACTCGAAAGGTCGAACGCCAAGACGTCCAGGTGCTTCACAACAAGGTCCAGTCTTTGGCTGCAAACAAGGGAATGCTGTTTTCCGTTTCCGGCTTTCAGTCGGGCGCCATCGAGTACGCGGCAGCGCACGGCATTGCACTCGTAGAGGTGGCAACCGGAGTGTCCAACTGGCATACGCGAAGTGCTGGGCCACCGACGCCTCCCCCTCCGTGGGTATCGGTCCCAAAACACATCGGCTGGCTCTGCTCCGGAAACACCCGTCCCTTACTTTCGGAAGGTCACAGCGAGTACACACGACGGTTTCTCGGCTTCCCAGAAGTGCAACCTAACCCGGCACTCAACCCGACCGGAGATAGCGCGTCGGCTCGCGGCCGCTCGTTGAGCCAGGGGCCGGCGGGTTAGTTCGGGCGCTAGGCTGCTATCCCCCCACGCCAGAAAACGGCAGCCGGAGGCCCCGATATGGCGGCTCCGCCCTGTTGGGGACACTAGACGCTTCACTCACCGAAACACCCCATTCGGGGTGTAGTCTTTCGACCCCGTTTCGGTCAGACTGCAAACCTGCAGAGGTTCAGAAGTTTCAGCCGACGTGACGGCGTGTGCCAGGACGGTGGAAACTACTGCGGAGCGGATGTGAGTGCCCATTTTAAGCGCGGGTCGAGCAGTTGCTCGACGGTGAGCTCGGTGCGGAAGGCGTAGATCGTCCGGCCGTCGCCGACCTTAAGGATGAACGGCACCCGCCCGAGCAGGACTTGTTGGAGGACCGTCCGCGCTGCTTGCGCGTCGGAACAGAGCGCGACACGGAGATCACTGGCTCGGTCAATGGCAAGCTTCCTGATACGCGCCACATCGAACCCCGCCGAACGGGTCTGGGCCAGTACCTCGCGCTCGGCCTCGAGTTTCTGGAGGTTCCCTTTGGGTGCGGCTGTTGCTGGAAAGTCTCGAGGACGGCCGCGCCACGCTCTACATCACGCGCCGGGCGCTCGCCGCATGCCGCGAAGTGACGCCCGGGTCGCGGGCGAGCGGGGCTTTCAGCACTCGCGGTCACGTCAGGTAGAGTCCTCCGGTGCGCTCAAGCCAGTCGGCGATCTGCTCGACGGCACGTGCCACGTTGCCGTCCGACACGTCCACGGTCAGTGCCGGCAGGCGCGACGCGGCGACAAG